>Ga0209067_10000182_pt1 | contig 43586 bp, 35 predicted proteins | sample ColStrG_CSR_2013_FD_187199 | JGI IMG/M metagenome (GOLD analysis project Ga0209067, IMG submission 187199) | Freshwater sediment microbial communities in response to fracking from Pennsylvania, USA - Cold Stream Run_MetaG_CSR_2013 (SPAdes)... | ecosystem: Environmental > Aquatic > Freshwater >... | reverse complement strand
CTCCGGCCCTGTGTACCAAGCAGGAACGCTATCTGGCAACCCGGTAGCCATGGCCGCTGGCTTAAAAACCTTGGAGCTGTTAGAGCAGCCAGGTTTTTATAAAAACCTGAGTGCATGCACCACACACTTGGTGGAAGGCTTACAAAAACTAGCCGATGATGCGGGCATTCCATTTACCACCAACCACGTGGGCAGCATGTTTGGCTTCTTCTTTACCCATGAGCCGAAAATCACCAACTTCAAACAAGTGATGGCTTGCGATATCCCTCGCTTTAACAAATTTTTCCATGGCATGCTGAAGCGCGGCATTTATTTAGCACCGGCCTCATACGAAGCAGGCTTTATGTCTGGTGCTCACACCGACGAGGATATTCAAGCCACCCTGCAAGCCGCAAAAGAAGTGTTTGCAGAACTGCTTTAAACCTCTTCACGCCCTAATTCGCATAAAAAAGGCGAGCCAAGGCTCGCCAAACGTGCAACCCCTATGTAGGGATTCGACTAAATTCAGGGCAAAGCCTGAGAATACAACGAATTGCCAAGGCAATTCATAAGGGATTCTGTACTGCCATCGACAATCATCAAGCTAATCATTACATCCTGCCAAAATGCCAGCCGCCAAAATGATTGCGCTATCAATTTAACATCCAAAAAAAGCGAACACGCCTTTTCATCTTGAATACGGGTTCGCCAAACATTGTAAAAGTTCCGAATCACAATGCCCAGAAGGCAATTTTACATCACCAATCAACGGGGAGTAATAAACTTAGCCAACAACTTAGCGCAGCCACGAATGATTGCGCTATCAATACACTAACAAAAAAAAGCACAACTGCCAACACCCACATGTGCTTTTTTACATTTCTTACCTATTTTGGCGCATCAAATAACAACTTTAGAAAAGATCAACATCGCTGGAGAATACTTCATTAACGCCCAATTCAATGGAGAGATCTTTTGCGCTCAGACTATCGACCATATTAGTAATCTGATGTTGCTCACGCTGCACTTCTGACAGCAGCGATAAAAGTGTTCCTAACCCAGTTGCTAAACGATCATAAGTTGTCAAAGACTGCTGAATTTTTTCATAATCCTTTGTCACACTACCTACTTTTTCCGGCGACAAGGGAATCGATTCAATATGCTCATAAAGGCTATGTGTGCTTTCCAGCATGGCCTGATTCGTCGCACCAAAACCCAACGCCAGCTCATCAAGCTTGTCATGCAGCATACGTATGGCGCCAGAGAGATATTGGTGTTGATTGGTCAATGTATGGTACATATCTAAGGCGCCAACCTTGCCATCCACAACCCCCATAATCCAAGGCACGGAATCTTTAATTCGCCCATAACGCTCTGGGTTACTCAAGGGCATATTTTTGATCAGCAGCGAAGCTAATTTAAAATTACAAAAGGTTCTGTTTCCAAAATCGCAAAAGCGCCCTTCGCGATGGACGGCCAGAAACATGTCCTTTTCCAAGGGTGATAAATCATAACCATTCTGCGCAAAAAACTGCGGACCACTCTCGGTCATAAACATGACTGCCGTGTCCAACCCAAACTCCGCCATCGTTTGAAACAAACCTTCGGATAACTTTACAAAACTGGTCATGGTATAGGTTCGCTCAGCGAAGCGCAGCGAACGCCCAAGATCGGCACTGCTATTCATGGCCTCAAAGGCGAGAATTTGTGCATCCGATGCCTTGCTGTCGAGCAATTTTTTCTCGCGATACAAGGTTGTAGATCGTGCGACTTTTGCCGTCAGAATTTCTTGCTCACAAGGCTTTATAAGGTAATCATCTGCACCCGACTCAAAACCAGAAATTTTTTCTTGAAGGCTTGATCGAGAGGAGAGAAAAATAATGGGAATATCGTGGGTTTTGGGGTTGGCTTTTAGCTCTGCACAAACTTGATAACCATTTTTTACGGGCATTTCAATATCGAGTAACACGGTATCCGGCATCCATTCGCGCGTGGTAATCACCCCCAAATCGCCATTGGAAACCGCCATTACTTCATAGTCATCCTGTAAGGCAACAGTCAGAAATGCCTGCCACGTTTTATCATCATCAACGATAAGAATTTTTGCGCGCTCTGCCATCTCACTGTTCCTTTACAACCACCTTTAGTACCTTGAAGTGTAGATACCCGCGCGCATTACTGCTGGGAAATTAAGCCCTTTTTGCGATTTAACCAAGAATAGATCAACCAAATGAACGATTAAACGCCAATAATTCATCTGGCTTATCCGTGAACACCCCATCAACCTCAAGAGACTTCAGCCAGCGCCAATCATCCGCATGGTTAACGGTATATACCCAGTTTTTCAGGCCTCGCTTAGCAGCATCGCCCAATAAATCTGGGGTGATAAAGCTGACATGGGTATTGAAGGCATAAGCCTTAAGGGGGTCGCAGCACTGCGCATAATCTAACGGAATACCCTCAATCAGCACTGCACGCCTTACCTGCGGCAATTTGCGCATTGCCTCATGCAATTGCTGATGATCGAAACTGGATAACACATAATGATCAAAACCTACCTGCTGCTCACTGGCAAACGCCTCCAGCTCCAGCTTCAGAGCCGCAACGCAATCAGGCCCTTTAATTTCGATATTGAGCATGGCTCGCTCACCCACCAAGGCCAAAACATCGCGCAACAGTGGCAATGGCTCACCATTTTCCAGATGCTGTGCCCGCAAATAAGCCAAAGGCAGATCGGTGATAATACCTTGCCCCGATACCACTCGGCCGAGTCGGCGATCATGAGTGACCAGTAGCTCGCCCTCAACCTGGTAAACATCAATTTCAAGCGCATCTACCCCAGCGTCCAAGGCGCGATTCACTGCCGCGAGACTGTTCTCTGGCAAAGGCTGACCGTACATTAAGGGACCACCGCGATGGGCAATACAGAAAAGTGGTGACATGAAAATTCTCGCAAATTCACAACATATTCAGATTAAAGGTTTTATACTGCGCGCTCGTGACTGCCGCGCAAACCAGTATGGCAGTGCGTCACAGGTTCAGCAATTTTCGTTACGTTTGTAATGTCAGTTAAGCCAGAGAGTAGAATTCCCCGTGTTGTCTTTATATACCCTTGACGAAAAAATCATGAGCGAAAGTTTAGCGACAAAATTATTGCTCGTAAGCGTATGCATTGTCGTGTTTTATTTAGCCAGCAAGCTGCTCAATAAAATTATTCACGATGTAGGTGTTCGCAAAGCTTTAGGCGATGCCCGCATTCCTTACATCACACGGTTAATGAACATCGGCATGGTGTTTTGCTGCTTGGTGGTGATGTGTTTATTGATGGGGCTCGGCTACAGCGAAGTATCCGTTTTTCTTTCATCGATTTTTGCGGTAGTTGGCGTTGGGCTTTTTGCCCAATGGTCTATTTTGAGCAATATTACCGCGAGTATGATTATCTTTTTTGGCTTCCCTTATCGCGTAGGTGACCGCATTAAAATTGTGGACAGAGAAGATGAGATGTGCGGTGTTATTGAAGAGATCAGTATGTTCCATGTGATTTTACGTCGCGATGTCGGCGATATAATCACCTACCCCAATTCACTGATTTTGCAAAAAGCTGTTATTAAAATGGAACGATCCTGCGCTGAAAAAGCAACTGAAGATACACCAGAACGCAAAGACAACCACGAAGATCCTGCACACGGTTTTTTCAGTACAACGCAATCCATTCACAATTAACCTATTAAAAAAAAGCCCCGCTACGCGGGGCGTTTCAGTTTAAATCTGCACACGTGTTCCCAGTTCAACTACAGCATTATCCGGCAAGCGGAAAAACTCCACTACACCGCCCGCATTGCGGCTCATGGTTGCAAATAAATGTTCGCGCCATAACGCCATGCCACTACCAGGTGTAGCCACGATGGTTTCACGGCTTAAAAAATAACTGGTTTGAAATAAAGGAATACTTAAACCTAAGGCTTCACAACGCTTCAAGGTATTAGGTACATCGGGCGCTTCCATAAAACCAAACAGTAAACTAATTCGCCAAAAATTTTGACCCAAATCTTCCAATGTTATGCGCTCGCCCTCATCAACCCAAGGCACCTCCGCAAAGCGCACAGTTAAAATAATATTGCGATCGTGCAATACCTGATTGTGTTTCAAGTTATGCAGCAATGCTTGAGGAACAGTAGATGGATCAGCTACAGGGTACACCGCCACACGCGCGGCACGTTGAATTTCCGCAGGGTTTAAGGTGCCGATAAATGCCTTTAAATCCACACCTTCTTTGCGAATGGTTGCCATGACAATATCACGGCCTCGACGCCAAGTGGCCATTAACAAAAATAACATTCCACCCAATGCCAAGGGGAACCAACCGCCATCAAAAAGTTTGATCATACACCCTGAGACTAATGCGAGATCTAACACCAAGAAAAATCCTGTGGCCAAAAAAGTAACGGGGGTTGGGGTTTTCCAACGATAGAGCGCCACAAAAAACGTGAGTAACGTAGTAATCATCATCGTCAAAGTTACTGCGATGCCATAAGCACCAGCCAATCCAGATGAACTACCAAACATCAACACAGCCGCTACAACACCAATCAACAATACCCAATTAACAGCAGGTAAATAAATTTGTCCAGACTCAGAAGCTGAAGTGTGCAATACCGACATGCGAGGTAAAAAACCTAGTTGAATCGCTTGGCGTGTCATAGAGTAGGCGCCGGAAATCACTGCTTGCGATGCGATAATCGCCGCGACTGTTGCAACAATAACCGCAGGCCAAAGCAACACAGAGGGAAACAAATTATAAAACGGGTTGGCAATCGCGTTGGCATCACTCAACAACAAAGCACCTTGGCCTAAATAATTTAATGCCAGTGCGGGCAACACCAAAGAAACCCATGCCATTTGAATTGGCTTACGGCCAAAGTGCCCCATATCTGCGTAGAGCGCTTCAGCTCCCGTTAGCGCCAAGACAATTGCACCTAACACGGCAAACACTTGCCAACCACGCTCTATTAAAAACTGGAATGCACAGAGCGGGTTCAATGCAGCAAGAATACTGGGCTGTTGCACAATATGATAAACACCAGACGCGGCCAACACACCAAACCATAGCAACATTAATGGCCCAAATACTTTACCGACGGAACCTGTTCCTTTACGTTGCACCAAAAATAATCCCACCAAGATTGCCAAGGTGATTGGCACAACATAAGTGGTCAGCGTTGGTGTGACCACACTTAAACCTTCCACCGCACCCAATACGGAAATGGCCGGAGTGATAACGCTATCGCCATAAAACAGTGTGGCGCCGAATAAGCCAAATAAGAGCAACCAGGGGCGCATACGTGGAAATTTTTCAGTCGATTGTGCGGCTAACGCACTCAATGCCAACACGCCACCCTCACCACGGTTATCCGCGCGCAATATCAGTAATACATATTTAAGTGTGACCACTAACATCAGCGCCCAAAAAATTGCCGACACCGCACCGGTAATATGCTGCACGTCCAACGCTACGCCGGTTGCAGGGCGAAAAATTTCTTGGAAGGTGTACAAGGGACTAGTGCCTATATCACCATAAACTACACCCAATGCTGCCATGGTTAAGGCGGCAGCTCCACTGGATTTGTGTATAGGTCTTTTTGTGTTATCGCCAACGGTTGATTGACTTAAAGTAGGTGAAACTGTCATGCCGAAACTCCTCAAACGGTAATGTCAGGATGAGTATGGCAAACGGGGTATTAGGATCGCATAAGGATTGTTAAAGGAATTACTCGATTGACTCAAAAACCGCTAAACGATAACCCACCCCAGGTTCGGTTAATAATAAAACAGGGTCAGCGGGGTTGTCTTCCAACTTAGCGCGAAGCTGCGCCATGTATAAACGCAAATAGTGGGTGTGCTCTATGTATTCAGCGCCCCACACATCAGACAGCAATTGGCGATGTGTAACAACGCGCCCAGCGCTGCGCACTAAACGCGCTAGCAAATTAAACTCCGTGGGCGTGAGATGAACTTCTTCACCTTTACAGTCAACTTTATGTGAGGCCAAATCCACACGCACATTCGCACCTTCATAACAAGTCACCGCAGCACTGACGGTCACGCCTTTATGACGTAATGCAACGCGCATACGCGCAAGTAACTCACCCACACCAAAAGGTTTTACTAAATAATCATCAGCGCCTAAATCCAATAACCGAATTTTTTGGCCTTCTTGTTCGCGTGCAGAAATAACAATAACAGGAATGGAAAATAATTTACGCAATTGCATAAGCAATGACTCGCCATCACCATCCGGCAAACCTAAATCCAACAACACCACATCCAATGAATTTCCCGCTGATTGTGCATGCGTAAGAATGGCAACCGCCTCTGAAATACTCGCGGCTGTAATAAGTTTATACCCTTCCAATAACAAAGCATCGCGTAAGGTTGCACGCAGTTCTCGATCGTCTTCAACCAATAACACTTGGCTATTCATGTTTAATATCCGTTGGCAATGCGCGTAAAGGTAAACACAATAGGAAACATGAACCGCCCGCTTCCGGCGGTTCAAATTGCAAATGACCGCCATGAATTTCTGCAATAATTTGGCAGAGCGCTAAACCAACACCAGCACCCGTTTTAGGTGCCACACCTTTAGTTTGTGGGCCACGTTGAAAGGGCTCAAAAATTTTGGTGCGCCACTCAGGATCAATTCCAGGCCCCTGATCACTCACGGCAAAACATATCTGTGCACCTTGCATGTAAGCCTTAACTATAACCTGTGAATTATCTGGGCTGTATTTAAGTGCGTTATCCACTAAATTTTCTAGCAACTGGCCAATTAAAATCGCATCACACCACAACAAAGGTAACTCCGCTTGCAATTCAATATGCAGACGATTGCCTAAATTGCGTCCACGCCAACGACGAATTAAATCAGCGAGAATTTCTTCGGCAGACTGCCAATCGCAGTCAATACGCTTATCCGCATCTAAACGAGCCAACTGCAAAATATTGTGCGTCATATAATTCAAGCGTTCGGCCTCATCATAAATCCGCTGCGCAAAGTGTTGCTGTTGTGCAGTATCAAGCTTGGCTGTTTGCTCACGCAACGACGAGGCTGTACCCATAATAGTTGCTAAAGGTGTGCGGTAATCATGAGAAATGGCGGCAAGTAAATTATTGCGAACCAATTGTTCTTTGGCCTGTTCGCGAGAACTCATTTCTTGTTGCTGCAAATGATAGCGCTCCAACGCATGACCAAATTGATCACAAATGGCTTGCAAATGAATGCGCGTGGATAATTCGTGTTTCGCAAAATTTCCCAGCAAAACGGCCCCTAGTGCATGCGCACGTGCACGCAACGGCAAATACACATCGGAAAACATTTCATAACGGCCAGTGCCACTACCCAACTGCTGTCCATTGCGAGTGCAATACCAAAGTGCATGACGCTGTTCTATACCGGCTTCACCTACCAACCACACTTGCTCCGCGTCATCCTGTACGGGTAAATTATCTTTCAACACCATTACCGTTACAGAGCGTGCAGTCAGTTGTATTAACAACTGCTGCAATTCTTCAATATGTTGATGGGGTGCCACTGACTCATGCAAGCGGTCACTCCATTCGCGCAAACGCTCAGCTTCATGGGCGTGATAAGCGGCTTGTTGTGACTGCGCACGCTGTATCGACATAATACTCACCACAATCACATTCACTAGCCACATAACCAACAACATCAATGTATCTTGACGCTGATGAATAGCAAACGTACCGCGCGGTGCAATAAAAAACCAATCGAAGAAAAAAACAAAAATAATGCTTAACAAAAGTGCTACACGTAACGGCAAACACATAGCCGCGAGTAAGGATATAAGTACCCAGAGTAAACTCAGGTTGCCTAAATCAAGATGAGTATCCAACAAAAATAAACTTAACCAGCCCACTCCCCAAATAAGCGCACCCCACACATAAGATTGTTTGGGAGCCACTAATGAAGGCGTAGAGGGAAGCGGACTATTCATAATTCACAGATTATCAGGGTCGGTGTAAGAATTTCATAAGGACAGAAAATAACCCTAAGTATTGATAAGGGCACATAGGTCCCTATCAATAAACCGATTCATCGCTTACAACACCGAAACTATAGCCTTACTGACGTAATCCATTTTTTCAACTGTTAAACCCGCGACACTAATACGACTGGTGTCCGTCATATAAATACTGTATTCGTTTTTGAGTTTGTGCACTTGCTCTACACTCAACCCCAAAAATGAAAACATACCGCGCTCGTGGGCAATAAAACTGAAATCGCGTTTCGCTTGCAATTGATTTAAGGATTGCACCAATTGCACTCGCAAACCCGCAATGCGTTCGCGCATTAATGTCAGTTCCTCGCTCCAAATTTTGGTGAGTTCATTACTGTGCAAAATAATATCCACTAACGCGGCACCGTGCGCGGGCGGCATGGAATATAACGCACGAGTCACACTTAACAATTGAGATTGACCCGCATTGGCTTGTTGCTCATCAGCAAACACTAGACTTAAGGCGCCTGCACGTTCGCGATACAAACCAAAATTTTTAGAGAAGGACGTTGCAATGATGACTTCCGGTAAACGATTGGCCAGCAAGCGCAAACCATAAGTATCTTCTTCTAGCCCTTCGCCAAAACCTTGATAGGCCATATCAACAAAAGGGATAAGACCATTGGCTTCGCAGACATCAGCCACTTGATTCCATTGCGCGCGCGACAAATCAGCGCCGCTAGGGTTATGGCAGCAGGCGTGTAGCAAAACTAAGTCTCCGCGCGGAATAGCTTTTAACGTATCCAACATTGCCGCAAAATCAATACTGTGCGTGGTGTAATCATAGTAGGGATATTCTTTGAGCTTCAAACCCGCGCTGCCCAACAGCGGAATATGGTTGGCCCAGGTTGGTGTACTCACCCATAAATTAGCACCTGGTTTAGCGCGCTGAATTAATTCCGCGGCCACACGCAGTGCACCACAACCACCCGGCGCTTGAATAGTACGCACACGATTGGCTTCAACCGCCGCATGCCCTTGACCGTAAATTAATTGCGTGCAGGCTTCGTTAGCGCCGGGATAACCGGCAGGGGGCGTATAGGCTTTTGTGATTTCTTGTTGGATGCGCAGTTTTTCTGCCGCTGCTACCGCTTGCATAATGGGCGTGACGCCAGCATCGTTTTTGTAAACGCCGACACCCAAATCAACTTTCAATGGATTTTGGTCTTTAGCAAAGGCCATGCTTAAACCAAGAATAGGGTCAGCAGGTAACAAGGGCAGAGTTTCAAACATAGCAGGCATCCGTTATCAGGTTTATTAACGGGGAGCGATTATACACAGCCGTGGTGAAGGAACACACTAAATGCTAGCCAATGATTGATTCAAATTGATATCCTAAACACCCAAGACTGCTTAAGTCCATTCATATTCCCATCCATCTAAAGAGTATCCTAAACCGAATGAGTGATAAGTTTGAAGCAGCTGCACAACAGGAGTACCAGCAGTCATTTATAACAATTGGAAAATTAAAATCCTCAATTAATGCGCTTAAAAAATCCTATTCTCGTTTTGATAATTTAATTGCACGAGCCACTGAAGAATCGCTGGAAAAACCAGCATGTCGCGCAGGCTGTGCTTATTGCTGCCACTACAAGGTTGAAGTCAAAGCACATGAAATGTTTTTAATTCATGAGCACATGCAAAAATCGTTTGAAATAAATACAATTGAGACGATATTAAGCAAGGCCACTGCCAACGCAGAATTAATTCGCACACTCACCCCCAAACAACACTTAGCTACCAACATTGCCTGCCCAATGTTAATTGAAAATCAGTGCAGCATTTACACAGTTCGCCCTTTTCGATGCCGTAGTTTTCACGCCCTGGATGTCGCAGGCTGCGCGGACTCTTTTACCAACCCAACTGACTTCAGTATTACGACTGATTTAATTGAAGGCATTTCGCTCTACAGTAATGCTGTCTCACAAGGCTTTGAAGCAGCGGCAACCCACGCAGGTCTTGATAATAGAACTTACGATTTCAATACCGCATTATTGGAGGCGTTTAGCGACCCTAAAGCGGCAAAGCGCTATCACAAAGGAAAAAAGGCTTTTAACATTGCTATTGAAGTGCTAGACACGGATGAAGAATAATTTTTTCTTCATCCGTGTCTCCTATAAAACAACAATACCTGCACGCATTATTTGATAAACAAAGACACTATCCCCATCAAGCTAACAATTAATAAACTTACACCCAATACGCGATAAAATATTTTAGGATCGCCATTCATAATTTTTTCATGAAAACGCAACCCAATTACATGCCCCACAGTCGCTGCAGGCAGCAACCAAAGGTGATGGATTAGTTGCAAATTCACACCAGCAATTAGATAAGCTGTCATTTTGATTAACACCAAAATAAACCACAGCACAAATAGCGTATCGCGCAACTGGTATTTAGCCACGTGAGTGCCATACACGGAAATAATGAGCGGTGCACCTATAAGAGATGTACCGCTAATATAAGCACCGAGCATGAGAAAAATATTATCCAAAAATGGACTATTACTTTTAAAGGGCTTATTTAAAATATAGGTAACGGAATACACCGACACGATGGAAAAAATAATCCCTGTCATTACGCTCGCTGGAATGGTCAGCAAACCCAACACCCCAATTAATTTAGGCACAATCATGATCTTCATCGATTTTTTCAAATAAGCCCAATCAATCGTGCCACCTTCTTGATCAGAAAGTTCACCCGCTAATTTTTGCTGGCGATGTTTTTGAAAATTTTGCCACACGGTAATCGACGAAAAGAACAATAAATGCACTGCAATAATCGGCAAATACACCAAAGGATGATTATCAATTAACAACAAAAAGGGCAGCGACATCACTGCGCCACCAAAGCCCAAACCAGAACGGACAAATCCGCTCCACACAAAGACCAACGCAATTAATATGTATTGATAGGCTTGCAAATCAGCCATAAAAAATTCCAAATTGATAATTGAATCGACTTAATAGCATCGTCGAACAATAGATTGCACAAAAACTATGGATGCTACCTCACTCAGTGAACTGCGTGAAGCTAAATGAGTCCCACAATTGTTAGACTTAAGAATCCATCAACTAAGCAATAGTGAGAACTCTGATGAAAAAGTATGTGATGCCCGCATTCGCTGTCTTGGTTTACGCCAGCACACTTAGCCTTTATGCAAGCGCCGATGACCAGCAACAACCTCCACCACCGCACGAACATCACAAGCCGCCACAAGTCGCTATAGATGCCTGTAAAAACTCAGTGGAAAAAGCCACCTGTCAATTTACGGGGCGCAACAATGAAGCTGTTTCCGGTACCTGCATGACACCGCGCAACGCAGAAAATGGCACTGCATTGGTTTGCCGCCCTGAACATAAAGATGGAAAAGCAAAAGACAGCGCTGCCAAAAGCTCAAGCAACTAATTATGATCTTCACTAACTGCGGCGCCCAGCGCCGCAAGCCTTCCTTTTTGCGCCCATTGCTATATATTGCCGAGCACATTTCTGCTGTACATCTCGGTATTACTTGTGACGCTAACACCTAAAAATTCAGTACCCAGCCCTATCACCCAAACTCTGCACGAATGGAAAGCCTTAGCGTTGTTAGGTGCGCCCATTTTGGTGGCTCAATTAGCACAAATGGCCAATGGCGTAATAGATACCATGATGGCCGGCCATGCCAGTGCCCGCGATTTAGCCGCCGTGGGCATAGGTACGGGGATTTGGGGACCGGTCTTGCTATTTTTTATCGGCACACTCAGTTCACTGCAACCACTGGTATCTGGTCACCGAGGCGCCGAAGACAATGGCCGTATCATGCCAGTAACATGGCAGGGCATTTACATCGCACTGGTTAGCTCGGTGATTATGGCGGCGATACTCACCCATGTGCGCCCGATTTTTGTCGCGTTGCAATTGGATGCACAAACCACCGATATTGCCCAAGGCTATTTGGATGCCTTGGCGTGGGGAATTCCTGCCGTACTGCTACTGTCTGCACTCCGCGGACTGACCGATGGATTAGGTCATACACGTGTGATTATGATGTTTTCACTGCTCAGTACTGTGCTCAATTTTCCACTCAATTATATTTTTATTTTCGGTAAATTGGGTTTGCCGGCCATGGGGGGTATTGGGTGCGGCTGGGCAACAGCCTTATCCAATTGGACGGCCGCTATCGCACTGCTGATTTATTTAAACTGCAGTAAAACCTACGCCAACTTTCATTTAATTGGCGATTGGGTAAAACCTTATTGGATCGATATAAAGCACATTTTACAATTGGGTTTACCCATAGGTTTTGCGATGTTTATTGAAATCAGCATGTTCTGCATGATCGCATTATTTTTGTCGCCCCTCGGCCCCAATGTGATCGCTGGACATCAAATTGTACTCAATGCCATTTCGTTATTTTTTATGGTGCCGCTCAGCTTGGGCATGGCACTTACACTGCGCGTGAGTTTTTTATTGGGCGCCGAAGAGCAACACAAAGCGCGTTTATTAGCGCGCAGTGCCATTTTTCTTGCACTGGGCATTTCCTGCGTGAATGCACCTATTTTATTTTTTGGTCGCGATTTAATTGCATCACTGTATACCGATGATACCGATGTACGAGCAATAGCCACGCAATTATTTTCGCTAGGTGCGCTTTTCCAAATTGCGGACGTTACTCAAGTCACCATGATTAATGTATTACGCGGCTATAAAGACACCAAACTACCCATGTTAATTATGTTGCTGTCGTTCTGGGGTGTTTGTTTACCGCTCGGTTATGTTTTAACCTTTAAAGACTGGTTGCATGCACCTATGGGTGCTGCAGGTTTTTGGACAGCATTAATAGTAGGATTAGCCTGTGCGGCAACACTATTAAGCAGTAGAGTATTACTTTTTAAAACGCGCGAGTAATTAGTGCTCGGCGTTAATCTCCAGCGAGTGTAATACGCGCGCAATTAGCTCTTGCGGAGTGCGTGAAATAACCTCTTCGGGAATTTCAAATTTGTTGGTCAACCGCAGATAATTTTCAAAGCCGTAAGACACCATAAAGGGATGCATGCCAGTGTTAATCGCTGCAACATAATCTTTATTCTCATCACCACACACACCCGCGCGCGCTGGGTTAACGCCAAAATCTTCGCGCACTTTGCGAAAGTGCACAGTCTTTTTTTCTTCCAGTGGTACGTGAACAAAAAAATCAAAGGCATCCACATTCACATCGTGACGCTGAAACAGCTGACGCAGAGTTTCCAAAGGCTCTTGGGTAATATTGCGCGTAACCATGCCCACCACCACATCGGGTGCGGCAATTAGGGTGCGGATAAAGTCGGCAATACCGGGGTACAATGTGGCATCTTGGCGATAAACATCCGTCAAGGTGTCGACAATTTGTTGGCGGCGGGTTTTACTAATATTTTTGCGAATATTAGAGGGAAACTGTTTGATGCCCCCCAAGTATTTAAAAATATTGTGGCGTTTTTGAAAGCTCTCCTCATCACCCAAATCCATACCATGCTGCACAAAGGTTTTTTCGATGGCGGTATAGGCATCTATGGTGGTGCCATCAGCATCGAGGATAATTAATTTTTTATTATTGGGATAAGTCATTGGGTAGCGTACCTTTTTAAACTGTCACGCATTGGTCACAAATACGGATCTTCCTGCAGTATATAAAGCAATTATGACAGTTTAGAAAAAGATGATTTCAGGTAGGTTACAGCAAGGCTTTGGGCAAATCGGCAATACTGCTTAAGAGTAAATCAGGCTTTACACTAGAAGATTCAAAATAAGCTTGGCGAAACTTGCCCGTTTTAACCAATGCACCGCGCATGCCTGCCAGCTGCGCGCCCCCTACATCGCTGTCGATATCATCGCCCGTCATAAGAGCTTGCTCAGCCGTTACGCCCGCTGAATCCAACACCCGCTGAAAAAAATCGCGGTTGGGCTTGCCCATAATGCGCGCGGTTTTACTGCACACAAATTCCAACCCGCTGACAAAAAAACCAATATCCGCTTTTAAGCCATCTGGTGTTTGCCAAAAACGATTTTTATGGAGCGCAATTAATTCCGCCCCGCTGTGCATGGCATTGAACAAACGGTTAATCAGGTTTAAATCCCATGCATCACCTATATCGCCCAACACCACATAATCAGGGCTGGTTTCGTCCCATGCGAATTCGGCGAAGTCAGACTTAATAGCGTCTGCCACTACTGGCCAAATGCGCAAAGGGCGACCGTAATTTTTTTGTAAACTGTGCAACTCTAAAACCGCGGCAACTGGTGCGCTGATTAATTCATGAGGCGCAAGCTCAAAACCGATTGAGCGCATATGCGCCACCAAATCTGCATGAGGCTTAGTGGTGGTATTGGTTAAAAAGCGCAGTTGAAAATTTGCTTCACGTAACTGTCTCAATGCGGCAATAGCATCCGCAATAGGCTCATTGCCAATATAAAGTGTTCCATCTAAATCGAGCATGATGAGCGAGGGCTTAAACATAATCATCTCCTTTATTAACAATTTTTACAGTAACGCATAACATTATTCACGGTCTCGAAGGAGACGTTGACAATCGTGGATTTTAATTGCAAAGGCGCTATCAACCGCGCATTAAACATCTAAATCGCACATCCACACAAACATCAGCATTTGCAATAAATGCACCAAACCGAAAATCATTTAAAAAATCGCCCACAACAATATTCATACGTACCCATTCGCGCTATTGGTATTTTGTTGTGAAATTTATTAATTTACCATCGGGTAAATAAGCAACCAAAGAGCGAGGAGCAATATTGTTACCATTCCATGGTGCAGCGGCAACTTCATTAAAATTAGCAATTAAGGTGGTTCCATCTGCAAAACGCGTCTGTTGCAACAAACCATCCTTAGTTAAAAAATTGAAATCTGTGAGCGTTTGGTTATACAGCCGCGCATGCATAGGGCGGAAAAAGGCATCTATATGTTTTAGGTATATCAGCCGTTTGGGTGCGGTATCCATGCTGATATTTACCAGCGGTGGAACATTATATAATTGCTGCAACAATTCCGTGAATTCTTGCGTTTCAGTAAATTTTAAATTATCCAACGACCAATGATTGGTAGTCACCAGACTATCGTGAAATACGGCTTGAAAAAGTGGTAGTCGATAAGCAGGATTAAAATACAATCTTCGGTACTCTGGCTTAATAGACGTGCGCTTAAAAAATAATTCTGGTTGATAGTCAGGAAACCATCGTCCCAAATAAAATGGCGATGACTCATTATTACGCATGTCTTTATCGCGCCAACCAAAACCGCGCACCTGCATGCCGTGTGCAAAAGCGATACTGCTATTTGCCACTGCATGACCATCCTCTGAACCTACAACCAACTTAAATTGTTTTGCAATCCACGCCATACTATCAACACGATTTTTTGCATCCTGAGCCTGTGATGTCAATCGCGAGGAATCGTAATCGTCAAACAACATGCCAGTAGCATCTACGTCGATAAACCAACTATTAAAAGCTAATTCCTGTTGTAATTTTGTTACACGTTTTTGCAGGAGCGGACGAACACAAACGGGATTGGTATAAACACCTTGATGTTGAAAACCTGCTATGCGCTGCCCATTTTCTTGTAACACTCCGCAGGTTAAAAAAGCCTCTTGGCCTAATTGCGCAGAAAGCCAACTGGGATTGCTATTCGCTTCTGGCAATGCAGTATCATACGAATCATATGGACCGATAAGATAACCAGCCGCTCGCGCCGCTTTAATTGCCGTTGGATTAGCAAATCCTGCTGTCCACGCCGGTAGTCCAATCCATAATTTCTCTAAACCTGATTGTTGGAGTTGCGCAATCAATGCAGGGCTTACATCCCCCCAGGTTGCCACAGGATTTAATGCGCTTCCCAGCACATGAACAATCCACTCTCGTCGCTGATTAAAAATATCTGCTGTGTAACCGGGCATTTGTTGTTCGATATGCTCGTTAATAATTTGAATCAACAATTGCTGGTTATATTTGTTGTGACGTATATCGTCTGATGTAAACACTGCGCCTATAGCAGTTTGATTCAACCACAAACTGGGAGTAAGTCGTTGCAATAAAGACCAATCCTTTACGTCACGCGGCGTGAGCATACGTTCGCCCCATAAATACACATGACTTGCACCAATTAAGCGCTGCCCATCCGTTGCTGCTGCGAGCTTATCTTTCAACGCAACAAATTGCCCTTGTTGCTGCAACCAAGCACGATACCGCTTTGCCGGCGCCAACAAATCGTTTGCATTAATACTAATCCGCACTTCGTAAGTGCGATTTGTATCGAGCCGTGTAAAAATATGTTTGCTGCTAACCGCTATACCCTGCTCATCAGGCTTGAAAATAATTTGATTATTAAAGGGATTTGCATAGACAATTGATAGTACCGATTCACCTTCATCAAAGCCGATCGTGGGCAAACTTAAATCTTGCGTAGTGTCTTTAGCCTGATAATGCTCTTGCAGTACCTGACGCCATTGCGCATCCATTGTGGGAATATAACTACCTTCGAATAATGGCAAAATCAATGCAATAGCACCCGAAGGTATTTGTGGCCACGAAATTTCACCCGGGGTTTTACGGGTAAAACGTAAAACACAAACATCTCCCTCTAAAAACATTTCTATTTGCACATCATCACGCTGCCATTGCATGCGCAAATTGGTTTGTATTAGCTCACTGACTTTCCCAGCACTCACACTTGATGAAACATTTATTCGACGCCCTTGCGCCAACTGTACTTCAGCAGCCAATGTGCTGGGGTCAATAGTAAAACCTATTCCAGTCACGGGATCAGATAAGGATAACGCGTTTGCTGCAGATGAAAAAATTAAGACACTGAAAAAAACCAGAAAAAGTCGCATAATATGTTTGCCATTTTAATATAATTTTTATACACCCACAAATAAGCAGGTTTGGAAAAGCAACGCTTACACATTGAACATTAAGCTACCATTGTACATACAGCGATATTTTTATAATGCTTTACGCGCACGCAAAAATGAAAAAACTCACAGCAATTCTTTTGCTTTCTTCATCGCCAATCCCAACACCTCTTGCGACATCTCCTCATCATCCACCGCTCGTGCAATAACTTGTGCACCCACCAACATTGCGAGTGTCGTCAATGCTCGCTCACGCGCTTTGACTTTATTGGGCGCCGGGATAATTTCCATCAAGGCAGAAAGAAAACGTTTTGCAGCTGACGTGAATGCACTGCGCACCGTGGAGTTTTGGCGAGCAGCTTCCGCACCCAATGCGGCCATTAAGCAACCGTCTCCCGGATGATCACGGTGCGCGCGCGATAAATAATTTTCAACAAACGCCTCATAAGAATTTGCAGAATGTATTTGCTTTCGCTCCGCCCCCGCTTGCAATAACTCATCCACAGCGCGCTCACAGGCTTGCGTCATTAAATCGTCCTTGGAGGCAAAATGGCCGTAAAAACCACCGTGGGTTAAACCTGCAGCCTTCATTAAATCGGCGACACCTATGCCATCAAAGCCTTTCTCGCGGAATAATTTGGCGGCGGTAGTGAGGATTTTTTCGCGGTTTTCGGCGGCCTGTTCTCTGCTGACTCTCATAGCTAGATTCATCCTTACAGAAATAATGATTGACATTATACATGACGAGCATCATATAATTTTATAAATTATGATCGTCATTTAACTGGAGATACCCATGAACACACGCATAGTCATTACCGGCATGGGCATAGCCTCGCCCTTGGGTTGCGGTGTAGAAACCGTATGGCAGCGTCTGTTGGCTGGGCAATCTGGCCTGCGCCGCCTGCCCGATGAGATGGTGAGCGAGCTTCCTGCCAAGGTGGGCGGATTGGTGCCGAGTATCGAGGAAGACCCTGAAGCCGGTTTAAACCCTGACCACATTGCCAGCCCTAAAGACCAACGCAAAATGGATAGGTTTATCTTGTTAGCACTGGCAGCGGCCAAAGAAGCCCTAGCACAAGCGGCATGGCAACCCGCCACCGCCGAGGAACAGGCGCGCACCGCTACCATTATTGCCTCTGGCGTGGGCGGTTTTCCCGCCATTGCCGATGCGGTGCGGACGATGGATTCACGCGGCCCACGCAAGCTTTCGCCCTTTACCATTCCCTCGTTTTTGGTGAACTTGGCCGCGGGGCACATTTCTATCCACTACGGTTTTAAAGGCCCAATTGGTGCGCCGGTCACTGCCTGTGCCGCTGGCGTGCAAGCCATTGGCGATGCAGCGCGCATGATTCGTGCGGGTGAAGCTGATATCGCCATCTGCGGCGGCGCAGAGGCAACTATTCACGCTGTTAGCTTGGGTGGATTTGCCGCAGCGCGGGCACTCTCCACTAACTTTAACGAAAACACGACCCAAGCCTCGCGACCGTTTGACCGTGACCGCGATGGATTTGTCATGGGTGAAGGTGCAGGTTTATTGGTGATTGAAAGCCTTGCGCATGCCTTAGCGCGCGGCGCCACACCCATCGCCGAAATTGTGGGCTACGGCACCAGCGCTGATGCCTATCACCTAACCTCCGGTGCAGAGGATGGCGATGGCGCCAAACGCGCGATGGAAGCTGCATTGCGGCAGGCGCAGGTTGAGCCCCACCAGATCCAACACTTGAATGCTCACGCCACCGCTACGCCGGTGGGCGATAAGGGCGAATTGGCGGCTATCAAGCGCGTTTTTGGTAGCAACAACGCAATAGCCGTAACCTCCACCAAATCTGCCACAGGTCATTTGCTCGGTGCCGCAGGCGGTATAGAGGCGATTTTTACCGCGCTGGCACTGCGCGACCAACTTATCCCACCCACGTTGAATTTAGACAATCCTGATGAAGCCGCCACAGGAGTTGATATCGTCAGCGGCACAGCACGCGCAACGCCCATAGACTTTGCACTGTCTAACGGCTTTGGGTTTGGCGGAGTGAATGCGAGTATTTTGCTGAAGCGCTGGGTGTAGCCATCGCGCGTTTATCCTAGAGATCATTCTAGGCAGTTAATGTGCGCGACTATCTGCAGGATTTCACTGTATCAACCACCGAATCATTAACTCATCATTTAAGGATAGTCGCCATTACCTTTGCCAAAGAACAATCAGACCCAAAAGATCCCACAAAAACTGACACAACCACCTGGTTCGATATGTTTCGCATTGAAAATGGCAAGCTAGCGGAACACAGGAACTGCATGCAAAAAATCTAAGCCAAAAACCGCCTGCTACCGTTATACTCGCTCCTTTAACGGCGCTTAAAGGAGCGAAATTGTAATGTCGAAATACTGGAGTCAGGTGGTACGCGAGCTGGAGCCTTATGTGCCCGGCGAACAACCGCAAATTGATGGTTTAATCAAGTTGAATACCAACGAGAGCCCCTACCCGCCCTCACCCAAAGTAATCGACCTGATCACCCATGACGCCATCGACCGCTTGCGCCTTTATCCAGACCCCAGCTCTAAAAAATTGAAAGATACCATCGCTCATTATTATGGAGTGAAGGCCGAGCAAGTGTTTGTCGGCAATGGCAGCGATGAAGTACTCGCACTACTTTTTGTAGCTTTTTTTCAGCAAGACAAACCCTTGCTGTTCCCTGATATCAGCTACAGTTTTTATCCGGTCTACTGCAAATTATTTGACATTGAAAACAAAACGATTCCGCTGCGCGACGATTTCAGCATCAACTTTGGCGATTACCCCAGCGCCAATGGTGGTATTATTTTCCCAAATCCCAATGCACCCACTGCCATAGGCTTGCCACTGGCAGACATTGAAGCGCTGCTGCAAAAAAATACCGAATCGGTGGTGGTAGTGGATGAAGCCTATATCGACTTTGGCGGCGAAACCGCGATTAAACTCGTGGATAAATACCCGAATTTATTGGTAGTGCAAACTCTGTCAAAATCGCGCTCACTCGCCGGCATGCGCGTTGGCCTTGCCGTGGGCCACACAGATTTAATAGATGCTCTCAATCGTGTAAAAGATTCGTTTAACTCCTACCCGATTGATCGCATTGCGGAAGCGGCCACCATTGTGGCCTTTGAAGATGAAGCTTATTTCCAAGCCTGCCGCGATAAAATTATTGCCACTCGCAACTGGACAGTGAGTGAATTGGAAAAATTAGGCTTTAACGTTTTGCCGTCGCAAGCCAACTTCGTCTTCGCCGAACCTGTCGGAAAAAATGCAGCCGATATTGCGCAGTATTTACGTGAACACAAAATTCTAGTGCGCTACTTTAATAAGCCGCGTATTAATCAGTTTTTGCGAATTACCATTGGAACCGACGAGCAAATGCAGGCGATGATTCAAGTCTTAAAAACACTTTAATTAATCAGCTAATTATTTTTATTGGCGATCTCACAAGGATGTGAAGCCGGCAATCCACAACGCGCAGAGACTACTCAGGCCCGCCTTGAATCGTGAAATATTTATCCATCCCGGTCCACTGCAAAAGTTGCCAAACCTCTTTGTTGCAATGACACAGTTTTATATCACCGCGCGCTGAACCTTTTTGTTCCTTAAAGAGTAACAACATGCCCAACCCCGTAAGGCTTAAGCTAGGCGATTGGGTCAAGTTAAACTCAAATTGACCTATACCATTCCCCTGGGTTTCATCTAACAACCGGCGCCATTCGTTACGTAAACCTTGATCCAAATTACCCGACACATTAATTCGCAACGCATGACCACCATTAATAGGCAACCAATCCAATGCAGCTGTTGAACCACTCGCAAGCGTGTTATTGCTATCGATAATCGCTTTTTTCAGCGTTGGACCTGAAGAAAAAGGAACGGCGCCAGTACGCGATGGTTTGGCCGTCGCTGCATGTGGGCGCATCGCTTTACGCGCTATATCCGTTGGGTCACTGTATATGGGCACATAATCATCCCAACTGCTGGGCTGGCGGTAATTACTCAATACATCGTCAATTAAATTACCCTGAGCTTTTTTGGCTTGCGCCTGCTCATCTTTAGCTCGTTCTATTTTTTCTTCGCCAGTAAAAGGAACCATGCGCCGCATGTGGCTTCTCCGCACCTGATCTAACATGGATAATCGTTGCAAATTACACGTTGTCCCACTCTGCAATCAGTAAAGACAGTTCAACTCCAGTATAGATTAAGTTTTATAACTTGTTGATTGGTTTGTTTTTTGTACAAGTCTTGCCGGAGTGTTTCTCTCCGTAACCTTATCAGGCGTCTTTCATTTTTATTACAGACATACTTATCATTTTTGTTTATGATGAGGAATAGCTATATATAATCAACGGGTTATCCCTTAGCTTAAACCAAAGAACAAGCAGATTTAGCCTTGTTGTATCGGATTGTTGTTGGGACTAGGGCTCAGGAGAAAATGCCTTAAATCGAGTTTGCAAGGTAGCTAGGCCGCCAAACATTGAATGCACCTGACCGGTGAATGTTTGCCGAGCTTACTTCGCCTTTCGGAGTTGCTCGCGGTTATCACTATTTATGTATTAAGTGATGCGGGTACTGCTTTTGTGGTGTCCGGCTATCATCCCTAATGGGCGACTATGCAGAACAAAAACAATGCGGTGGAATTGATTAAAAAATTCCAGCAGCTATTTACCAATTTAAACCACAAAGAGATTGCCGAGCGTTTGGTTAAGCTGGTGGTCGCTAAAGCTACTATCAACCGTGCAGTACTGGTTGTTGAACGAGACAGTCATCTTTATGTTGAGGCCATTGCATCCCAACGAGATAAAGATCTCCTGGTGACCGGCGTTACCACGTCATTAAACCGCCTTAACTACTTACCTCATCAACATATTCATCAGGTTTTTGATTCGGGCGAAGCCCAAGGATTGGATAACCACCAAATCCAAACACTGGGGGCTATGTTCACCCAAAAAGGCTGCAAATCTTGCTATTTGCACCCTATTTTGGAGAATGGCCGTACTATTGCCGTCTTTTATATGGAAGCGGTACACAACCTAACCATTCTCACACAAGCCGTACAAGAGCTGGATACTGTCTGGACTTTCAGCAGCTTGCTGGTTCGCCAAGTCATTGATATGTGGCACCACGAAGAACAAGCCGAGCGCTTTCGCTTGGCCGAACAAGCACTTTGGGCCAGTGAAACCTACCTAAATGCCATTTTACGTTACTCACCCGCACTCATTTCCGTAAAAGATTTAGACGGTAATGTAGTGCTCGCCAGTGAGCACTTCAAGCAAATGGCCAATATCGATGAAACCGGCTTTGTCGGTAAAAACGTCTTTGATGTCTACCCCAAAGACGTGGCGCAATCCATGTGGGATATAGACATCGCGACCAAAACGAAACAGCAAACCTATGAGGTTGAGCTGGATTTAATGCACAAAGATGGCAGCCTGCACACTTATTTAATGGTGAAGTTTCCGTTGCGCAATAAAGAAAATAACGTGTTTGGCGTGTGTACGATTGGCACTGACATCTCTGAACGAAAATTAGCAGAAAACGCACTGCGCGAACAGCAATCGCGCCTCAACTACATGGCGTTTCACGACTCGCTCACCGCACTGCCCAACCGCTCGCTATTTTATGACCGCATTTACCACGGTCTTGCCCGCGCGCGCCGCGCCAGTTCTAAAGTTGCATTAATGCTACTGGATATCGACCGATTCAAAAACATTAATGACAGCCTCGGTCACGATGCCGGTGATTTAATGCTCAAAGCCATAGCCACTCGCCTCAACGAAGGCGTGCGCGATATGGATACTGTCGCGCGTCTCGGCGGCGATGAATTTGTAGTGGTATTAGAAGGCGTACACGACCTTGATGACGTAATGTTTGTTGCTAACAAATTGCTGGTCACACTGGCTCGCCCCATTGAAATCAGTGGCCATGAAATCTCGGCGACCGTCAGTATCGGCGTCAGCGTTTTCCCCGATGACGGCTCCGACACTGACGAGCTGCTGAAGAATGCTGACATCGCCATGTACAAAGCCAAAGAGGCCGGCAAAAACAATTGTCAGTTCTACACCAAAGGCATGAATGCCACTGCCGTCAATTATCTGCTGCTGGAAAACGATTTGCGCCGCGCACTGGAACTCAATCAGTTCACCCTGCATTACCAGCCGCAAATTGATTTGCGCACCGGCGATTTAATGGGTGTGGAAGCACTGGTACGCTGGTCGCACCCAGATCGTGGCTTGGTATCACCCGCACACTTTATTCCACTCGCCGAAGAAACTGGCTTGATTGTACCCATTGGCGAATGGGTACTGCGCGAAGCCTGTAGGCAGCAAAAATTGTGGCTGGATGCAGGTAAACTCGTCGGCAAAATTGCGGTGAACCTCTCGCCGCGTCAATTCCGCCAAAAGAACTTCCCCGGCAAGGTGGAGGCTATTCTGCGCGAAACGGGTCTCTCGGCGGAATATCTGGAGCTTGAGATCACTGAGAGCTGCGCTATGGAGCACGCTGGGGAAACGATCAACCAACTCAATCAGCTCAATCAAATGGGTATGTATTTAGCAATTGATGACTTCGGCACCGGCTATTCATCACTGGCCTATTTGCAGCGCTTCCCCATCCAAAAATTAAAAATTGACCGCAGCTTTGTGAATGATATTCACGATGATATGAACGATGCCGCCATCACCAAAACCATTATTGGCTTGGCGCATAGCATGCAGCTGCGCGTGGTAGCAGAAGGAGTGGAAACCGAACACCAAGCAGAATGGCTGCGCCAACGCGGCTGCGACCAAGCGCAGGGCTTCCTCTACGCCAAACCCATGACCGCCAAACAATTTGAAAGCCACTTCCATGGCGGCCGCTTCTGTTTTGACGGCACGGTGATTCCGCTGGAAAACTACAAATTGGGGGCGTGATACCGTTCAAACATCCCCTAAATGGGCGTCGTCATTCTCACGTAGCGAGACTGACGACGCCCAGCTAAATCAGACGCCCCTAAAACCTTTGGAAAGATAGATCAAAGAACTCAACCCTTCCCTTTGGTTTTATTGTTGTTCGGGCGTGCATTCTCCTCGATAAACGCAATCATCATATCGGCAATATTTTTCTTAGTGGCGGTTTCGATACCCTCCAACCCCGGTGAAGAGTTCACCTCCATCACCAAGGGGCCGCGACTGGAACGCAACAAATCCACACCTGCCACTTGCAAACCCATTGTCTGCGCAGCCTTGATGGCCGTGGTGCGCTCAGCAGGGGTTAATTTGGTGACCTTGGCGCTGCCGCCGCGGTGTAGGTTGGAGCGGAATTCACCTTCCTGAGCAGTGCGCTGCATAGCTGCCACAATTTTGCCGCCAATTACAAAACATCGTACATCGCTGCCGTTAGCCTCTTTAATAAACTCCTGAACCAGAAACTCAGCGCGCAACTCGCGAAAGGCTTCAATTACACTTTCCGCCGCTTTCGACGTTTCCGCTAGTACTATGCCGCGTCCTTGGGTGCCTTCGCACAATTTAAGTACCAGAGGCGCGCCTCCAACGAGTTTGATGAGTTCTTTGGTGTCATGAACATTGTAGGCAAAACTGGTCTTGGGCAAACCAATACCCTTGCGCGACAATAACTGTAAGGCACGCAACTTGTCGCGCGAACGCCCCAAAGAAACAGACTCGGTCAAACAGTAAACACCCATCATTTCAAACTGACGAATAACGGCCAAACCATAATGGGTAACCGAGGCGCCAATACGCGGGATAACAGCATCAAAGCCTTCCAGTTTTTCCCCCATATACCAAATGGCAGGGCTGGCCGAGGTGATATCCATATAGCACTTGAGAATATCGATAACCCGCACTTCATGGCCGCGCGCAAGGCAAGCCTCCACCAAACGTTTAGTGGAATAGAGGTGACGATTGCGTGACAAAATAGCTATTTTCATAAATGACCTGAACAAAGGGGAAAGTTGATCAATTTAGGGCAACTTATTCGAAAGGTGGCCGGGATTTAGTCCCGCCCAACAAAAAAGATTTACCGCTATCCACCAGATAGCAGCGCTTGAGCGCGCTACGCCCAAGCAGCATACGAAACAACATGTTTTCGCGGTCAGTGAGGGTTAACTCAATGGTACGCGCACTCCCGTGGAAAAACACGGTGGTTTCAATGACTGGACGCATTTCGGCATGACCACCCGAGTCAGTGACCCGGCGCACATCTTTTACGGGGGCCTCGCATACAACCACTTGTTCCTGTGAGGACTGGAGGGGATGCACCCCAAATCTGACCCAAGCCGCACCGTTGCGTTCAAAATGTTCTACATAAAAAGCATGCAAAGCACTGGTCTTTGCCCCCGTATCTACCTTGGCCTTGATATTGGAAATAGCCAAATCTGGTAGAGACACCCATTCGCGCCAACCAATAGTCTGTTTTTCACGATGCGCAGGTAATTCCACCACTGTTCATGCCTCATAGTTATTACATACCTGCAAATCATCAAAAGAGCAGGTTAAAAATTCATTCAATCAACAAATTGCGCTATGCACGATTGCCATTATTATAATGATCCAAGACAGAATGTTTTCTCATTAATCCCTTTAAGTGATAAAAGAAAAAAATCGCCCTAAATTTTAATATTTTTCTTTTTTTTTATTTTGGCCTATGGTAAATAGCGCGGGTCAAATTTATCCCAAAAACCTGTCCACACTGGAGCATTCACATGTCTGTTGATGTAGACCACTCTCAAGACTCGGATTTAATTAGCGATGCGGGTATCGACATGGACGATGAGGTTGCACCCAAGCTGACCGGCAAAGAAGCCAGCCAGCACACATTGGAAATGCGCCGCAAACTGGAAGATCGCTTGGAGCGCAAACGCATTAAAGACCAACTTGGTTACGGCGATGTTTCAGATCTAGATTTCTAACCGCGCCACAACCACAAACTCTGCTGTTTCTTTCCAACCCTGACGTTAGTTTAAGCTAAACTAACGTCAGGCGCCCTAACACCACCCCCAATGTTAAGTAGTAATACCTATACCAAATTGGCGCATTAAATTGCTTTTTTGTGGGTTTTCGCTAGTATCTAGCCAATCACTTTTCAAGGGCCGTCCAATGCTGACAAAATGGCGTCTGGAGATCATATTATTTTCGTTAGTGACGCTTACCCTATTGGCGATACTGGCCGAGAAGCACATATTGCAGTCGTCCCTTACGATCACCCCTCAAAGTGGCTACTCCGTAGATGTCTATGATGACACTCGCAATGGTGGCAATAGTTCATCGTACATGGTCAACCCAAAAAACTTTGAGTGGACTTGTGAGGTCAGAGACAAATTTGCCTATCCCTACTGCGCATTCGATTTATTCCTCGACCCAAAACGCGAACACGGTTTGGATTTAAGCCATTTTAACAAAGTGCGTTTATGGATAGATTACCAAGGCCCCAATAAAACCTTACGCTTATATCTGCGTAATTTTGACCCCTTGTACAGCAAGATTAACGACGAAGCCAGCACCAAATACAATCAAATTGAATTCACCACCGATGTGCCCCAAAATCAAGTATTAGAGTTTTCGCTCAATGATTTTTTTGTGGCTAATTGGTGGGTTGTTGATTATAAAATTCCCCCCAATCTCAGCCATCCACAGTTTGACAATATTGTTCTCATCGAAGTACAAACGGGCTCCAAACAAGTATTGGGAAGCCATAAATTTCGCTTAAAAAAAATTGAACTTGTGGGACAAAGACTCACCACTGAAAAATGGTATTTAGTAATCATTCTGTCGTGGCTCGGAATTTTCGTTATTTTTCTTGGCTATCGAATTGCTAGTTTAAACACCCAAGTACGTGCACAAAAAAAACGCGAAGCTGAATTATTGGAAATTAATTCGCTATTGGACTTACGCAGCAAACAACTGGAAGAAAAAAGCAAAACAGACAAACTCACCGGTGCCTTTAATCGCGAAGGCATTGAGGAAGCCATCCGTATAGGTCTATGGGAGTGGCGCAGCCAGAAAAGACCCATCTCATTAATTATGATGGATGTAGATCACTTCAAACATATTAACGATCAGTACGGGCACACCTTAGGTGATCATGTTCTTTTCAAATTATCGCGCTTAGTAAAAGAGCATATACGCAGTAACGATTTATTTGCGCGCTGGGGAGGAGAAGAATTTGTCTTGGTATGCCGTAACACGCAAATTGAACAGGCCGGTTTAATTGCTGAAAAAATTCGTGAGCTAATTTCTTCATACACGTTTGAAAATAACGTGCGTGTCACTGCAAGCTTTGGCGTGGCCACATTGCGAGCCAATGAAACATTGGAACAACTTTTTAGCAACGCTGATAAAGCACTTTACGGGGCGAAACATGCCGGACGAAACAGAGTTGTCATAGCAGACGACTTTTCATAAAAACAATAAAAGACCAGAAAACATCCAGTCTTTTATTGTCTTAGTGAAACTACTGTTAAAAGCGAGCACTCAAACCAACGGTTAACGTGTTGCCATCGGGCGCATTCTTATAACTTAGTTGACCACTAAATGTATCGGTAAAAAACTTACGTGCACGTAAGGTATAGGCATTATCTGAACGATAGTTTTCGATATCGCCGCCAACACTAAACGTTTTATCAAAATAAAAATCACCACCAATATGCGCATCTGTACCGTGATCTGCATCAGTAGCGCCAGCTTCCAGATTAACAAACTGCCCACCCCCAATATCAGTCACATATTTTGCGTGAATATTTGCATCATAGCCTGCGTTGTGAGCGTATTCAGTAGTAATCAGCAATCCGTCAATTGGCGTAATACCAACTGTTGTAAACCAGTCATTATTATCAACATGGCTTAAAGTAGAGTGAGAACCGCCAGCAGAGACATATAAAAAACTTTCAGGAATATAAAACTCAGCACCTAGTGTATAGGCTTGATTACTTGAAATGCCATTCTGCTTGGGAAACAAATTCGCACTGGCAAATACATTACTATTTTTTCCTAAATAGGCTGATTCTGCCAAAGGCACATTATCGGTTTTTACTGCATTAAAATAATAACTTCCGCCAACATTATAAGATGTGGTTTTATCTTTAGTACTGTCGCTGTCTACGCGAGTTGCATCTGCATTTAATTCAGTTTGATAAGAGTCTGCCAATACAACACCAGAGGCCACGAGAGCACAAGCCGCCACTATCATTTTTAATTTCATAGAATTTTCCCTCAAAAAATAAACGTATTTTAAAAACAGATACTCAATACATATCTATCCAAAAAATGGAACCAACAAATTTGTGGTAGGGTCAGATTAACAGTTACGACTGAACACGGCATGAATGCCATTTAGCGTTATGCATCACAATAACAACTGAAGACTTGTAAATCATCTAAACGCAATGCTGTGAGAGAGCCACCCCAAACGCAACCTGTATCTAATGCATATATATTGGGGGTAGAGGTTTTGCCTTCAAGCGCAGCCCAATGACCAAAAATAATTTTATCATCGCGCGTTTTTCGTTCAGCATGAGCAAACCAGGGGGAAAAACCTAAAGGTGCGGCGGCTATGTTTTCTTTGGTCTCTAATTCCAACGTACCTTCAGCGGTGCAGAAACGCATACGGGTAAAATAATTGGTGATAATGCGTAAACGATCAAAGCCAATTAATTTATTTCTCCAACGATTAGGCATATTGCCATACATGCTGGCGAGAAAGTCGTGACAGTAACGGCTTTGTAATACCGCTTCAACTTCACGGGCATGGGCTTGTGCTTGATGTAAGCTCCACTGCGGTGGGATGCCTGCATGCACCATGGTAAAACCCAGTCCTTCATCCGTATGCAATAACTTTCCTTGAATTAACCAATCAATTAATGTCTGGCGATCTGACGCATTCAGCAATGTGTCAAGCGTATCGCTTTGGCCTCTTTTGCGTAAACCATAGGCGACAGCAATAAAATGCAAATCATGGTTACCTAAAACAAACGTAACCGACTCTCGAATAGAATATAAAAATCGCAAGGTTGCTAAAGAGTCAGGGCCACGGTTAATTAAATCCCCCACTAACCAAAGCCGATCTTGATTTGGGTTGAATGCAATTTTTTCCAAAAGGCATTGGAGTGAGTCATAACATCCCTGAATATCACCAATTGCATAAGTTGCCATAAAAAATAGTAACTCTGGAATAAATTAATGAATGGCGTGAGGTGGCACTAATGCGAAGGTGGGAATTTCCGCATCAAAAATTTCACCGGTGTCGGTACGCATTTGATAAGTACCTTCCATCATACCAGTTTCAGTTTCCAGTATGACGCCACTGGTATAGGTATAACTATTTCCCGGCTGAATATGAGGTTGCTCGCCGACCACACCTATCCCCTGAACTTCTTGTAAATTGTCGCGCGCATCACGAATTTTCCAATGACGACTAATCAATTGCGCGGGAGTATCGCCTTCATTTGCAATGGTAATGGTATAGGCATACACATAACGCTGAGCGGGTAGCGTCTGATCAGACATATAAGTTGTTTTTACACTGACGTTAATTTTATTTGACATAACAAGACTACAAACTCTGTTGTTGCATCTTTTCTTGTGCAATAGCGTCTAACAGGTTACTGGTTTCGACATATTGCGACAAGGAAATTTCTTCTGCTCGCGCAGAAGTATCCAGCGGCAAGCGCTCCATTATTTCTGGATCGAGTAACTGTTTGAGCGCGTTGCGTAAGGTTTTACGTCGCTGCTGAAATGCGATATTCACTAAATTTTCCAGCGTTTTAATATTGGTTGCCGCATAGGGTAATTGTTGATGTGGCATCAAACGCACAATGGCAGAATCAACTTTAGGTGCAGGATCAAAAGACGTAGGAGGCACTTCGAATAACTCTTCAACGGCACAATAATATTGCACCATAATTCCCAAACGGCCATAAGCGCTATCGCCTGCCTGTGCGGCCATACGTTTTACCACTTCTTTTTGCAACATAAAATGCATATCGCGCACTTGCGTACTATAGGTCAGCAAATGAAAAATCAAGGGAGTGGAAATGTTGTAAGGTAAATTACCCACTATGCGAATAGGTTGTTCGTTTTTTACCAGCTGCGCAAAATCAAATTGTAACGCGTCGGCTTGAAACAGTTGAAAATTAGGATGCTTTTCGAATTTTACTTTCAACCAAGGTACCAAGTCGCGATCCAACTCTATCACGCTTAAATTATCGCAAGCATCCGCTAGCAATTGCGTAATAGCGCCCTTACCCGGACCAATTTCCACAATCACATCATTTTTGTGCGGGTGCACGGCACGAACTATATCGCGAATAATACCGTGATCAATTAAGAAATTTTGTCCGAAGCGTTTGCGCGCCTTGTGCTGGCTGTCACTATTTAACGGATTGTGTAGGAGTTTTTTGCTCATGAATTATTTCGCTTGTTGGCGCGCCTCTACCATTTCAATTGCGTAAGCCAAGGCTGTACGTAAACTGCCCAAATCTGCTTTGCCTGTAGCCGCCAAATCTAACGCTGTCCCATGATCGACCGATGTGCGGATAATCGGCAAACCGAGTGTCACATTTACCGCTTGACCAAAGCCTTTATATTTTAAAACGGGTAAACCTTGGTCGTGATACATCGCTAATACAGCGTCAGCATGATCCAAATATTTTGGCGTAAATAAAGTATCCGCCGGTAAAGGCCCAATAAGATTAATCCCCTGCGCGCGCAGCTTTTCCAAAGTGGGTTCAATAATCTCAATTTCTTCACGGCCTAAATGTCCACCTTCCCCCGCATGAGGGTTTAAACCACACACATAAATTCTGGGATGCGGGATACCAAACTGCTGCTCTAAATCGCGATGCAATATGGTGATCACTTGCGTTAATTCAGTTTCATTAATTGCTGCTGACACATCTTTTAGGGGTAAATGTGTTGTTGCTAAGGCCACACGTAAGCCCTTCGTGGCCAACATCATTACCACTTTTTCAGTGGCAGTTTTATCGGCGAGATACTCTGTGTGTCCACTAAAAGCTATGCCCGCATCGTTGATAACACTTTTATGTACCGGCCCAGTGACTAATGCGGCGAATTCTTGTTTTTGACAACCCGCTACTGCAACATCCAGCGTTTGTAAAATGTATGAGGCATTGGCGCTATTTAAAACGCCTGCTTGTGCCGGAACCTTTAACGCAACCGGCAAAACAACCAACTCACCGGCCACTGATGGACGCGGTGCCTCGTGTAAATTTAAGGTGCGCAATCTCAATGGCAAACCCAATAAACGAGCGCGCTCTTGCAACAACTCTGGGTCGGCAATCGCCACGATTTCGTTGGCTTGCGCCTGTTGGGCTAATGCGATCACTAAATCTGGGCCTATACCCGCCGGCTCACCCGGAGTTAAGGCAATGCGAAAACAATGGGCTGTCATTTTGCGCAGTCTCTGTGAATTTCTCTTGTTTAAAAAATCAAAACGCGGCTTAAACAGACATTGAATTGAACAGAAATACTCTGTTAATTAAGCTTGTTTAGCCGCGTTTTGCTTTATTGTGGTATTGCCAAAAAACGATTGAGCGACACGTTAAATTTTAATTTCCACAAATGCTTCTTCGCGTATTTGTGTCAACCATAGTTGATACTCTTCATCGAAGCGACGCGAACGAATCACATTTTGTGCCTGGTTACGCTTCATTTGCTCGCTCATGTCTTCTTTGCGGCGCTCCTGCACTTGCAATATGTGCCAGCCGAATTGGCTTTTGAAGGGACGACTGATTTTACCCACAGGCGTATTGGCCATTGTCTCTTCAAATGCGGCGACAAACATACCGGGGGTAGACCAACCCAAATCGCCACCACTTAACATAGAACCAGAGTCTTCTGAGTTTTCGCGGGCCAATTTAGCAAAATCCTCACCTTTCTCTATGCGATCTTTCAGCGTCAATAATTTTTCGCGAGCTTGGTTATCATCCATAATTTCAGATGTCTTAACCAGAATATGGCGCGCATGTGTTTGCTCAATTAATTGCTGGCCACCGCCGCGTTGCTCCATATTCTTTAGGATATGGAAACCTGCACCGCTGCGAAAAGGCGCAGAGACTTGACCTTCTTTCAGAACCGCTAATTGATTGCCAAATAATTCTGGTAATTGCGCGAGCTTACGCCAACCAATATCACCGCCCTGCAATGCAGCTTGGTCATTGGAGTTCGCAATAGCCAGCTGAGCAAAATCAGCGCCGCCCTGTAATTTTTGATAAATATCTTTAGCTTTTTTCTCTGCGGCGGCAATGGTCTCAGGGTCGGCCGCACTGGAAACAGCTATTAAAATATGGCCAATATGATAATCCGGCGAAGTCGCAAACTTTCCATCGCTAGAGGCCAAGAAGTTGTCAATTTCTTGAGGTGTGACTTTAATACGGCTACTTACCACGCCCTGCTGCAGATGACTCAGAATTAATTCATTGAGAATTTGCGCACGCAAACCCTCAATATTGAGCCCTTGGCGCTTTAAGTCGGCCAGCAGCTGCTCCTGCGTCATTTTATTTTTATCGCGTACACGCTCCACCGCTTGATCAACTTCACTCTCTTCTACTTTAATTTCATAGCGTTTCGCCAAACCCAGTTCAATACGTTCAAGAATTAATTGATCCAGAACTTGCTTGCGCAGTACATCCTCTGGAGGCAATTGACTGTATTGACCTTGCAAGCGCTGCAATACGGCCTGAGTACGCTCATTCAACTCACTCTGTAGCACCACGTCTTCATCGACAATAGCAACCACTTTGTCCAAGCCCACTGGCTTTGCCGCCAAGACTTGATCTCCCCACAAGAGTAAACCCGCGGCGAGGAATAGACTCCAATAATGTTTTGCTATTTTTGTTTGCATATTTTCTTCACTTGTTATTTAGCGTAAATTTTTTTCACGGTCTTTAAAACCTGTGACTGTTTTTTCTAACAAGTCACTGATTTGTCGATCCATACTGCCCAGACCTTTCAGCTCTAGCTCCAACATAATGCCTGGCTCATAGTCGTTATTGGTCACCTTAGACAAGAAATTGGACACGGTATAGTCCACACGCAACCAACGACGCCCCACAAACCTGACCCGGTAACAACAATCGTTGTATTCGAGCCCCGCAAAAGTATCTAGTTCCACGCCGTAGGTAAAATCGTGGTTATTACGAGCAATCACACTCCAGTGACTGTTTACTGGCAACACAACTGAGGTGTCTAGCTGATTCATCGACTGAACAATAGGGTTAGGGTTTATCGGGCTCGCAACTACCGGTTTAAAGGCATAACGATAGGTAAGATTCACAATACGATAAGCATCATCCAAGTAATGCAACCCGGCATTAGCATTATCCAAGCGCCCCGTATGCTGGTCATAAGCAGCATCCGCACTGACATTTAAGCGAGAACTAACCTGACCACTTACCTGCGCAGCCCAATCCGAGGTAGTACGGGTGTTGGCATCTATGATGGAGGCATCAGCCAGCTGATTGCGATCATAAATCATGATACGACGATCATTGGCATAAAAAATTTGACCAATACTCATACGCAACCGCTCAATCCCCGTAGATTGCGATAAAAACGCGGTTGAGACGGCTAATGATAGTTGGTTGGCATCATCCAAACGGTCACCACCGGCAAAGCGAGTGGTACGAAATAACTGGTTGTAATTAAATGTGAGATCACTACTGTCAAAATTCACGTAACTACTGGGAGTGGTGACGCCATTGGCTGTAATCACTGGCGTAAGATTGTAGAGTGAATCCTGATTTCTATAGGCACTGCGGAAATAAAACGCACGCGGTTCTAAGGTTTGTACAAAATTATCGCCGAATAACTGCGCTTCACGTTCAAAATACAGCCCCGCATCAAGGCTCGCTTGGGGCACTGCAAAATGTGGCGTCGCTACATCGTTGGAGACTAAATTATGGTCGACCAACTCATAAGCCAAGCCCTTTACTGAAACACTGGGCTTTATGAATCCCCAAGTGTAAGACTTATCCCAGGTCAAACTGTAATCGGTATTGATTCTTTCGCCATAAATAGTACTCGCCAAAGCTCTTTCATAATCACTCGATGCGGTGAATGAATCAGAAAAATAGCGGTTTTGAACAAAATTTACGTACTCGTTATTAAGCTTGAGAACCCAATCATCGACTTGATAAGTACCATCAACATGAATACGCGGTAATTCGCGATAGGGTAAATGACTCGTCGTCGTGAGCAAGCGGTATTCGTCGGTTTTAATCCCTAAAGACCAGTTTTCCGTTCGGTAATCTGCCGACATCATTTGCCGAATAAAGGCCTGCCGGTTTGAATCGACTGATCCACTGTACATATCACGCAAATAATCTCGATCGCTGAGATCTGCATAGTTGATTGTGGTAGACCAAGACTGACCTAAGCCACCGGTTTGATCGAGCTTGGCATACCAGCGATTATGCCCTCGATAGGGATAGGCCTCAGCTTCAGTTAATGTTCCGGCCTGAATTTGCTGTTCAAGCGCGCTGCTGTATCCACCGAGATCATTATTGATAAAACTACCGTTAAGATCCGTTTTAAAATATTCGGTGAGCGCACGAAAATCCGTTTCCAGCATGTAGCCACGGTTCGACATATAATGTGGCGTAAAGGTGGCATCATAGTTGGGCGCGATATTCCAATAAAAGGGAACAGAAAGCTCGTAACCATTTAAGCGGCTGTAACCTGGCGTAGGAGTTAGAAAGCCAGTTAATCGCTCATCACCAACGGGAAATCGAACATAAGGCATGTAAAGTACAGGCACATCACCAATATTGACGCGCATATTCTCTGCCGTGCCATAGTGTTCTTCTGGGTGCAGAGAAATTTCTGAACCGCGAATCGACCATGCATCATCACCCGGCTCGCAACTACTGATCTCACTTTGCTCAAGATTGATGATATTTTCACCAAACCGTTTCAGACTTTCTGCAACGCCATGAATGCGCGTCTGATAAAGGACGAATCGCGCATTCTCAAAACTGGCATCGCCGGTATTGGTGTTGATATCTGCCGCATCCGCCTTAATCATCACATTGGGATCGCGCAGTTCAATGTTACCCGTTAACTGGGCTTGCCCTTTTTGTTTATCAACAACAGCTTTATCGGTCGAAATCGAGCGATTACCCTGAGTAATGGCCACATTACCCTTAAAAATAAGTACATTCGGCTGATCGGCGCTCTGCTCTACCGCATAACCATGAAAAGGGGCTTTTTCAGGGTCCAAACTTGCGTCCGCATCCGTTCTTGCGGGCGGCACGTAGGCTCCGCAACAAAGATTGGGAATAGATTTTTTTTGCTCGTCAGAAAGTTCCTCAATAGGAATCCAATCGAGAGGGCTGCCATCTTTAAATTCTTTTTCGTACTTGGAAAAAGAATCGGCAACAGAAAAAGAGGCATAAAAAGTCACCGCACTAGCTAAGCTAGCTGTGCGCAGCTGAATAACCATCTTTTTTAGTGGAAAACGGGGGCCTACAGCCATCAACAGCAGTCTCATTAGAGAAGGATGTTCAAAACATCACGCAAAAAATTGTCGCGATTCTACTGCAATCGGCTCCTACAGGGAATTAATTCAGGGCTAAACTCGAATAAACATTACAAGTCTCACCGGTGGCTTGCATATGCCCACCCCAAAGAGTTTTCGCCCCGCCTCAAGGCTAGGGTAGAATCGGCCCCAATTTCCAAACAAGACACCCCATCAACTATGCCAAACACTAGACCAGATACGCGCCAAAAGCAGTTATCTACGTGGGTTTCACAAACCTTGACCGACGACTCGCAAGACATTCAACTCGTGCCAGTCGGCGGCGATGCAGGCTTTCGCCGATACTTCCGTTTCCAATCGCCATCACATTGGCTGGCAGTCGATGCGCCGCCACAAACAGAAGATACCCATCAATTTGTCGCACTTGCCAATTTTTTAGCCAATCAAGGAGTTCGAACACCCCACATATTAGCCGCTGACGAACAGCTAGGCTTTCTCTTAGTGGAAGACTTTGGCGATGAACTGTTACACAAACATCTGCACCCTCACAGGGTCGATCAATATTACAACACTGCCTTTGACTGCCTACAAAGCCTACAAGCCTGCCCAGATAATACCGATCTTATCCCGCGCTATGACCAAACCATGTTGCGGCGCGAATTACAAATTTTCAGCGATTGGTTTGTGGGGGCACTTTTGGGTTATACGCTCAACGCACCAGAACAAGCACTGTTACACAATACATTTGAACGCCTGGAACAATCCGCCTTGGAACAACCACAATCATTGGTGCACCGTGATTTTCATTCGCGCAACTTGATTCTGCGAACAGACGGTTCACTCGGTGTTATCGATTTTCAAGGTGCACTCTGGGGTGCCTGTACTTATGATTTAGTGTCGCTGTTGCGCGATTGCTATATTCGCTGGCCCGCCGAGCGCGTCACACACTGGGCGCTCACCTACCGCCATCGCAGCATTGACGCTGGGCTCTTGCATCAGGATGTTAATGAAACCACCTTTTTACGCTGGTTTGACTGGATGGGCTTACAACGCCATATCAAAGTACTTGGTATTTTTGCACGCTTGAGCCTGCGTGATCACAAACATCATTACCTCAAAGACTTACCCTTGGTCATTCGCTACACACTGGAAGTCGCTAACAGCTATCCGCAATTAAAGCCGTTTGGCGATTGGTTCAGCACCAAGTTATTGCCATTAATTCAAGCGCAACATTGGTACAGCGACCACATCCACGCAGGAGATGCGCCATGCGTACAGCCATGATACTCGCGGCCGGTTTAGGTCAGCGCATGCGCCCGCTCACCGATCACTTACCCAAACCCATGTTGTGCGTGGGAGGCAAACCATTAATTCACTATCATTTGGAAGCCCTAGCCGCCAACGGTATTGAACACGTAATTATCAATCTTGCTTATCTTGGCAATAAAATCCGCGAATATGCAGGTAATGGTAAAAATTTTGACCTTAAAGTGAGCTACTCCCAAGAGGCAGAGCCCCTTGAGACTGGCGGCGCCCTTCTTCATGCCTTGCCATTACTGGGTGATGCACCGTTTATTCTGGTCAATGGCGATGTGTGGTCGGATTTTGCTTACTCTCGCCTGCGCCATTACAACTTAGCAACAGGCGAAGACGCACATCTGGTGTTGGTTGCCAACCCTGAGTTTCACCCAAGCGGTGACTTCGCCATTAATACGCAGGGGCTGCTGGTGAACGATCCCATACTACCCAAATACACCTTTGCGGGAATAAGCCTCATTCATCCGCGTTTAATTTCCAACTATCCGCACCAGCGCCCCAAGTTCCCATTGGTTGAGGCCTTGCGCTTTGGTATTGAGCGTCAGCGTATCAGCGCCGAAATCCACTCAGGCCAATGGAGTGATGTGGGAACACCCGAGCGCCTACAGCAGCTTGATGATGAACTCTCGACGAGAAAAAAATCCCCTGTGTAAGACTCGAACCTGCAAACCAAATAAGCCCAAAGGCTACTTATTCACAAAAACTGTGCATAAGTCTGTGAATGAGCATCGCATAAGTTGAGCAATCCGCATTAAACACTGATTAGGGTGCGGCTGATTAGATACTGGTCAGCCGCGAAACAACCAGCAAAAACAATAATTAACACAATATGTTATGAGCGAAACCTAAGCCAAACCGCAAAACTGGGCTATAGTACACGTATATTTATTTGACGATTTTGAATGATCTTTGGACAGCAATGACCAGACTCCAGCCTATTAACCAATTGCTTGAGCAACTCAATGTTCCAATACAAGATTTGGCGCAGCTGAGTTTTTGCGATGGCAGCCGCGAAAACAGTGTAAAAGCCTGGGTGCGCTCCTTGCCACTTACGCAAATACAATTTGTCAGCGGCCTATTATACCAAGCATTACCCGATATAAGTCGCTACCAAACCAGTGCAGCACATCGCATCCATATTTTGGAAATTTTGCGTCACCCTACCCTACAGGCCATTGATGGACTCTCACAAAGCTTTCTTAACCAACCGCTAATTTTGCCTGATCCCGCGGTAAAAACTGCCACCATCGCGCAGGCACTGCAAAAGCATTTAATTAATGGCTACCTGGTCGCAGTGCGCGACTTATGCAAAGAGCCAACCCCCAATCACGAACTACTGGCGCTCGCCATTCACCGCGCGATTACGGGCTTGAGCTTGCTACTATTACGCTACTACCAACTCTATGTGCCCATTTCCGGACAACTCTGGACGGAACTTCACTCTCTTTTTCAAATTGCATTACAACTTCAGTTAACCGAGCTTGTTGTCACCGATAAGCATCCAAACTTGCGTCACTGCGACACAATTATGCTGAGTTATATGCGCGCTATGCTGCTTGCCTGCACACGCCCGAACCAACTGCGTCAGGACGAGATTCTGCTAACCTTTAATGCACTCGATGATTTGAGCGGATTAGCACAACTGCAAGATGCCGTTGAAAGCAATCACGACAATTTGTTCGTAGTGGCACTGAACAGCAATCGCCCGCCGCAATACCGATCTCGTATCAAAACCGATGAAAACACACTGCTGTTAGAATTGAATACAACGGCCATCTGCAAAAGACTTATCGAAGTTAATGCGGCTAACAACACCGACGCCAGTGAACACACAGGCTTGCGCAATGAACTGCACCTAACTTCATCGCTCACGTTGCATCTAATTCAAGCGTGGAACCACTTGGCGCAACGCAATTTTGAGCGGGTGCAAAGCCAAGGCATGTTAGATGTTACGGTGGGCTTAACGAATATCCATTACCACCTTTCAGGTAAAACCAATTTCACGCATTTTTTAAACCGTACAGGTGCACTGCATAGTGTGGACAATATTGGTTCAATTTTTCACAGACGTGGGGCGCAGTTAAAAGACAGTGCCAACGAGAAAGACAAGCACGATCCCTGGGAAGATGCCTTCGATGTATCGGGAACAGCCTTTGCAGGTCGCCCTGTATCTACCGACAACATTGAATACAACATCAAAAAACAAGAAGAGGAACACCTGAAAGATATCAATCCCATCTATCAGGTGCCGCTCATCGATAACAGCCCGGGTGGTTACTGTATCGAATGGCGTAATGAAATCCCCAATCAAGTCAAGGCCGGTGAGCTGCTTGGCTTGCGTGACCCCGCGCGCAACCGCTGGAGCTTGGGCGTTGTACGCTGGGCGAACCAAACAAAAGGCGCCACCCAATTGGGCATTCAAATCCTGACCACCCAAGCCATTCCTGTAGGCGTGGCTATTATTCATAAGACAGGGGATTCATCGGAATATTTGCGAGCCCTCGAAGTTCCTGCGCTAAAGGCGATTAACCAACCGGCCACATTAATTACCAATGCCATTTCATTTCGCGAATACAGCAAAGCGCGTATTTATCGGCGTACCCATGAACAACAAGAAGGCAGTGATAGCAACATCCAATTGACGCGCCGTCTATTTGCCACTGGCTCTTTTAGCCAATTCACTTACCGCGAACTTGCTTCGGCAAAACCCAAAGAAGCCGCCAAGCCAGATGATTTTGACTCCATCTGGAACTCATAACTGCGGTATTAGGCCTAGAGCAATGGGCGCAACTATAAACTCTCAACGGCGCTAACAAATTTGACTTACACTCATGCTGATTCACAGAACTAGCATGAAAAAAAGTGACCGGAAAGTTAACTAGGTCGCATAAATCGACTCTTGTGTTGAGCTAACACTGGATTACAGTAAGATAGCGGCACAAATCACCTGATATGATTAAAAAATTGCCGCAATCACTTGCCGACACAGGGTACATAAACCTGACTAGCGGTTGAGGAACAGCGCAGAAGCCTTATATGACATCGATAGATACAATACGTTTACTGATTCTCAATAATTCCCGCGCAGAAGCCGAGCGCTTGATTAGCATGCTGCACAATGCGGGCAGACCCAGCCGTGCCCAACATGTTGACAGTGAAGAGGCGCTGGTGAAGCTTTTACAAGAGCAAACCTGGGACATGTTAATTGGCAACGACAACACCACCAATCCAACGCCACAGGCTGCACTGAAACACATACGCCGCCTCAACAAAGACGTGCCCGTTATTTTGCTGCACGAGAATGAAGACGAAGAACCTTTCGCGCGTGTAGAAGGCATGAAACTCGGCGCTGTGGATGTTATCGATTTAGATGATGACCAGCACTTACTGCTGGTTATTCATCGCGAAATGCAAAATCGAGTGGATCGTCAAGCGCGCCGCGCCGCCGACCGCAGGTTCCGCGAGGCGGAGCGCCGCAGCCAACAACTGCTCGACTCATCGCGCGATGCTATTGCCTATGTCCAAGATGGATTATATCTCTATGCCAACGAATCCTTTGCTGAGCTATTTGGTTTTGAAGATCGCGACGAAATTGAATGCCTACCCATTATGGATATGGTGTCAGATAAGGAACAAAATAAACTCAAAAACTTCCTCAAAGATTTTACGCTGAAAGGTGAAGATGTAGGCTCAGGTCAACTATCTTTTCTTGGCGTTAAACAGGATGGCACGACGACACCAATCAATCTGGAAGTGTCACACGTTACCTATGATGAGGAGCCCTGCATACAATTTTTAGCGCGCGCCAATCGCTTTGAAAATTCCGATAACAGCGAAGAACTACAAGCGCAAATCAATCAAATTAAATCCCAAGACTTAGTGACTGGGCTTTACAATCGCCAGCACATGATCCAACAGTTGGAAAACACCATAGATCATATTGGCGACCAACAATCGCTGAGCCTGCTTTACATTGATATAGATAATTTTGAAGAGCGCGTCTCCAGTGCTTTTGGTGTGGCAGGTTCAGATTTAGTTTTAGGTGATATATCTGCCTTATTGCGTGAAAAAATTAACACAACCGACACACTTGCGCGCTTTGGAGACACCATCTTCACGCTATTAATTCCCAACATCAAAGCAGATGCGGCAGTAAACCGAGCATTGCAATTATGTAAAGCACTAGAAAACCATATTATCGATATAGAAAATAAAACATTACAACTCACATGCAGTATCGGCGTTTCGATTATTAATGACACCAGCACCAGCGCCAATACCGTTATCGACCAAGCTCGCGCAGCTATGGAAACAGTGCGTGCGAAACAAGGTAACAGCGCGCACCTTTTCGAGCCTGCAGCGCCAGTGGTTAGTACTGAGCGCGACATGGCGGCCGAAATACAGCACGCATTGGATAACGACAAGTTTCGCTTACTCTTTCAACCTATTATTAGTTTGCGTGGTTCGGAAGAAGAATATTATGAAGTTTATCTGCGGATGATTAATGAGGCTGGCGAACAAATTGAGCCTGATGAATTCCTTGAAGCCGCCAGCAAAATAAATCTTTACGGAAAAATTGACCGTTGGGTGATTTTAGAATCCATTAAAATGTTGTCGCAACATCGCACGAAAGGCAACAAAACCAAATTGATTGTGAATTTAGGCCGTCAATCACTGTGCGATGATACTCTGCTACCCTGGTTAGCCGTTGCGTTCAAAGCAGCAAAACTAGCACCCGATGCCATTACCTTCCAAGCCAGTGAAGTAGATGTTACCAATCATTTAAATGCAGCCAAAAATTTTGCCGAAGGCGTAATCAAAATGAAAAGCCAAATGTCTATCACCAATTTTGGCTGTTCGTTAACTCCATTCAATGCACTCAAACATGTGCCGGCCTCGATGATAAAAGTAGACGGTTCATTTACCAGCGATATTCAACACAAAAATGAAAGCTCGGCAGCGTTGATTGAGTTAATTGAAAAATTGCATGCTGAAAACAAAATTACCATTGTGCCCTTTGTAGAAAATGCCAGCGTACTCTCCACTTTGTGGCAAGCCGGAGCGCACTATATTCAAGGCCACTATTTGCAAGAACCCTCTCAAAATATGAGTTATGATTTCAATATGGAATCGTAACTTATCCTTCCCCATAAACACAAAAGGCCGTCCTGATATATCTAGGCGGCCTTTTGTGTTTATGCACTACCATACAATTTATTTTTTAGACTTAATTGCTTCTATTTTGTCAAAAAGAGCTTTGGTATCTCTCTGTGTTTGCTCCAATACCTGCGGCGTTAATTGTGCCGCGGCCATATCTCGAGCTCCAGAATTCATGCCATTGGTAGCTGCAATCGCAAACCAAATATACGCTTGCTTATAATCTTGAAGTACGCCCTCACCTCTTGCATACATTCGCCCTAGGGCAAACTGCGCAGGCGCAAAGCCCTGATTTGCAGCTTTACTATAGAAAGTAAAAGCTTGCTTGTAATCTTTAGGATCAGCCGCTCCATTACCACGCTCACTCATAACACCTAAATGATACTGCGCAGGAAGATCGCCACTCTCAGCAGCTTTGGTTAAAAAAAGTCGTGCCTGCTGGTAATCTCTGGGGGCACCATCAGGATTAAAATACAAGAGTCCCAAGTTACGTTGCGCATCCACATTACCCTGCTTTGCAGCCTTGGTGTACCATGTGATCGCCTGTGTATAATCCTGCGGCACTCCTTCACCCTTCTGGTAAATATACCCCAAACTCGTCTGAGCCATCACGTTCCCTTGCTCAGCCGCCTTTGTAAACCAATAAATAGCCTGTTTATAATCTTGTGCTACTCCATCACCTTTAACGTACCGAATTGCCGTCTTTAACTGTACAGTTACATCGGAAGGCTCAACATTTAAACTAACCTCTAGAGGTGTTGCGTTTACCTGCTTTTCGTCAATGGGATTGCTGGAAGGTTTTATTTTCTTGGTTAATGGTTTCAGCGCAACCTCTACGCCTTTTTTCAGATAGCCCTGATCTTTTTCACTTTCGAATAAGTGCGGCTTTAATTCATTAGTAGAGTCTTTGAGATTAATAATGTAAGGGACATTAACTCCACCATAAGACGTAAAGAGCCAATTACCTTCTACATCATAGGCATCCAACTCAAGGCTCAAGGCTAATCTGGCTCCTGACCAATCCATATCACCACCATAACCACCCCCTTTGACGATCAAACCATTTCTTACATTATCCCAAATAGCGACTTGTCCACTCAATACAGCCTTGCGTGAAACTACGGATGGAATTAAAGCAATTTCATAGGAAACCTGTTTTTTTAAGTTCACCAAGGAGTTTTGTTTTACCGAGCGAACATCTTTATGTGAGTCATTAGTCAAAGCGAATGCCTGAACAATTTCTTTAGGCGTTGCTGAATCGAGTGTTACCTTGATTGGGATAAATCCCAAGATTTTTATTTGGTTAATAATAGCGTCTTGAATAACGGGTATTTCCTGAGGAACAGCAGAAAAATCATAAGAAATAGGCAAAATAGCTATTCGAGCATTTTTGGGAATTGCAGGCAGAAAATCAGCATAGGTATTAGGATCGGAATCCGCGGCCAATAATCGATACGAATAAAAGTAAAAACCGAAAAACACCAGTACCATTATTTTTTTCATTAAACGTTCCTTTATATCCTTAGCTTAAAAATTAAAAAATGATTAATGCAGCTTGTCGCGCTCTCTAAAACCCAACAAATACAAAATAGCATCCAACCCCAAATTTGAAATTGCATGTTCGGCAGAAGCTTTTACCAAAGGCTTAGCGCGGAAGGCAACACC
>Ga0209067_10000181_pt1 | contig 43819 bp, 39 predicted proteins | sample ColStrG_CSR_2013_FD_187199 | JGI IMG/M metagenome (GOLD analysis project Ga0209067, IMG submission 187199) | Freshwater sediment microbial communities in response to fracking from Pennsylvania, USA - Cold Stream Run_MetaG_CSR_2013 (SPAdes)... | ecosystem: Environmental > Aquatic > Freshwater >... | reverse complement strand
CTCCGCCACCGCCCCAGCCGCCACCCCAGGCCACTAGGACTCCTCGACCATGGTGTGGGCGAGGATCTCGCCGTAGAGCGCGGAGGAGGCGAGTAATTCCTCGTGCGTCCCGTCGGCGACGATGCGCCCCTCCTCGAGGACGACGACGCGCTGGGCTAACGCGATGGTGGAGATGCGGTGCGCGATGACCAACGTCGTGCGGGTGCTCATCAAGCGCGCGAGGGCCGCGTGGATCTGGGACTCCACGTGGACGTCGATGGCGCTGGTGGCGTCATCGAGGATCAGTACTGGGGGGTTGACCAGCAGCGTGCGCGCCAGGGCGATGCGCTGGCGTTGCCCGCCCGAGAGGGTGTAGCCGCGCTCACCGACCACCGTGTCGTACCCCTCGGGCAGGTCGGTGATGAAGTCGTGCGCGCCGGCCGCGCGCGCGGCGGCCTCGACGGCCTCGAAGGGGGCGTGGGGGACCGCGTAGGCGATGTTGTCGCGCACGCTCACTGAGAAGAGGAAGGGCTCGTCGAGCACCACCCCGACCTCGGCCCGTAACGACGTCAGGGTCACGTCGCGCACGTCGTGGCCGTCGATGCGCACGGCGCCCTCGGTGACGTCGTAGAACCGCGTCATCAAACGGGCCACCGTGGACTTGCCCGAGCCGGTCCGTCCCACCAGCGCGACCGTTTCGCCGGGGGCGATATGTAAATCGAGGTCGGTGAGCACGTCGGCGTCGGCCCCGTAGGCGAAGCGGACGTGATCGAAGTCGACCGCGCCCGCCACGTCGATTAGGTCGTAGGCTCCCGGGCGATCGACGATGTCGGGGGTCTCGTCGAGCACCTCGAAGATGCGCTCGGCGCTCGCCTTGGCGCGTTGGCCCATCATGACAAGTTGTCCCAGCATCATGAAGGGGGCTTGGAGCATCAACAAGTACGCGTTGAACGCCAGGATCGCGCCCACGGTGAGCGTGCCCTGGATGACCATCAGCCCGCCGAAGGCGAGGACCAGCGCCAGGGCCAGCTGGGGAAGGTTCTGCAACCACGGCGACCACTGACCGCGGATGCGCGCGTCGGTGACGTAGGCCCAGGCCACGCGCTCGGCGGCGTCGGCCAGACGGTTGATCTCGGCCTCCTCCTGGGCGAAGGCCTTCACCACCCGCACGCCGTTGACGTTCTCGTCCACGATGGTCGCCACGTCGGCCAATCGCGCTTGGGTGATCCACGAAATGGGGAAGAGCACGCGGCGCATCTTGAGACCGACCACGTAGAGGATGGGCATGACGACCATCGCCAGGCCGGCGAGCAGAGGATCGATCTGGAGCATGAAGCCGAACGCCAGGACGCCGATGAAACTCTGCACCACGATCAGCGGCGCGAAAGTGGAGTACATCTGGACGCTGCGGATGTCGGAGTTGGCGCGACTAATCAACTGGCCCGACTGCACTCGGTCGAAGAAGCTGAAGCTGAGCCACGTGAGGTGCTCGTAGATGAGGCTTCGCAGGTCGGCTTCGACCTCGTAGGCGGTGCGGTAGAGGTAGTGGCGCGACACGATGCCCGTCGCGCCCGCGGCCACCCCGACGGCGACGATCACGATGACGGCGTGGTGCAGGGAAGCGCGGTGGTGCTCCAGCGCCGAGGTGATGGCGGTATTGAGCAGACGCGGCACCAGGGTCTGGAAGATGAGGCTGGCGAACGAGAGGGTGATCGCGATGACAAAGGTCACGCGGTGCGAGACGATGACGGGCGCCACCCGGCGCCACCACGTCAGACTCGCGTCACGAGATATTTGCGCGCGCGGGCCCGCGTAGGACGACCGCACCCCGCCCAGGGGGTTGGCCTCGTCACCTCGCCGCGCGGGAGTGGGTGGGGCGGCGCGTGACACCGAGTTAGCGTACCGGTCCGCTTCACCGCCACTAGCGCACTGGCTGGAGTCAGCGACGCGGGTGCGCCACGGCGTAAGGTGACCACGTGCCCTCACCACTCATCGTCCAGCACCCCATCGTCGAAGACAAGGTCCGTCAGATTCGTGACAAGGACACCTCCAACGCCGACTTCCTGCGCCTCTCGGGAGAGATCTCGCGCTTCCTCGCCTACGAGGCGTTTCGCGCCATCCCGGTCACCGCGACCACGGTGGATACGCCCGTGGTGGACGGCGCACCGGCGGTGCGCATCGACACCCAATTCGTCATCGTCCCCATTCTGCGCGCCGGACTGGGGATGACGCCCGCGGTGCAAGAGGTCCTCCCGCGTCACCGGGTGTGCCTGGTCGGTCTGCGCCGCAACGAGGAGACCCTGCGCGCCGACGTCTACCTCGACGGCCTGCCCGAGGACTTGGGCCAGGCCCCCGTCGTCTTGTGCGACCCGATGTTGGCCACGGGCGGTTCGCTCATCCAGGTGCTCGACATGTTGCGCCAGCGCAACGCCGGCGAGATCACCGCGCTGTGCCTGATCGCCGCCCAACCGGGTTTGACCGCGGTGCGCGAGGCCCACCCCGACGTGCGCGTCGTGGCCGCCGCCCTGGACCACGAACTCACGTCGATCGGCTACATCACGCCGGGTCTGGGCGACGCCGGGGACCGACTCTTCGGCCCCCCCGTGCGCTGATCAGATTCCGATGTCCTCGTGCCAGAGCTCGGGGTGTTCGTGAATGAACGTCGCGAGGAGCGACGTGCACGTCTCGTCGTCGAGCACGAGGATTTCGACCCCGAGTTCCCGGAGCCAGTCGTGGCCACCGTGAAAATTGGTGGCCTCGCCGATCACCACGGCGCCGATGTTGAATTGTCGCACCAGGCCCGAGCAGTACCAGCACGGTGACAACGTCGTCACCATGACGGTGTCGCCGTAGTGGCGACGACGACCGGCGCGACGAAACGCGTCGGTCTCGGCGTGGATGGACGCATCATCCTCCTGCACCCGTCGGTTGTGACCGGCGCCGAGGAGCTCACCGTCGCGAGTGAAGAGGGCGGCGCCAATGGGGATGCCGCCCTCGTCGAGTCCCCGCCGCGCTTCGTCGAGGGCGGTGGCGAGCATCGTGGTGGCGAGGGCGGGGTCGAGGGGCGGGTGCGAGGTCATCGATTCAGTATGCTCCATCGTCGTGACCAGTTCCACGTACCGGGTTGACGTCGGTAGCCAACAGGTCGAACTCCCCCTGGTGGCCCTGTCGTCGGAGCTGGCCCTCGCCCTGCTGATCACCGTGGACATGGGCGTCGAGTTCATGCGCCGCGCGGGGGAGGAGCTCGCGGGGTTGCTCGCGCCCTACGACGTCGACATCGTGGCCACGGTGGCCACCATGGGCATCCCCGTGGCCGTGGAAGTCACCCGGGCCCTGGGACTGGACCAGTACGTGATCTTGCACAAGACCCCCAAGATTCACCTGGCCGACGCCGTGAGCGAACCGGTGCGATCGATCACCACCGATGCCCCGCAGCGTCTGCTCTTTGACCGCGCCCGGGTGGGTGACGTGGCGGGTCGCCGCGTCGCCCTGGTCGACGACGTCATCTCCACGGGGGCCTCCACCGGGGCGGCACTGCGACTCCTGCGCTCGATCGGGGCGGACGTGGTGGCCATCGGCACCCTGGTGACCGAGGCGTCGTTGTGGGAAGTGGCGCTCGGCGAGGACGCCCAGCGCGTCCACGCGCTGGGGTCGATTCCGGTCTTTCGTCCGGCTCCCGACGGCAGCTTCGTCGAGGACTGGCACGGCTAGTACCGCTCATGACACGGCCCCCGCTCTCTAGGAACGGGGGCCGTGCGACTCGCGTCGGGGGAGGCGAAGGTTAGCCCTCGAGTTCGCGCTGGCGCTGGACCTGGCGCGCGACGTTGCCGGTCGCTTTCTCGAGGACGAAGTAGATCGCGGCGGCGGACAGGATGCCGAAGAACACCGACATGTCAGCCCCACCGAACCAGCCCGCCGGACCGCAATTGGCCTTGGCCGAGCCGTCGCAGTAGAACGCGCCGAAGTGGTTGGAGAACGGCGTCATCCAGTGCATCGGAAAGTTGACGGGAGGCGGTGCCTTCGAGAAACCAGTGGTGGCGAGGACCACTCCCACCACGAAGGCGATCATCGCGTTCCAGTTGAAGCCGCCCACGCCCCAGTAGATCGAGTCGGGCGTGTCCTTTTGCATTTCGGCGGCGCTGTAGCGGTAGCGACGCAGTAGCCAGTCGGTGATGTAGATGCCGAACCACGGGGCGATCCACACGATGATGACGCCGACGAAGTCCTTCATGTAGATGGAGAAGGAGGAGCCGAACGTCGCCCAGATGGTGAGGGCGCAGGCGATCACCGAGTCCATGACCACCGCCTGGTAGCGCTTGAGCTTGAGGCCCATGGCCTGCACCGAGACGCCCGAGGAGTACAGGTCCAGGGAGTTGATGCCGAAGAGTTGCACGATGGCGAAGACGAGGAAGATCACCACGAACCACGAGGGCAGACCCTTCTGGTGGTAGAGGGCCTGGAACGGGTTGGCGCTGTTCCACACGCCCGAGTTGGACAGGAAGCTGAACGCCAGGGCCCCCAGGATCATCATGACGATCTCGGGCAACGCCGTGCCGACGAAGATCCAGCCCACGACCGAGGACTTCTTGGTCTCGCGCGGCAGATAACGGGTGTAGTCGTTGCCACACTCGGTCCAGCCGAGCCCCGACAGGGCGATGGTGAAGGCCAGTCCCGCGGTGTAGGGCTCCCAGCCGTGCGCGAACACGAACACCCCGCCGGGGTGCGCGTGCTGGGCCTCGAAGATGACGAACAGCGCGAAAATCGCGGCGAACGGGATGATGAGCGCGCGCAACACCTTGACCATGGTGGCGTGGCCGAGGTAGGGCATGATCGCCTGGATGCCCGTCGCGATGATGATGAAGATGACCTTGACCGTGCTGTTGGGGTTCAGCCCGGCGTACTGGCTCAGCACGATGGCCGCTCCGACGATCAAGATCAGCCCCTCGGTCTCGAAGCCCAACTGGGTGATCCAGTTGAAGAAGGAGACCACGCGACTGCCGCGGGTGCCGAAGGCGGCTCGCGAGGCGGTGAAGGCCGTGGTTCCGGTCTCTTGTCCCTGCAGCGACGCGAGGCCGAGCAGGAGGAACGAGAGGTTCCCGATGACGATGATGCTGACCGCGGTCCAGAAACTGAAGCCGAAGCCCATCAACAGTGCGCCGTAGACGAAGTATTCGACGTTGATCGCCGAACCCGCCCACATGGCGCCAATGTTGCGCGGGGTGGCCCAGCGCTCGGTCTCGGGGATGAAGTCGATGCCGTGCGTCTCAATCTTGAACGCCGCGTCACCGCTCGATCCATCGTGTACTTCTGTGGTTGCCACTGCGTGGTCCTTCCTCTGTCGTGATGCTGATCGCTAACGACCTCGGTGGGGGCGGGTCGTTGCGCGCCAGTCTTACGCAAAACTTACGAAACAGCCTCATTGTCGTGTTAAATCTCGACTTTTTTATTTACCGACCTATTAGTCCGGCCTTGGGCGGGTCTCACCTGACCCCCGCAGAATGGAGATGTTCAATCAACGTCCGAGGAGGAAGCATGTACCGACCCACGAAGAGGAAGCTCGTTCGCCGCGTGAGCCTGGCGTCCGCCGTGGGCGCCATGGCCGTGACTGGTCTCGGACTCGCGCTCATCGGCCAGAGTGGCGCCACCACCGCTCTCAAGGTGGAACGTTCGACGTCCGCCGCGGTCTCGACCACGGCCAAGGGCCCGTCGTCCACGTTGACGATCTCGCCCAAGTACCACGTGGTCTCCACGCGTCATCACGACGACGGCGCGTCGAGTCAGTTCCAGGGCGGCGACAACTAGTTGGCGGCCTCGGCGTTCGCCGTCGGTGCGCTGACGCGGCCGCGGACCCCGCGCCAAAAGTAGAGCGTCGAGAGGGCGAGCGCCGCCGAGACCGCCGCCACGGCGCTGAAGGGCAGGGCGGTGTCGAGGGTGAAGAGGAAGCCCGACGAGGTCGCGGCCAGCGCCATCGAGAGCGTGGTCGAGGTGGCGTAGAGCCCCTGACGTCGAGACAATTCGCGCGCGTGCGCGCCCTGGGAGAGGAGCGACGCGACCGAGGGTGACGACAGTGCCGCCCCGATGGATTCGGCCGACCCGACGAAGAGCATCACGACGTTGTTGTGGATGTGTGGGTACGTCGCGAGGAAGGCCGCCGCGTTGAGCAGTCCCAGGAGGACCGTCACGCGTCGATTGAGGTGATCGGCGATCCAGCCCCCCACTCGACTGAGCAGCACGAAGGGCAGGCAGAACATCGTCCAGCTCAGGCGGATCTGCAGCGTGGTGGCGTGGTGCGCGTGCATGAGCAGACTCCAGCAGGTCTCGTAGACACCCACGGCCAAACCGGTGGCCGCCGCGGCCACCAGGGCCCCGGCGAAGGGACGGTTCCACCGCAGTGGCGGGAGGGGCGTGGGGTCGTACTCCACGTCGCCCACGTCGGTTCTCACGGCGACGACGGCCGCGGCCACGCTCACGATGCCGGTAGCGAAGAACACCCACCCCAGGTCGTTGACCGAGGCGACGACACCGACGAGTGGCCCCACCGCCGCCCCCATGAGCTGGGCGGCCATGATGCGCGAGATCGCCCGCCCGCGCTCGTTCTCGGCGAAGAGGGCGGCGACCGCGGACATCGACGCGACTTCGAGCGCGCCGGCGGACGCGCCCTGCACCACGCGGGTGATGGTGAACCAGGGTGCCGCTAGCGGAAGCGCGTAGGTCATCGAGGCGAGTCCGTAGGCCACGAGGCTGCCCACGATGACGGGTCCGCGTCCGAATTGGTCGGCCACGCGGCCCAGGAAATACTGAGTGACCACGCCGGCGAGGAAGAACGCGGCGACGATCAGTCCGATGATGTGGGGCGAGCCCCCTCGTCGCTCGAGGAAGAGAGCCAGCAGCGGCAGGCCCAGGGTGGCGCCCATCCACTGGATGAAGACGATGGTGGTCAAGCGGTTGAGCGTCTGGCGCGGCGTTGAGACAGGCACCTGTCCACGCTAGTTCGTGCGCCGCGCGATGTCAGAGGACGTGGCACTCCACCAAGATGACGATCCCTAACCCGCCGTAGAGCCAGGGGATGAACAGCCGTCCGCCGCGTCGTCCCCACGACACCACGCGGGGGTGAGTGGCCAAGGCCCAGGCGGCGAGGACGAACACCATCTGCCAGAGCGCGAAGATGACGCCGAGGGCGACTTCGTGCACCAGGCCGTTGGCGCGCAACAACGGGATCCATACCGCGAGGTTGTCACCGCCGAGACCCACGGTGACCAGGAATGTCGTGATGTTGCCCCGGCGCGCGGACTCATCGAGGGGGTCGCGTCGGTGCCGCCACGACCGCAGGGCCAAGAGCCACGGGGCGAGGGCCAACACGCCGACCCAGCGAACGGGTATCACGGTGAGCGAGGAGCCGACGGCGCCCGCGAGGACCACGAGACAGACAACCGCGCTGCTCTGGGCGACGGTCACGGCCGCGAAGCGGTCGCGAGGCGTGAGGGTCAACTGGGCCGCGAACGCGAAGAGGTTGTCGATCATGGTGCCGACGAAGGCCACGGACCCCACGAGGACCAGGGTGAACGTCGCGTGCACGTTGGTGAGGTTACTGGGCGGTCACGGTCCGAATCGAGGAGCCAGGGATAGTGTGGTCGGGATGATGCGACACGTGGAGGCACCCTCGGCCGAACAATTGGACGCGGCGGCCCGAGTCATCGCCGACCATTTGGAGCCCACCCCCACCGTGACGCTGCGCCTGCGGGGACGCGCGGTGGCGACGAAACTGGAGAACCTCCAGACGACGGGGTCCTTCAAGATCCGCGGCGCCCTGGCCGCCATCGACGCGGCTCACCGCGAGGATCCTCACGGGGCGGTCATCACCTCCTCGGCCGGTAATCACGGTCTGGGCATCGCCCACGCGTCGGGACTCTTGCACGTGCCCGCCACCGTCGTGGTGCCCGCCAACGCCTCCCTGGCCAAGGTGAAGAAGCTGCGGACCTACGACATCGAACTCATCCAATTCGGTTCGTCGTACGACGAGGCGCAGGCCCACGCGCTCGAACTGGCCGACGCGCGCTCGATCCGGTACATCTCGCCCTTCAACGACACGAACGTCATCGCCGGTCAAGCGACCGTGTTCGCCGAGATGCTCCTGCAAGCCCCGGAAATCGAACACGTCGTGGTGCCGGTGGGCGGGGGCGGTTTGATGGCGGGAGTCCTGATGACGCGCGCCGCCCACGGACGTGATGACGTGCGCGTCACCGGGGTGCAGCCCGAGGCCAGTGCGGCGATGTATCACGTGCTGCGCGGCACGCCCACCCGGGAGGTCCGCCACCGACCGACCATTGCCGACGGACTCGCCGGCGGGGGTGACGACGGCGCGGTCACCAATGACTTGATCGCGACGTATCAGATTCCGCTGGTGCTGGTCGACGAGGCGTTGATCCGCCAGGGCGTGCGCGAGGCGGCCGAGACCAACGGTCTCGTTCTCGAAGGTTCCGCGGCCACGCCCTACGCGGCCATCGTTCGCGGCCTGGTCGACGACGAGGACTCGCGGATCGGCTTTATCGCCAGCGGCCGCAATATCGCCCACGGGCTGCTGGTGGAATTGCTCTCCGAAGCACTCGACTGACCACGGCCGGGCACCCGTAAGGTTGAGCGTGTGAAATCTCGCCGCGTCGTTGTGTTCCTCGCGCTCGTCGTCGCAGCCCTGATCACCGCGGTGACCATCGCGGTGCCCTCGTCGGCGCCGTCCAGCGCGGATTCTCTCGTCCTCAATGGCCGCACCCCTCAGAGCGTGGAACTGGCCGTGTCATTGTCGACCGGCGCGACGGTGCGGGCGACCGGCACCATCGTGGTGAACGCGCTCACCAGCGCTGCGGTGGCCCACCTCGAGGTGCCCGTGGTCACCGCACCCACCGCGTTCGAGGTGCGCGCGATCGGCCACCACCTCTACCTGACGTCACCGAATCTGGCGAACGCCGCCGGCCCCGTCTGGTACCAATCGGCCGTGAACTGGCCGTCGTTGAGCGGCCTCGCGCATTACCTGGTGCACCCGAACGCGGCGGTGCTGACGCTCCTCGCCAATTCGCGCATCACTCACCGAGGCCAGTTCACCGTCTACGAGTACGCCCGCGCGAATCTCAGCCTCGCGGCGCTCGGCGCGGCGAACAAGCACCTCGCCGGCATCCTGCGCGTACGCCTCACGACCGGGCGACAGGGCGAGGTGACTGCGTTGTGGATCGAGATCGCGTCGGGATCGAGCACGACGTCACTCTCGTTGACCGTGCTGGCTTACAACGTGCCCGCGGTCGTCGCGGTACCCCGCTTCGTCAATGCTCCGCTCCCGGCGGGTCCGCTGCTCTCGCAGTTCTTGGGCTCGGGGGCCTTGGGTTCACTGGTCTTGCCGAGCCAGTTCATCGGGGTCCTGCAGCGCCAAAGTGGCGCAACGTCGTGAGCGTTCACCCGGAACCACGTTGGCCGGCCTCTCTGGCGCTCCTCACCTGCGTCGGGCTCTACGTCGTCCTGCCCGGCCGCCTGGTGATTGGTCCGAAATGGCTGATCCCCGGGCTCATCGTCCTCGCCCTCTTGCCCCTCTCGGCGCGGCGCCACCGTCACCCTGACGATTCCCCGCGGGTGCGCCAACTGACGTTGGTACTGATCACGCTGGTGACGTTGGCCAACGTCACGTCCATGGTGCTCTTAGTGGAGCGCCTGCTCAGCACGTCGGTCTCCCAGGGTCGCGCGCTGATCTATTCGGCGGTCTCGGTGTGGCTCACCAACATCATCATCTACGGCGTCTGGTTCTGGGAAGTCGACCGGGGCGGTCCCACGGTGCGCGCCGCCGGAGAGACGCCCGTCTTCGATCTGCAATTTCCCCAGATGGAGAACCCGACGTTGGCGCCGGGTGACTGGCGTCCGCACTTCACGGACTACCTCTACACGGCCTTCGCGAACGGGACGAGCTTCGCTCCGGCCGACGCCATGCCGCTCTCGCGACGGATGAAGTGGTTGTTCGTCTCGGAATCGATGGTGTCGTTCGTCACCGTGGCGGTGGTCGCCGCGCGCGCCGTGAACATCCTGCAGTAGCTCACGCGTCCATCAGCCGGTCGAGCCACGTCGACGCGCGACTCTGCGTCCCGTGGCGACGTTCGTGGTGGTCCGCGTAGGTGGCCAGGGCGATGCCGGTGTTGATACCCAGCCAGCGCAGCGGTTCGACTTCCCACCGGCGCGTCGGGGCGTTGACGAAGGGCAGCGACGAGTACGGCGTCGATTCGTCGGGGGCGATGATGAGATCGGCGAGGGCCTGACCCGCGACGAAGCTCATGGTGACCCCGTCACCGGTGTACCCACCAGCACTCGCCAGGCCGCGCTCGTGATCGACCACCACCGAGGGGAACTTGTCGCGCGGCATCGCGAGGGGACCACCCCAGCGGTGAGTGACCTCGGCGTCGAGGGTGGGGAAGAGCTCGCGCAGCGACGAGGTGAGTTGGGCGAACACGGCGTCGTCGTGGTCGTAGCGCGGCTCGACGGTCGATCCGAAGTGATAGGGCGAACCGCGTCCGCCGAAGGCCAGACGATTGTCGGCCGTGCGCTGGCCGTAGACCAGGAGATGGCGCTCGTCGTTGAACGTGGGCGCGGTAGCGAATCCGTACTCCGACCACCAGGCGTCGGACAAGGGAGGGGTCGCGATCATGAGCGAATAGAGCGGGACGACGCGTCGGCGCTGTCGCGCCAGGCTGGGCGTGAAGCCTTCGGTCGCGCGCACGACGTAGTCGGCGCGCACCTCACCGTGGGTGGTCAGCACCCGCGCGCGTCGCGTCGGCGTCGCGGCCACGATGCGCGTCGCGGCGGTGCCTTCGTAGATGACCGCCCCGCGGCGTTCGACGGCGTCGGCGAGTCCGCGCACGAGGCGCGCCGGGTGGATCCGCGCGCAGTGGGGCGTGTAGGCCGCGCCGCGCGCGCCCGCCACCCACGCCAGTTCGCGGACCTCGTCGGCGCTCAACCATCGCAGGTCGGCGGGGGCGACCCCGTGAGCGGCCGCGGCGTCCACGTAGGCGCGAGCGCGGGCCTCCTGAGGGACCGAGCGCGCGAAGGACACCGTGCCGCCACGAACGTAGGAGCACTCGATGTTCTCGTCGCGGGCCGCGTCGCCCAGGGCGACCACGGCGTCTTGTAGGAGAAGGCGTTGTCGCGTGTAGGTCTCGAGGCCGACGCGCGCGATGACCGCGTCGGCGGACGCGGGGAAGATCGACGAGACCCAACCGCCGTTGCGCCCCGATGCCCCAAATCCGCAGACGCGCGATTCGACGATCGCGACGCGTAAGCGCGGGTCGCCGCGCAGGAGCGCGCGCGCCGTCCACAGACCGGTGTAGCCGCCACCGACGATCGCGACGTCGACGTCGAGGTCCCCGCGCAACGCGGGCCGCGGCGTCGACGTCGCGATGTCGCTCCACCACAACGAAGGTGGTGGTGGGTTCATTAGAGGTGGCGCTTGGCGGCTTCCGTGAAGACCTCGCGCAGGGTCCCGACCATGAAGTCGATGTCGTCGCGCGTCGAGATCAGGGGCGGCGCCAGCTGAACGACGGGGTCGCCCCGGTCGTCGGAACGGCAGATGAGTCCGCGACGGAACATCTCGGGCGAGACGAATCCGCGCAGGAGGCGCTCGGCCTCCTCGCCCTCCCAGGTCTCCTTGGTCTCCTGGTTCTTCACCAGTTCCACGCCCCAGAAGTAACCGGTGCCGCGCACGTCACCGACGATGGCGATGTCCTTGAGGTCGAGCAGACTCTGGCGGAAGTAGTCCTCGTTGGCCATCACGTTGCCCAGGATGTTCTCGCGTTCGATGATGCCGATGCTGGTGAGGGCGATCGACGCCGACAACGGGTGACCGGCCCAGGTGAACCCGTGCTGGAAGGCCACGTCGCCGTGGTGGAAGGGCTCGGCCAGGCGGTCGGACACGATCATCGCGCCCAGCGGGGCGTAGCCGGCGGTGATGCCCTTGGCGCAGGTGATGATGTCGGGAACGTAGTCGTACTTCTGTCCACCGAACCAGGTGCCGAGTCGACCGAAGGCGCAGATCACTTCGTCGGAGACGAGGATGACGCCGTAGCGGTCGCAGATGGCGCGCACTTGTTGCCAGTAGCCCGGCGGCGGAGTGAAGCACCCACCGGCGTTCTGCACGGGCTCGAGGAAGACCGCGGCGACCGTTTCGGGACCTTCGCGCAGGAGGGCCTCTTCGATCTGTTGCGCCGACCACAGGCCGAAGGCCTCGAAGTCGTCCGCGTGGACCTCGGCGCGGTAGTGGTTGACGGCCGGTACCTTGATGGCGCCCGGGACCAGTGGCTCGTAGGGCTGACGGTAGCTCTCGAGTGAGGTGATCGTCAGGGCGCCCAGCGTCGTGCCGTGGTAGGCGATGTCGCGACTGATGACCTTGTAGCGGTCGGTGTCGCCACGCATCTTGTGGTACTGACGCGCGAGCTTCCAGGCGCTCTCGTTGGCCTCGGCGCCACCGGTGGTGAAGAAGACGCGGTTGAGGTCACCGGGCGCCAGGCTGGCCACCTTCTCCGCCAGTTCAATCGCCTTGGGGTGGGCGTAGGTCCAGATCGGGAAGAACGTCATGTTGTTCATCGACTCGGCGGCGGCGGCGGCGAACTCGGGACGACCGTGCCCCAGGGCGTTCGTGAAGAGTCCCGAGATACCGTCGAAGTACTCCTTGCCGTTCACGTCGTAGACGTGGGTCCCCTCGCCGCGCACGATGATGGGAATCTCGTGCTGCTCGGAGTAGGCGCCCATGCGCGACATCTGCAACCAGAGGTTGCGACGCGCGCGTTCCGAATAGCTATGGCTCTCCTGGTGTTCACCCGATACGGCGATGCCGTCGGTGAAGATTTCATTGATACTCATTTGGTTCCCCAAGCGTAGGTCTGCTTTGACAATTTCAAATACAGAAAGGTTTCAACTTCGGTCACCCCGGGAATACTCCGGATGGAGTCATTCAAGAGGTGCACCAATGCGTTGTCGTCGAGGGCGATGACCTCGGCGATGATGTCGAAGCTGCCCGCGGTCATCACCACGTAGTTCGCTTCGTCGATGGCCGCTACTTGATCGGCGACCAATCGGACGTCACCATGAACTCGGATACCGATCAACGCTTCGCGGCCGTAGCCGAGTTGCAGGGGATCGGTAATCGCGACGATCTGCATGACGCCCGCATCCTTGAGACGCTGGACGCGCCGACGCACGCCCGCTTCCGAAAGACCGACTTCGTCAGCAATGGCCCCATAGGGCCGGCGCCCGTCGCGCTGCAGGAGACCGATGATCTGACGATCAATGGTGTCGAGTGCGCCCGGAACGGCAACCAACTCCACGGGGGAGCGATCACTCTTTGCGCTGGACTTCTGAGGTTTGGCTGCTGGCATTGGTTTCTCCCGCTCGTTCGTCTACGACGTCGATGCTGCGGATAGAGCAACTATAGCGGGCTTTCACGCCTAATTCAGTGGTGAAATGTCAATTCCGTGTTAAAAACCCTTGTGAACTGTTGCCCATGGGGAGAATCTCTGGCAGAGTTGCTGATGACGTGACGAATTGGTCGCGAACGACACGAGGGGGGCGCATGCGCCGTTTATCCAATTTCATCGGGAGCGAGCACGTCGCTCCCCAGAGCGGTCAGTACGTGACACTGATCAATCCGGGCACCGGCGAACCCTTCGCCGAGATGCCCGTCTCCAACGCCGCCGACGTCGACGCCGCCGTCGCGTCGGCCGCCGCCGCCTTCACCTCGTGGCGGCGCACGACGCCCTCCCAGCGCAGTGGGGCGCTGCTCAAAATCGCCGATCTCCTCGAGGCCAACGCCGCTCGTTTGGTGGACGTCGAGAGCGAGAACTGCGGCAAGATCATGTCGGTCACGATGAGCGAGGAGATCCCGCCCATGATCGACCAGATTCGTTTCTTCGCCGGCGCGGCGAGGATCCTCGAGGGTCGAGGCGCCACGGAATACATGGAGGGGATGACGAGTTACGTGCGCCGCGAGCCCATTGGCGTGTGCGCGGCGGTGACGCCCTGGAACTACCCCATGATGATGGCGGTGTGGAAGTGGGCCCCGGCCCTCGCCGCGGGCAACACCATGGTGATCAAGCCGGGCGATTCGACGCCGGCGTCGACGCTGCTCATGGCCGAGTTGATGGCCGAGGTGTTACCTCCGGGGGTCTTCAACGTGATCTGTGGCGACCGCGACACGGGACGCGCCCTGGTCGAGCACCCGACCCCGGCGATGGCCTCGGTGACCGGCTCGGTGCGCGCGGGCATGCAGGTCGCTGAGTCGGCGTCGAAGTCACTCAAGCGCGTCCACCTCGAACTCGGGGGCAAGGCCCCCGTCGTGGTCTTTGACGACGTGGATATCGCCGCGGCCGCCGAAGGCATCGCCATCGGTGGTTTCTTCAACGCGGGCCAGGACTGCACCGCCGCCACGCGCGTGCTGGTGGCTCCGCGCGTCTACGGCGACTTCGTCGACGCACTCGCGGAACAGGCCCGCTCGACCGTCATCGGACAACGCGACAACGACGACGCGCTCTTCGGGCCCGTCAACAACGTCAACCAGCTCGAGCGCGTCAGCGGCTTCCTCGACCGCAAGCCCGCGCACGCCTCCTTCGCCGCCGGTGGCGAGCGAGTCGGCGACGCGGGTTACTTCATCGCCCCGACGGTGGTGGCGGACTTGCGCCAGGACGACGAGATGATTCAGAACGAGATCTTCGGTCCGGTCATCACGATTCAGAAGTTCACCGACGAGGCCGAGGCCCTGGCGTGGGCCAACGGGGTGGACTACGGACTGGCGTCGTCGGTGTGGACCAGCGATCACGGTCGCGCCATGCGCTTCACCCGTGACCTCGACTTCGGCTGCGTGTGGGTCAACACCCACATCCCGATCGTCGCCGAGATGCCCCACGGCGGTTTCAAGCGCTCGGGCTACGGCAAGGACCTCTCGGTGTACGGTTTCGAGGATTACACCCGCATCAAGCACGTGATGCACAACATCGAAGTATGAAGGACCACAACAATCACGAGGTGATACCAACAACAGGGGAGGCAGTATGACGGTCAATGACGTGAGGGGGCCCTTCGGCGCTCCAGTGCCGGAATCGCAAGAGGGCACGCAGTTGCTGCACGACGAGCTGAGTCTCTTCGACTCGACGGCGGTCGCGGTGTCGTCGGTGGCGCCGGCGTACTCCATCGCTTCGACGATGACGGCGGTCTTCGTCATCGCGGGCATCGGCCTGGCCAGTCCGGCCGTGCTCATCGTCTCCTTCGTCCCGGTGATCTTCATCGCCCTGTCCTACTTCCACCTCAACAAGCGCAACCCCAACTGCGGGGCGAGCTACTCGTGGCTGAGCCAGGTGGTCCACCCCTCGATTGGATGGATCAACGGCTGGGTGCAGGTGTGGACCTCCATCATCTTCTGCACCACCGCTCCGTTGCTCGCCGGGGGCTACACCCTGCAGTTCCTGCACTCGGCCTTCAACGCGGTGAGCCTGGGCGCGGTCAATAACTCCAAGGACGTCGCGGTGATCGCGGCGCTGTGGCTCCTGTTCGTGACCTTCATCTGCGTCTACGGCATCCGCTGGACGACCAACGCGCAGTGGGTGATGGTGTGCATCGAATACATCGCGGTGGTGGGCTTCTCGATCGGCGGCATCATCAAGGTGTGGATCTCGCACCCGGTGCACTCGGTGAACTTCTCGATGTCCTGGTTGAACCCCTTCAACATCCACGGCTACTCGGCCCTGGCGGGTGGCTTGGCCCTCGGGGTGTTCTTCTTCTGGGGCTGGGACACGTCGCTCAACCTCAACGAGGAGTCGCGCGACGCCAGCAAGATCCCCGGACGCGCGGGACTGATTTCGATGTGGCTGCTGCTCTTCGTGTTCGTGCTGAACTTCGTGGCCGCTCAGATGCTCCTCGGCCCCACCGCGATCGCCAACCAGGGCCTGAGCGTGCTGTTCTACTTCGGCCAGCAATTCGCCGGCTCGTGGGCGAGCTACGTCATGATCTTCGCGGTGCTCTCGTCCACGGTGGCGACCACGCAGACGACGGTCCTGCCCGCCGCGCGCATCACCTTCTCGATGGCGCGCGACAACGTGTTCCCCCACGTGTTCGCGTCGGTGCACGAGAAGTACAAGACCCCCGCGGTCGGCACGATCATCGTGGCGTTGGCGTCGATGTTCGGCATCCTCTTGACGACCTTCTCGTCGTCGGCGAGCAGCATCTTCAATCACCTGGTGTCGAATATCGGTGTGCTCGTCGCCTTCTACTACGGCATCACGGGTCTCGCCTGCGCCTGGGCGTTCCGCAAGACCATCGGCAAGGGGCTGCGCGCCAATCTGACCATGGTCTACCTCCCACTCGTCGGCGGTCTCGTGTTGCTGTGGGTCTGCTACCAGGTCATCAAGGCCGGCGGTTCGACCGCGCTGCCCGACATCGTGGTGCTGGGCTCCTCCGTGCCGGCGATGCTGCTGACGTGGGTGTTCACGCGCCGCCAGCCCTTCTGGCACCAGAAGTTGGTGTCCTACGACACTCTCGACGACGAGGTCCACGCAGTAGCGTGAGACCGAGTCCCAACAGGAAAGGGTGATCAACGATGATCATCGGCGTACCCAAGGAAATTAAGACGGACGAGAATCGCGTGGCGTTGACGCCCGCGGGGGTTCGGGAGTTCACCGCCAACGGCCACCGGGTGCTCATCGAGGCCGGGGCCGGCGTCGGATCGTCGATCAGTGACGAGGCCTACGTGGCCAACGGGGCGACCATGGTCGCGTCGGCCGACGACGTCTGGAGCGACGCGGACTTGGTCCTCAAGGTGAAGGAGCCCATCGCGGCCGAGTACCACCGCCTCTCGGCGCGCTCCAACCAGGTCCTCTTCACGTACCTGCACCTCGCCGCGTCGCGCGAGTGCACCGAGGCCTTGGTGGCGGCCAACAACGTCGCCATCGCCTACGAGACGGTGCGGTTGCGCGACAACTCGCTTCCCCTGTTGACGCCGATGAGCGAGGTCGCCGGTCGGATGGCGCCGATGATGGGCGCGCACCACCTGATGCGCCCCGGTGGGGGTCACGGCACGTTGATCGGTGGCGTGCCGGGCGTGGCCCCGGCCAACGTCGTGGTGATCGGAGCTGGCGTGGCCGGACTCGCGGCGGCCACCGTGGCGGCGGGCATGCACGCCAACGTCAAGATTCTCGACCGCAACCTCGAACGGTTGCGTCAAGTCGATATCCACTTCGACGGTCGGGTGCAGACCATCGCGTCGTCCACGCTGTCACTGGAAGAGGCGTGTCTGGACGCGGACATCGTCATCGGTGCGGTCCTGGTCGTGGGGGCCAAGGCTCCCAAGCTCGTGTCCAATGACCTCGTGGCCCGGATGAAGGATGGCTCGGTGCTGGTGGACATCTCGGTCGACCAGGGTGGCTGTTTCGAGGCCACCCGGGCCACCACGCACTCCGATCCGACGTTCGTCGTGAACGGTTGCGTCTTCTACTGCGTGGCCAACATGCCCGGAGCGGTTCCCTCGACGTCCACGCACGCTCTGGCCAATGCGACCCTGCCCTACGCGCTCGAGTTGGCGCGCCACGAGTGGCGTGACGCGGTGTTGGCCGATGACGCCTTGGCCGAGGGGGTCAACGTGGTCAACGGCGCCGTCACGTATGGTCCCGTGGCGGAGGCCCTCGAGATGCCCTTCACCCCGTTGCGCACCCTGCTTTAACTGGGACGGGTGGGAACTTTCGTCCGAAGGAGAGTTTCGCCGTCGATGTGATTCTCGCTATGCTCACTCGAGAGACGGTCACCCGTGGCCGCGAACACGGGGAGTCCGATGCGACGACGTCTGTTTCGAATGATCAATGGTGGTGTCCTCGCGGGCGCGCTGGCGATGGCGACCGTGCCGATGGGGGCCACTTCGTCGGAGAGCGCGACGAGCGCGACCGCTCCCTCGTGGGTGTCGGCGACGGTGGCGACGTCGCCACCGGTGCGCCACTACGCCGCCATGGCCTACGACCCCTTCATCCACCAGATGGTGCTCTTCGGGGGCCAAGTAGGAACTGGATATCTGAACGACACGTGGATCTGGAACGGGTCATCGTGGACGTCGGTGTCCTCGTCCAACGTCCCGACCCCCCGCGCCAATGCCGCCATGGCCTACGACCCCGTCACTCATCAGTTGGTCCTCTTCGGTGGTCAGAACAACGGGACGAAATTCAACGACACGTGGACCTTCAATGGAACGTCGTGGAGTCAAGTGACGACGACGAATCCGCCGAGCGCGCGCTACGGCGCCAAAATGGTCTACGACAGTGCGACGTCGCAGGTCCTGCTCTTTGGCGGAAGCCCTGGCAGTTTGAACGACACGTGGGAGTGGGATGGTTCGAACTGGGTACAGCTGTCACCCGTGACGTCCCCCCCGATTGTGGATTTCGACATGGTGTATGACCCCGCCACCCGTAACGTTGTCCTTTTTGGTGTTTCAAATGCGACAACTCTCTCCGACACCTGGATCTGGGACGGGACCAACTGGTCGGAGGCGGCGCCGCCCGCGTCACCGCCCGCGCGCTATCGCGCCACTATGGCCTACGACCCCGCCGTGGGCGGAGTCGCCCTCTTTGGCGGCTACAGCCTGACAAGCCAACTACTCGCCGACACCTGGATCTGGGACGGGACGACCTGGTCGCAGATCTTTCCGTCCGTCGTCGCGCCCCCCCGGGTTGATGCGGTGATGGAGTACGACCCGGTGAACTCCAACGCCGTGCTCTTCGGCGGGCTTGACCCTTTTCAGGGTGCGCTTGCCGACACCTGGATCTTGGGTTCGGCGCCTTCGGCGCCGACCAACGTGACCACGACTCCGGTTTCGATCACGGCGCGAAAGATCTGGTGGACGGCGTCGCCGATGACGGGTGGTCTACCCATCACGGGCTATACCGCGACAGCCCAGGATGCCACCTCTGCGGGTCGCGGAGGTCAGTCCTGCACGACCGTCGCCACCGCGTGCGTAATCACGGGGCTGGCGATCGGTGATTCGTACTCGTTCTCGGTCACTGCGACCAACTCGGTGGGGGCGTCGAGTCCCTCGACGCCCAGCGCCTCTGTCACACCCGCGATGGTCCCGGACGCGCCCACGGGGGCGGTGGCGAGCGCTCACGCCAACGGCGAGTCCGTCGTCAACTGGCGAGCTCCCACGAGTGATGGTGGTTCAGTCATCACTGGCTACACCGCCACGGCGACCGACCTGACCGCGCCACGCCGCGGTGGACAATCGTGCGCGACAATCGCGACGACCCGCTGCGTGATCGCCGGACTCACCAATGGTGACCGCTACCGCGTGAGCGTGACGGCCACCAATGTCGTGGGCACCTCGTCGCCGTCGGTGATGAGCGCGGTCGTCATTCCCGCGGCGGTGCCGGGCTCGCCCAGTCGGGTCGTCGTCTCCGCCGTCGCCAGAGGAGTGGTCCGCGTGCAGTGGCGTGCACCCAGCGCCACCAACGGGGCTCGCGTGTCGGGGTACGTGGTTCGTGCGTGGCCCGGAGGGCGCACGTGGCACGTGGGCGGTTCGACGACGCTCCGGGTGGCGAGCCTGAACCCTCACGTGACGTACGTGTTCACCGTGGCTGCCCGCAACGCGGCGGGAACGGGGACCGCGTCGACGCCGTCACCAGGGATTGCCGGATAGAGCTGGTCACGGTGACGGGCGCCGACGACGTCCGATGCGGTACTGGCTCTACGAAGGGTTGGCGTCGCCGACCCAGGGGCAGTGCCGACATCCACTGTCGCAACACGTCCCTCGTTCGAGGTGAGCGAGTCGAGTCAGGACGACGAGTCGCGTCAACGGGTCGAGGTAGGAGCGCTGACCGCGCGACTGCGCCTGATCGTGGGCCGCCATGATTAGCGCGAAGTCCTCGCGCGACGGGTTCAGTCGCGACGGGTGGGGAGCGACGCCCTCGTTCACGAGGACGCGTCGGGCATTTCGAGGAGTACCTTGCCGAATTTTCCGGGCTGGGCGAAGTACGTGTAGGCCTGGTCCACCTCGTCGAGGGCGAAGGTGGCGGCCACCGGAACCCGCAGCTCCCCGCGCGCCCAGGGTCCGAGCAACTCCGCGCGCACGCGCTCGCTCAAGTGGGCCTTCTCGTCGTGGGATCGCGACCGCAGGGTGGAACCGGTGAGTCGCGCTCGCGTGCGCATGATGTTGAGCAGGTTGATCTCGGTGCGCGATCCGCCTCCCGCGACGCCAATCACCACGACCCGCGCGAAGGGCGCCAGACGGTCCTGGACAATCGAGAGGTGGGCCGCACCGACCAGTTCGAGGACGACGTCGACCGGCTCGAGAGTCGCCACGTCAGCCACCCGGATGACTTCGTGGGCACCGAGGTCGCGCAACGCCGCGTCGTGGGTGCCGTCGCGAGTGACCGCCGTGACGTGCGCGCCGTAGAGGGCGGCGATCTGGACCGCCGCGGTGCCGACGCCCCCACTTGCCCCCGATACGAGGACGCGCTGGCCCTCGCGGAGCTCACCCTGAATGACCAGTGCGTCGAAGGCGGTCAGAAAGGCCTCGGCGAAGCCGCCGGCGTCGCGCAGTTCGATCGACTCGGGAACCATGAGCAGGTGGGCGGCCGGCACGAGGACGTGGGTGGCCTGCGCTCCGCTACCGACGATGGCGCAGACGCGCCGGTCGATCCATCCCGGGTCCACGTCGGCTCCGACTGCGACAATGCGTCCGGAGAACTCCATGCCCGGGATGTCGGCGGGCCACCCCGGGGGCGAGGGGTAGTGGCCCCGACGCTGCAGTAGGTCGGCGGCGTTCAATCCGGCGTAGGCGGTCGCCACCAGGACCTGGCCCGGCGTCGGTGAGGGCGTCGGGCGCTCGTCGACGCGCAGGGATTCCTGATCGATGACGACGGCGTGCACGATGCGAGATTAGGTGCACGGCGCGTGGCCGCGAACGGTAATTTGTCGGACGTGACTATTTACTCAGAGCCCATCCACACCCTCCAGGGTGACGCCGCATCACTGGCCCCCTACGAGGGCCAGACCGTCCTCATCGTGAACGTAGCGTCGAAGTGCGGCCTGACGCCGCAGTACGCGGGTCTCGAGACCCTACAGAAGACCTACGGCGACCGTGGTTTCCACGTGCTGGGATTCCCGTGCAACCAGTTCATGGGGCAAGAACCCGGTACCGCCGAGGAGATCGAAACTTTCTGCTCGACGACTTACGGGGTCACCTTCCCGATGTTCGAGAAGATCGACGTGAACGGCGACGACCGCCACCCCATCTACCAGGAGCTGACCGCGGTGGCCGACGCCGACGGGTACAGCGGTGACATCCGCTGGAACTTCGAGAAGTTCCTGGTGTCGCCCGACGGGTCCGTCGAACGCTTCGCGCCCAAGGTCGAGCCGCTCGATCCGGTGGTGACGAGCGCCATCGAGCGCGCGCTGGCCTAGTCGTCGAGTCGACGGCGTAGCTGCACGTACGTGGGGCGAAAGCCCAAAGACGCCCACAACGCCGCCGCCGCGGGGTTATCGATGTGCCAGCGCACTTCGGCGTACTCGAGTCCGTCGGCCCGAGCGTCGCTGAGGACCGCGCGGATCAGCGACGTCGCGAGACCGCGGCGCTGGTAGGCCGGATCCACGGCGAGCGAGCCCACGTAGAGCGTGGCGTCGTAATTTCCTCGCAGGGTCGGCAGGGGAAAGGTGATGGACTGGGCGACGCCGCGACCCCCGTCCTCGAGCAGGTAGTAGCGACAGTCCGGATCGTCGAGCATCTCGATGAGGTCCGCGGTCGCAGCCTCGCGCTGGGACGCCGTAAGCGCCTCGGGCGACGTGCCCTGCGCGCGGTCGATCAGAGCGTCGAAGGCCAGGGCCGTCGGTAGGTCGCTGACGTCACCGCGCCGCAGGTGAAAGCCGCTCGGCCACGAGTAGGTGAGGGGCGTCGCCAGGGTGATCGCGGCGCGCACGCTCACGAGGGCGTATCCCCGCTCCACCCAGACCTGGGTGCCGCCTCCGGCGAGGGCCCACACCAGGTGGGCGGTCGATCCGTCCTCGCGCCACGAGCGATAGGCCGGCGGACACAACTCGTCGAGGACATCCTCGTGATCGAACGAGTAGCCGTCGGGACCGGTCCAGGTCTGTCGTCCGTGGAGGGCGTCGTCGAGCGTGACGCCGTAGAGGTGACCTCGGACGCGACCACTGGCGTCATCGACCCAGTACGGGCTCGTCGTGGCGGCCAACGCCGCTTCGAACTCCGGGCGCGCGAAGGTGGGTGACACCAGGGGTTCGAGGGTCGCGTCGCGACGTAATTGTTCGGCCACGCGGTGGGCGATCGTCGCTGCGTCGCGGGCCGTGCCGCGCCGGACGGGACTCATGGGCCCACCGTAGCGGGTGTGCCAGAGTATCGCTATGCACTTGCGCGCCACTCTCTTCGACATGGACGGTCTCTTGGTGGATTCCGAGATCCTGTGGCACGAGGCGGAGTTGGAAATCTTCGGCTCGTTGGGGGTGGACCTCGACGAGGCCACCGACCGCAGCACCAAGGGTCTCTACGTGGATGAGGTGGTCGCCTACTGGAACGCGCGCTTTCCCTGGTCGGGGCCGAGCGAGAGTGAGGTCTCGGCGATGTTGCTGGACCGCGTGGGAGAGCTGGTGGTGAGCAAGGGTCGCATGTTGCCCGGGGCGCTGCGCGCGCTCGAGTTGACCGCCCAGCACGGCCCGGTCGCTCTCGCGAGTTCGACGCCACTCGCCCTGATCGAACGGATATTGGCCCACTTCGGTCTTCGTGAGCACTTCGTCTCGTTGCATTCGGCGCAGTTCGAGCCCTACGGCAAACCCCACCCGGGCGTCTTCTTAAGCGCCGCCGCGGCCCTCGAGGTCGAGCCGACGGAGTGTCTCGTGCTCGAGGATTCGGCGGCCGGGGTGCTCGCCGCGAAGGCGGGTCGCATGACCGTGGTGGCGGTGCCGACACCGGCCGACCGGGCGCTCGCGGCCTTCGCCATCGCCGACGTCGTGTTGGGGTCGCTCGAGGAGCTCGAGGAGAGCTGGCTCGACGAGAACTTCGTGGCGCGGCGCGCCTAGGAGCGGCGGCGCGCCGGGGAACGGCCGGGACCGTGAGTACGATGGACGGACGCAATGAAGGAGACTCGTGTTTCGCCCGGTCAGCGCCGAACTTGATTTTGTAGCCATCGAGGAAGCCGAGCTGGCCCGGTGGCGCGATCACGACGTCTTCGCGCGCACGATGCGCCAGCGTGAGGGCGCCGAACCCTGGGTGTTCTACGAGGGACCGCCGACGGCCAACGGTATGCCGGGTCTGCACCACGTCTGGGCCCGCGTCTACAAGGACCTCTTCTGTCGATTCTGGACCATGCGCGGGCGCTACGTGGCGCGCCGCGCCGGCTGGGACACCCACGGATTACCGGTCGAGGTCCAGGTGGAGAAGCAACTCGGGATCTCGGGCAAGAAGGCCATCGAGGAACAGGTGGGCATCGAGGAGTTCACTCGCCTGTGCCGCGAATCGGTCCTGACCTACGTGGGGGAGTTCGAACGGCTCACCGAGCGCATCGGCTACTGGACCGATATGGAGCACGCCTACTACACCTTTCACCCGGAGTACGTGGAGTCGGTGTGGTGGCAACTGCAGCAGCTCTTCGACCGCGGACTGCTCTACGAGGACCTCAAGGTCGTGCCCTACTGTCCGCGCTGTGGCACGGCGCTCTCCAGTCACGAGCTCGGCCAGCCCGGGGTCTACACCGACGAGGTCGACGAGAGTTGCTTCGTTCGTCTGGCGATCCTTGACGCCGACGCGCACGGTGGGCTGCACGGGGCCACGCACTTGGCCGTCTGGACTACCACCCCGTGGACGCTGCTCTCGAACGTCGCGGTGGCGGTGAATCCCGAGATCACGTACGCGGTGGTCGACGGCTTGGTCGTCGCGAGTGACCTCGTGACATCGGTGCTGGGCGAGAGCGTTACGGTCACCGCGACCATGCCCGGCACGGCGTTACTCGGCGTGCACTACCAGCGGCCCTTCGACGACGTGGCCTTCGACGAGGGCGTCGACGCGTGTTACGTCGTGGCCGCCGACTACGTGACCACCGACGACGGGACGGGGCTGGTGCACCAGTCGCCCGCCTTCGGTGAGGTCGACCGCCTGGTGGGCCGCGCCCACGGGCTACCCACGCTGAACCCGGTGGGACCCGACGGCACGTTCACCAGCGCCGTGGGTTGGCTGGCGGGTCGCCCCGTGCGCGAGGCTAATCACGACATCAACGACGAGTTGGAGCGACGCGGCTTGCTGCTGCGCCGGATGGACTACACCCACTCCCTGCCGCACTGCTGGCGCTGCGGCACCATTTTGATCTACTGGGGCAAGCCCAGCTGGTACATCGCGACGAGCCAGTTCAAGGATCAGATGATGGGGGAGAACGCCACCATCGACTGGCACCCGGCGCACATTCGTGACGGACGCTTCGGCGAATGGCTGGCCAACAACGTCGACTGGGCGCTGTCGCGCGACCGCTTCTGGGGAACGCCGCTACCCATCTGGCGTTGCGGCGAGAACCACTTGACGTGCGTGTCGTCGCGCGCCGAGTTGTCCGCCTTGACCGGACGCGATCTGAGCGCGCTCGACCCGCACCGACCCGCCATCGACGAGGTGGTGGTGCCCTGTCGTACGTGTGGCGCCGACGCGCGACGCGTCGAGCCGGTGATCGACGCCTGGTTCGACTCGGGCGCGATGCCCGCCGCGCAAGTGGGTTATCCCCACGTCGCGGGCAGTGCCGAGGCGATGCAGTTCCCCGCGCAACTGGTGGCCGAGGCCATCGACCAGACCCGCGGATGGTTCTATTCGCTGCTCGCGGTCAACACGCTGGTCTTCGGCGCGACACCGTATGAACACGTGCTGTGCCTGGGACACATCGTGGACGAGAACGGCAAGAAGATGAGCAAATCCCAGGGCAACGTCATCGACCCCTGGGAGGTCCTCTCCACCCGCGGCGCCGACGCTCTGCGGTGGTGGATGTTCTCCCAGGGCTCGCCGTGGACGTCGACGCGCGCGAGCCTCGGCGCCATCGACGCGGCACTGCGCGACACCCTGGCCACCCTGTGGAACACCTTTAGCTTCTTCACGACCTACGCCTCGCTCAACGGCTTCGATCCGAGCGACCCCGAGATCCCCGTCCTCGAGCAGCGTCCCGCCATCGATCGGTGGATCATGTCGCGCCTCGAGGACGTCACGGCCGTCATGACGTCCGCCCTGGAGGGCTACGAGCCCCTCACCGGCACCGACGCCCTGTCGACGTTGGTCGACGACGTCTCCAACTGGTACGTGCGACGCAGCCGTCGTCGTTTCTGGCGCACCGACCCGAACGCGCCGCGTTCGGACTCCCTCGCGGCGCAGGCCACCTTGCTCGAAGTCCTGCAACGCACGACGCTGTTGTTGGCGCCGCTGTGCCCCTTCCTCGCGGAGCGTCTCTACCGAGAGCTCTTCGCCGCCGCCGAGGACGACTCGGTGCACCTCGTGGACTGGCCGAGCGCCCGGTTCGAACGGCGCGACCTCGAACTCGAAGCATCGATGGACGTGGCGCGGAGTCTGACGTCCCTGGGTCGCGCCGCGCGCGCCGACGCCGGCCTCAAGGTGCGTCAGCCCCTCGCGCGGGCGTTGGTCTTCCTTCCCGCGGGCGTGGTGATGCCCCCGCCGGGCATTGTCGAGGACGAACTCAACGTCGACGTCCTCGAATACGGTACGGAATTGGCCGAAGTGTTGAGCTTCGAATTGGTGCCCAACTTCCGTAGTGTCGGCCCGCGATTGGGCGAGGCGGTCAAGGAACTGAAGGGAGCGCTGGCGGCGCTTGATTCCGTGGCCGCCGCCGAGACCCTCGAGGCGGGTCGAGATCTCGTCGTGACGCTGTCGACCGGTGACTTCACCTTGACCGGCGAGGACATCGAACTACGGGTCAAGAGTCAAGGTGGTTTCGCCGTGTCGCGTGAGGGCGGCGAAGTCATCGCGCTGGACGTGACCCTCACCGACGACCTGCGCCGCCGCGGCTACCTGCGCGACGTGGTGCGACAGGTGCAGGATCTGCGAAAGAACTCCGGACTCGACGTGAGCGACCGCGTCATCTTGCACGTCACGGGTCTCGATGATCTTCGCGAGGGGTTCGATTCTTTGGCCGCCGAGGTCTTGGCCACCGAGATCGTCGTGGGCGCGGGCGACGGCACCGGAACCGTCCTCGAACTCGATGATGAGCGAGTGGCGCTGGCCTGGATCCGCAAAGCCTGAATCTTTAGTCGCGCGAGCGTGGCGCGAATCGATTCAGGCGCCCAGCGGGGCGTTGAGTTTCGAGAGCAGGACCGTCAACTCGCTGCGCTCATCGCAGGACAATCGACTCGACACGTGCTCTTCGAGGTACTCGACGTGCACCGCGAGGGCCGCGTCGAGCGTCTCGTTGCCGGCCGCGGTGATGGCGACGTGCACGGCGCGGCGGTCCGAGGGACACAGTTGACGCTCGACCAAGCCCGATTCCTCTAATCGGTCGATGAGTCGAGTGGTGCCACCCGTCGAGTGCACGATGGCGTCGGCGATCTGGCTCATCTTGAGGCGCCCTTCGGGTTCACGGCGCAGTTGGAGCAACACCTCGAACCAGGCGAGGGGTAGGGAGCACGCCTCCTCGAGTCGAACCGCGAAACTTCGCGCGAGACGGGCGTTCGTGTCGAGCAGGAGCGCGAAGAGGGTCACGCGTTCGTCACTGGACGGACACACCGCAGTCAAAGAGTTCGCCGTGTCCATGGTCATTCAGTATAGCAGTTAGTTGTTGAAACAATTATTGCTTGACAAGATGTTGCATAAGCAACTATATTGGAGTTCGCACAGTTCCGTGTACGACTTCAGGAGAAATGAAAATGAGCAACTTCCCCCCCGCCGGTGTCTACACCGTTGACCCGGTTCACTCGACGCTGACCTTCGTCGCCCGCCACCTGGTGGTCTCCAAGGTCCGTGGTCGCTTCGCCGAGTTCGCCGGTACCCTCACCATCGGTGACGGACCCGAGAGCTCGTCGGCCACCGTGACCGCCCAGGCCGCGAGCATCACCACTGACAACGAGATGCGCGACAACCACATCAAGAGCAACGACTTCTTGGCCCAGGAGACCTACCCGACCATCACGTTCACCTCGACGAGCATCACCCCCAAGGGCGACAACGAGTACGCGCTGACCGGTGACCTCACCATCCGTGACGTGACCAAGTCGGTCACGTTCGACGTCGAGTACACCGGCGAGGGTCCGTCCTTCGTCCCCGGTCAAGTCGTCATCGGCTTCGAGGGTAAGACCGAGATTGACCGCCGCGACTTCAATGTCAACTTCGAGGGCAACCTGGAGAATGGCGCGGCCGTCGTCAGCCACAAGATCGTGATTGAGATCGAGATCGAGGCCGCGTCGACGCCCGCCGCCTAGGCGAACCACGTTCACGCTGCACCACGGCGCCGGGGCGATCGCCCCGGCGCCGTGTTCGTTACGATGGGAACGTGAGCGAACAGACCCCCTCGAGTGGACGCGGAATGAAGTCGACCCTGGGCGTCCTGGGGGCATTGGCGACCATCATCTCGGTGTGGTGGTTCGCCCTGCGTCCTCGACGCCATCGCGACTAGGGGCGCACCGCTAACCTGAGGGGAATGGCGTCCGCTTCATTCGCGCCCCTGCGCCATCGCAGTTTCGCCCTGGCCCTCGGCTCAAATTTCGTTTCCTCCACCGGCACGTGGATGCAGAGCGTGGCTCTGGGCATCTATCTCACGGTCACCACTCACAATGCGGAGTGGCTCGGTCTCTTGACCGTCGCGGCGTGGTTACCGGCGCTGGTGGGTTCCCCGCTCGGGGGCGTCATGGCTGATCGCTTCTCGCGACAACGCTGGATCCAGGTCAACAATCTCATCCAGGCCGCGGCCGCCAGCACCTTGGCGGTGGCGGAGCTCACCCACCACCTGTCAGCGCCGCTGGCGTGTTACTTGGCGGTGGCCGAGGGCTTCTGCTCATCGGCCTCGTGGGCGGCGTGGCAATCGCTCCTCCCGGACCTGGTGGCGAGCGACGAGGTGCTCGCCGCGGTCTCGCTGGGATCGGCGCAATTCAACCTGGGTCGCATCATTGGCCCGGTCTTCGCGGCGGCACTGTTGTCGCTGGGGTCGCCCGGCTGGTGCTTCGTGGCCAACGCGGTGTCGTTCGTCGTGGTCGTCGTGGCCTTTTCCTTCGTGCACTCCTCTCCCCGAGAGCGAGTCACCACGCGGCTAGCCCTGGTGAGCGACACGCTGATCGGGGTGCGCATGGCCTGGGCGACGCCGGGGTGTCGCAACGCCATCATGGGAGTGGGCCTGGTGGGTTTCTTCATCAGCCCCTTCATCACCCTGGTCCCGGCCATGGCGATTGACGTCCTGCACGCCGGCAAGATCGGGACGACGTGGCTCGTGACCGCCCAGGGGGTCGGCGCCGTCCTCGGTGCCTTGACGCTGCCCGGCGTGGCCCAGCGCACGTCACGGCTCGTCGTGTTGCGCGGCGCGGTCGCGGTCATGGCGGTCGTGGAGGGCCTCTACGCCTACGCGCCGTCATTGTGGACCTCGGCGCTGGCGCTGGTGGCCCTGGGCGCCTCCTACGTCGGGGTGCTGACGGGACTCAATACGGCGGTGCAGTTGCGCGCACCAGCGAGCGAGCGCTCGCGCATCTTGTCGCTGTACGTCTTGTCCCTCTCGCTCTTCTACCCGTTGGGGGCCCTGATTCAGGCGGCGTTCGCCCACCACGTGGGCGTTCGCCCGGTGTCGCTCGTGGCCGCGGCGAGCTTCGGCGCGATCGTGGGCGCCTTGAGTTTTTTTCGCCCCGACTACTGGCGCGAAATGGGTCCCGACCCGGCACCACTGACCCCGACCGTGGCAGACTAGCCCCATGACCTTCACTGCGATCAATCCCGCCACCGAAGCCGTTCTCGGTGAGTACCCCACCCACGACGACGCGTACATCGACGCCGCCCTCACCACCGCCCGCGAGGCCTTCCAGAACTGGAAATCCACCTCTTTCGCCGAGCGCTCGGAACTGATGGTTCGTGTCGCCGAGCTCCTCGAGAGCGAGATTCCCGTGGCCGCCGCCCTCATGACCTCCGAGATGGGCAAGACCTTTGCCGCGGCCAAGGGTGAGGCCGCCAAGTGCGCGCTCACCATGCGCTACTACGCCGAGCACGCCGAGGGCATGCTGGCCACCGAGATCGTGGCGACCAAGGCCACCAAGTCGGGTATCCGCTACGAGCCGCTCGGACCACTGCTGGCGATCATGCCGTGGAACTTCCCGCTGTGGCAGATCATTCGCGTCGCGGTGCCCAACTTGATGACGGGCAACCCCATCGTCCTCAAGCACTCGTCGAGCGTGCCGGGCTGCGCCCAGTACGTCGAACAGCTCTTCGCGCGAGCCGGCTTCCCCCGGGGCATGTTCACGAACCTGTTCGTCGAATCGCGGCGCATCGAACCGATCATCGCCGACCCCCGTATCGCCGCGGTGACGGTCACCGGTTCGGAGACCGCCGGACGCTCGGTGGCGTCGTTGGCCGGTAAGCACCTGAAGAAGTGCGTGCTCGAGCTCGGTGGCTCCGACCCCTTCATCGTCGCGAAGTCGGCCGACCTCGACCACACGATTCCCCTGGCGGTGACGGCGCGACTGCAGAACAACGGACAAGCCTGCATCTGCGCCAAGCGCTTCATCGTGGTGCGCGACATCGCCGACGAATTCATCGCCCGCTTCGCCGCGGCGATGACCGCGGCCTCCACCGGTGACCCGATGGACCCGGGCACCGTGCTGGGCCCGTTGGCGAACGAGGCCCAGTACGAGACGCTCTCCAAGCAGGTCGCCGAGTCACTGGCCCAGGGTGCGGTCGCGGTGGCCGGCGGAACGCCCCTGGACGGACAGGGCTACTACTTCCCCCCGACGGTGCTCGTGGACGTGCCGGAGACGGCCCCGGCCGGGAACGAGGAGCTCTTCGGACCCGTCGCGGTCGTGCACGTGGCCGAGGATCTCGACGACGCGATTCGCTACGCCAACGACACGCCCTGGGGTCTGTCGGGTTCGGTGTGGGCGACGGACCCCGAGGAGATCGAACGAGCGATCGCCGGACTCGACGTGGGTATCGTCTTCGCCAACGCGGTGGTGGCCTCGATGAACGAGCTGCCGTTCGGGGGCGTGAAGGCCTCGGGCTACGGCCGTGAATTGGGCGTCGCGGGGGTGCGTGAGTTCACCAACACGAAGTCCTTCTATATCGCGTGAGCCTCTACTACTTCGATCACGCGGCCTCCGCGCCGCGTCGAGACGAAGTCACCGAAGCGATGGCTCCGTGGATGCACGGGGTGGTGGGTAATCCCTCGGGGAGCCACCGCGCCGCGAGAGCGGCGCGGCGCGCCGTCGAGGAGGCGCGTGACGTGGTCGCGGCTTTCGTCGGGGCCAAACCCGGTGGGGTCATCTTCACCGGCGGCGGGACCGAATCGTGCACGCTGGCGGTGGCCGGTGCGGCCCAGGCCCATCGACGACACCACGAGCGCACCACGCTGGTGGTGTCGTCGATTGAACACCACGCCGTTCTCGACGCGGCCCACATGATGGCCCGCGACCACGCCTCGGTGGAGGTGCGTGAGATCGGCGTCGACACCGACGGGGTCCTCGACCTGGCCGCGTTGTACGACGCACTCGACGACACCGTGGCGCTGGTGAGCGTGATGTGCGCCAACAACGAGACCGGGGTGCTGCAGCCCCTGTCGGCCGTCGCGGCCGCTGCGCAGGCGCGTGGCCCCGGGCACGTGATGACCCACAGTGACGCGGTGGCCGCGGCCCCGTGGCTCGACCTCGTCGACTCCACGGCGGGGATCGACGCGGTCTCGCTGTGCGCGCACAAGATGGGCGGACCAGTCAATAGCGGGGCCCTGGTGCTGCGACGCGACGTCGCGATCGACGCGCTGATGCCCGGGGGCGGTCAAGAGCGCGGTCGCCGCGGGGGGACCGTCGACGTCGCCGCGTGCGTGGGACTCGCCGCGGCCCTCACGTGCGTCGAGGCCGAACGTCGTCGCGGGCACGAGCAGGTGCGGGCGCGACAGGCTCGCTTGCGCGCGGGGTTGTCGGCGCTGCCCGGCGCGCGCGTTACCGTCGAGGCGGCCGCGACGTTACCGGGCACCGTGCACGTGACCTTCGCGGACGTGGCGAGTGACGAATTGTTGTTCCTGCTCGACCAAGAGGGCGTGTGCGCGTCGGCCGCCGCGAGTTGTTCGAGCGGGGCGGCCGTGTCGAGTCACGTCCTGGCCGCCATGGGGGTGGCCGCGTCGCGAGCGCGCGGATCCCTGCGCCTCTCGATGGGCCACGAGACCAGCGATGACGACGTCACCGCGGTCATGAACGCCGTCGAGCGCGCGTTGGCGCGACTCGCGGCCGAGACGGGTCCCTCCAGGTAACTGGCAGACTAGGACCGTGAAAGTCCTCGTCGCAATGAGTGGTGGTGTCGATTCGTCGGTGGCCGCCGCACTCCTCCTCGAGCAGGGCCACGACGTCGTGGGCGCGACCCTCAAGCTCTGGGGAGGCGCTTCGGACTCGGGGTGTTGTTCGGTCGCGGACGTGGACGACGCGCGTCGGGTCGCCCAGACGCTCGGCATTGACCATCACGTGTTCAACTACACCGAGGAGTTCGAGAACCTCGTGGTGACGCCCTTCGTCGAGGGTCACGCGCGGGCCACCTCACCCAATCCCTGTATCGAGTGCAATCGCCACATCAAGTTCGATTTACTGTTCGACCGCGCCGAGCGACTGGGCTTCGACGCCGTCGCGACGGGGCACCACGCACAAGTTCTGCGCCGCGGCGAGGAGCCCGTACTGGCGCGCGGGGCCGACCCGGCGAAGGATCAGAGCTACGTCCTGGGCTACTTGCGCGCCGCGCAGCTCGAGCGACTGCTGTTGCCGATCGGGGCCATGACCAAGGACGAGGTGCGTGCCCACGCGCAGCGCGTGGGGCTGCGGACCTGGGACAAGCCCGATTCGCAGGACGTCTGCTTCATCGAGGCGTCGCGCGGTCGCGTCGCCTTCTTGGGCAGTCGAATGGCGTTGACCTCCGCCGACCTGGTCGACGTGGCGACCGGCGACGTCGTGGGTCACACCGACGCGGCCGAACTGATGACCGTGGGTCAGCGTCGCGGTATCGCGCCGGACCGTGAGGGCCACAAGCGCTTCGTCGCGCGGGTCGATCTCCGCGCGCGTCGCGTCGAGGTGGGACGCCTCGAGGACGTGATGGTGACCAGCCTGCGGCTCGACGCCGACTCGGTCACCTTCGCGCGCTCGTCCCTCGAGGACGCGACCGAGGTATGGGCCCAGTGGAGCGCGCACGGTCAGCCGCGTCGAGCCCGTCTCCGTCACGGTGCGGCGTGGACGCTCGAGCTCGACGAACCCGCTCGTCCGGTCGCGGCCGGCCAGACGGTGGTCTTCTACCGCGCGGGCGACGACACGATCGTTGAGGGTGCCGCCCTGGTCTCGTCGTGAGCGCGCCGGCGCAACGCGCGCGCGAATTGCGCGAGGAGATCGCGCGCCATCGCGAGGCCTACTTCGTGCACGACGCACCGGTGATCCCCGACGCCGAGTTCGATCTGTTGGTGCGCGAACTACGCGAGATCGAACTCGCCCACCCGGAACTGGTGAGTGACGAGAGCTTCCTCGTGGGGGCGGCGGCGTCCAGCGTCTTCTCGCCGGTGCGTCACGCTGAGGCGATGCTCAGCCTGGACAACGTGTTCGACGCCGACGAACTGCGCTCGTGGAGCGATCGGGTGATCAAATCGCTCGACCGCGACCACGGTGACGACGTGGCGTTCTCGGTGGAGCCCAAGATCGACGGTCTCGCCCTGTCGATCACCTACGAGGGAGGCGCGCTCGTGCGCGCCGCCACGCGCGGAGATGGTCGCGTCGGTGAGGACGTGACCGACAACGTGCGCACCATCGCTCACGTGCCCCACGACATCGATGCGACCGCCCGACTCGAGATTCGCGGCGAGGTGTTCCTCGCCGTCGCCGACTTCGAGGCGCTCAACGCCGCTCAGCGAGCGGCCGGTGGCAAGGTCTTCGCCAATCCCCGCAACGCCGCCGCGGGGAGTCTGCGCCAGAAGGATTCCGCGGTCACCGCCACGCGCCCCCTGTCGTTCCTCGCCTACCAACTGGTGGACCTCGACGGGGTCTTGGGACTCGCGACCCACGCGGCCACTCTGGACACGCTCGCCCGTTGGGGTTTTCTCGTGGCCCCCGAGACCCGCATCGTGCGCGGGGTCGCGGCCATGATCGAGCACTCCACCTGGTTCGAACAACATCGTCATGACCTGCGCTACGACATCGACGGTACGGTCGTCAAGCTGGACGATTTGGCGGCGCGCGCCGCACTGGGTTCGACGAGCCGCGCACCGCGTTGGGCGATTGCGCGCAAGTTCCCCCCCGAGGAGCGCACCACGCGCCTGCTCGCGATCGAGGTGTCCATCGGCCGCACGGGACGGGCCACCCCCTACGCCGTCCTCGAGCCGGTGGTCGTGGCGGGTTCGCGCGTGGCCGTGGCGACCCTGCACAACGAGGACCAGGTGCGTGAGAAGGACGTGCGTCCGGGGGACGTGGTCATCGTGCGCAAGGCCGGCGACGTGATTCCCGAAGTGGTGGGCGCGGTGCTGAGCGAGGGTGCGCCCCGGGGCGCGGCGTGGAGCTTTCCCGCGACGTGCCCCGAATGCGGGGGTCCCCTGGTGCGTCGCGAGGATGAGAGCGATACCTATTGCGTCAACAAGGCTTGTCCCGCGCAACAGATGCAGAAGATCGCGCACTTCGCCTCGCGCGGCGCACTCGATATCGAGGGGTTGGGCGAACAGCGCGTCGCGCAGCTGCTCCAGGAGGGTCTCATCTCGGACGTCGCCGACCTCTTCACCTTGGACGCGCAGGACCTCGCCGCCCTCGACGGCTTCGCCACGACGTCCGCTCGGGCCCTCGTGGGCGCGATCGCCCAGGCGCGATCAGCGCCGCTCAGCCGGATGCTCGTCGGGTTAGGGATTCGTCACGTCGGTCCCGTGGCGGCCCGCGAGCTCGCGCGACACTTCGTCACCTACGACGCGCTCGCCCACGCGCCCCTCGAGGAGTTAGAGGCGGTCGAGGGTATTGGTCCGGTCATCGCGCAATCGGTCTACGAGTACGCGCGCGACGACGAAGCCCGCGAACGCATGGCGCGCATGGCCGCCGCCGGGGTGACGTTGCGTGAACCCGAGGTCACCTCACGACTGGCGTCCACGTTGGAGGGCCGCGCGGTGGTGGTGACGGGCACGGTCGAGGGGTTCTCGCGTGACGAGGCGGCCGCGGCGATCGTGGCGCGCGGCGGAACGTCGCCCGGCTCGGTGTCGACGAAGACCTACTGCGTGGTGGTGGGCGACGCGCCGGGGACGGCCAAGGTAGCCAAGGCCCGTGACGTGGGCGTGCCCCTGATTTCGGGCGGCCAGTTCGTAGAACTTCTCGAGACCGGAACGTGGTCGGCTACCCTCGAGTAAGCAACGAAGTAGCTGAGGTCAACCCATGATGCCATCGTCTTTTGCCCCCGGACACGAGTTCGCGGGCCGCTACCGGCTGAGCGAATTGATCGGGGTGGGCCACACGGTCGAGGTGTATCGGGCCGAGGACCTCACTCTGCAACGCGAGGTCGTGGTGAAGGTACTGGTGGCCTCCCTGGCCGGGCACGAAGACGTGCGCCGCGCGTTTCGCGAGCACATCATTCAGACCGCCACCTTTCGCCACGACCACGTGGCGCGGGTGTACGACGGCGGCCAGCAGTCGGGCTCCATCTTCATGGTCGGCGAGTTCTTGAGTGGGGGATCGCTCGAGGACCTGTTGCGCGCCGGGGTCGTGTTGAGCGTCGAGGAGACCGCCCGATTGGGGCGCGACATCGCGTCAGCCCTGGCCTACGTGCACGAACACGGTCTGGTCCACGGGGAACTCTCGCCCAACAAGATCCTCTTCGACGAGTCGGGCCACGTGCGGGTGTCCGACGTCGCCCTGGCCGGACTGGCGGGACCCCATCGGCACTACACCACGCGCGACGACGTGCGGTACTTCTCGCCCGAACAAGCGCGTGGCGTTGCGGTCAGCGCCGCATCGGACGTCTACGCCCTCGCGCTCATGTTGTTCGAGGTCGCCACCGGGGGGACTCCCTTCGAAGGTGGCAGCGCGGAGTCCATGCTCCACGAGCGCCTGCGCGGGCCGCTCCCGTCGCGCCCCGAACTAGGGGGACTGGATATCGTTCTGGCCCAGGCGTCGGTCCCCGACGCCCTCATGCGGCTGACGGCCGAAGAATTCGCTCTCCGGCTCTCGGGCCTGGTCAGCGACGAGGGTGCCTTCGTCAAGTACGACGAGCCCGCACCGTCCCTGCTGGGTAGCTTCTCATTCGCCGAGCCTCGTCAGTCGGTGGGATTCCACGCCCCGTCGCCCACGCAGATCGTGACCTCACCGCGCACCGCCGCCACGTTCGGCCAGTCCCCCCAGGGACGCCACCCCGCGCCACCGCGCCGGTCGGCACCGGGAGCGTTCGACGACCTTGGTCCGGTCGGTGCCAATCGGCGACGCCCCCTCTTCCTGGTCGCCGCCGCGCTCGTGCTGGTGTTGGCCGTGGGCGGGGGAGTGGCGTGGAAACTCGGCTACCTCTCCACCAAGCACACGGCACCCTCCACGCTGGGACTCACCTTGGCCGAGGCGACGGCCCTCGTGAAGAGCGATGGCCTGACGATCAGCGTCACGGCGCACGTCGCCTCGTCGAGTGTTGCGGCCGGCAACATCGTGAGTCAATCGCCGGCCGCCGGAACGACCGTCGCCGCCGGGTCGATCCTGTCGGTGACCGAGTCGAGCGGACCAGCCGTCGTTCCGGTCACCTTGCCCACGACGTTGCTCGGTAAGACCTGCGCAGCGGACACGCGCACCCTGGCCGCGCTGCACGTCACGGCCACGTGTCCGTCCACGTCGACCGTGGCGAGCAGCACCGTCGCGAAGGGCCTCGTCGCGCAAATCCTGTCGGGTAGCCGCATCAATCCTTTGGCCGTGGCCAAGGGCTCGACGGTGGTGTTGGTGACCTCGTCGGGACCGTCGACCGGCACCACGACCACGACGGTGGCGCCCACCACCACGACGACCGTGGCCGGCACCACGACCACGACCGTGGCCGGCACCACCACTACGACCGTGGCCGGCACCACCACTACGACCGTGGCCGGCACCACGACCACCACGGTGCACGCCAAGACGTTCCCGATGCCTAATCTCGCCGGCGTCACTCGCGCACAGGCCAACGCGATCTTGACCGCTGACGGGCTCTACTACTCGACCCGGGGTCCCGGGGCGGGTACGACGAAGTGGACCCACGTGGTGTCCACCATCCCCAAGGCCGGCACCGTCGTGCCGTACCTGTCGACGGTGATCTTGAATGTCGCTGAATAGCGAGTGTCCGTTGTGCGTGGCGCAGCGGATCACCACTCGCTACTACGCCGACGACGAGTGTTGGATCGCCGACTGTCTGATCTGCCACGTGCCGATGGTGGTGTGGCGCCACCACGACCCCACGCCCCCCGCGAGCGTGCGTGAGGAGTTACGGGACCAACTGTCCGCGGTGGCGGATGAGGTGTTCGGGGCCGACGAGTGGTACTACGACGATCACATGCGCAATATCCCCGACCACTACCACGGGCACGCGCGTCCTCGCTGAGCAAGTCGGAGCACGAGATTCCAGACGGTAGTCTGGAGCACTATGACTGACGTGGTGATGCCGGGAGGGACGACCTTTACGGCGTCGGGAGGACCCCTGGGAGTCCTGCTGTTGCACGGTTTTACCGGGACGACGACGTCGGTGCTCGGCCTCGCGCACCTGTGCGCCGCGGCGGGGTACTCGGTGATGGCGCCTCTCCTGCCCGGACACGGTACGTCGGTCGAGGACTTGATGACGACCGGATGGGACGACTGGAGCGGCACCGCGGAATCGGCCTACCAGGACCTGGCCGCCCGCTGTGATCGCGTGGCCGTCGTCGGGTTATCGATGGGGGGATCGTTGGCCGTGCACCTGGCGGTGCGCCACGACGACATCGCCGCCCTCGTGTTGATCAATCCCATCGTGATGCCGCTGGGCGCGGAGATGGAGGAGATGGGCCAGGCCCTCCTCGACGCCGGGGTCGAGGTCTACGACTCCATCGGATCGGACATCAAGAAGGAGGGGGTCGTCGAGACCTCCTACGATCAGACTCCCGTGGCGCCGGGACTGAGCCTGTTGCGGGCGCTCAAGGTGCTCAATACCCAACTCGAACTGCTCAGTGCGCCGACCCTGCTCTTGTCGAGCACCGAGGATCACGTGGTGCCCGTGGAGAACGGCGAGGAACTCGTCGCCCGCGTGCGGGCCCCGCTCTCACGCATCATGCTCGAGAACTCCTATCACGTCGCCACGCTGGATAATGACCGCGACGTCGTCGAGGCCGCCTCGATGGCGCACCTCGCCGAGCACCTCGGACGTTCGCCCCGCTCATGAGCGCCGACCTCACCCGTGACGACGTTGCCAAGGTGGCGCGCCTGGCCCGATTGACGTTGAGCGATGACGAGCTCGACCTCTTCACCGAACAGCTCGGGCACATCCTCGATCACGCCGCCGACATGAACGCGCTCGACTTGACCGACGTGGTCGCCACCGCGCACCCCTTCGGGGTGACCAACGTGGTGCGCGACGACGTGGTGACACCGAGTCTCGACCGCGACGCAGTGTTGGCGATGGCCCCCGACGCGCGCGACGGTCGCTTCTGCGTCCCGCGGATACTGGGCGAGGCGCCGTGAGAAGCGCCCGCCAGATCGCCGCGGACGTCCGTTCGGGCGCGTCGAGCGCCGTGGTCGAGCTCGAAGCGTCGCTGGCGGCCATCGCCGCTCGCAACGACGAACTGAACGTCTTTTTGCACGTGGACGTCGAGGGGGCGCAGGCCGCCGCGGCCGCGGTCGACGCGCGGGTCGCGCGCGGTGAGGACCCGGGTCCCCTCGCCGGCGTTCCCCTGGCGGTCAAGGACAACCTGTGTCAAGTGGGGGTGCCCACGACCTGCTCGTCGAAGATTCTCGAAGGTTGGCGCCCCCCCTACAATGCGACGGTCATCGATCGCGTGGTGGCCGCCGGGGCGGTGCCGGTGGGTAAGACCAACCTCGATGAATTCGCGATGGGCTCCTCCACCGAGAACTCCGCCTTCGGACCGACGCGCAATCCCCTCGATCCGACGCGCGTGCCTGGGGGGTCGTCGGGTGGTTCGGCCGCGGCGGTGGCCGCGGCCATGGTGCCGCTCGCGTTGGGTTCCGACACCGGAGGGTCGATTCGCCAACCAGCGGCGTTGTGCGGTCTGGTGGGCGTGAAGCCCACCTACGGACTCGTCTCGCGGTACGGACTCGTGGCCTTCGCCTCATCACTGGACCAGATCGGGCCCTTCGCGGCGTCGGTGGGCGACGCGGCGCTGCTGCTCGAAGTGCTCGCGGGTCACGACCCCCGGGACTCGACCTCGCTGCCCGAGCCCGCGCCCTCGCTGGTGGCGCACGTGGACGACGGAGTGGCGGGCACCCGGGTGGGCCTCGTGCGCGAACTCTACGAGGGTGCCGACGAGAGCGTGACGACGGCCGTGCGCGCCGCCGCCGACGCCCTGCGCGCCGCTGGCGCCGAGGTCGTCGAGTTGTCGATTCCCGAGCTCGGCGCGACGCTGAGCGCCTATTACCTCATCGCTCCCGCCGAGGCCTCGTCGAACCTGGCGCGATTCGACGGCGTGCGCTACGGCCTGCGCGTCGCCGCCGACGACGTCACCACCATGATGGAGGCGACGCGTACCGCCGGCTTCGGGGCCGAGGTCAAGCGTCGCATCATGCTGGGCACCTACGCCCTCTCCGCGGGGTACTACGACGCGTACTACGGTCAGGCGCTCAAGGTGCGCACCCTTACCATCAATGCCTTCGCGCGCGCCTACGAGCGGGTCGACGTCCTACTGGGAGCGACCACGCCCACCGTCGCGTTCCCCTTCGGGACCAAGACCGCGGACCCGATGGCCATGTACCTCAATGACGTGTTCACCATTCCCACCAATCTGGCGGGCGATCCGGCGCTCTCGGTGCCCTTCGCCACCGGTGAGGCGGGCTTGCCCGTCGGTGTGCAACTGCTCGGACCGGGCCGCAGCGAGGCGCGCCTCTTCGCCGCCGCGCGAGTGCTCGAGATCGCGGACGGTCGACCGTGACGTTGCCCGACGACTGGGAGATGGTGGTGGGTCTCGAGGTCCACACCGAACTCCTGACCAAATCCAAGTTGTTCTGCGGGTGCGCGAATCACTTCGGCGCCGAGCCCAACACCAATGTCTGTCCGGTGTGCTTGGGGCTGCCGGGTTCGTTACCGGTGCTCAATCGCGAGGCCGTGGACTTCGCCATGCGCATCGGCATGGCCCTGCACTGCACCATCGCGCCCTCGACGTTTCACCGCAAGAACTACTTCTACCCCGACCAGTCCAAGGACTACCAGATTTCCCAGTACGACTTGCCGATCAATGCCGAGGGCTACCTCGATCTGCCCGACGGATCGCGCGTGCGCATCGAGCGGGCCCACATGGAAGAGGACACCGGTAAGTCCACGCACCTGGGTGGTTCGGGCCGCCTGGCGGGCGCCGAGTCGTCCCTGGTCGACTACAACCGCTGCGGAGTACCACTGGTGGAGATCGTGTCGGGTCCCGACATTCGCTCCTCGGCCCAGGCCCGCGCCTACGCCGCCGAGTTGCGAGGCATCCTCATCGCCACCGGTGCCTCGGACGGACGTCTCGAGGAAGGGTCGATGCGCTTCGACGCCAACGTCTCGGTGCGCCGACCCGGCGCGCCCTTCGGGACGCGCTGCGAGATCAAGAACCTGAACTCGCTGCGTAGTCTCCAGCGCGCCATCGACTACGAGGCGTTGCGCCAGATCGAACTCATCACCGAGGGGGGCACGGTGCGACAAGAGACGCGCCACTGGGACGAGAACCTCGGCGAGACCTCGACGCTGCGCGTGAAGGAGGACGCGGACGATTACCGCTACTTCCGCGATCCCGATCTGGTGGATCTGGCGCCCGATCAGGCGTGGCAGGACCGCGTTCGCGCGGCGTTGCCCCCCATGCCGGCCCAGCGCCGTCGCGAGCTGGTGGCCCTGTTGGCGGACCCCTCGCCCGCTCAACTCGATGCCGTGGAGGTCGTCATCGACCTGGGCCTGGAACGCTACGTGCACGCCGTGGCCGCCGCGGCGGGCGACGCGGCGCTGTCGCTGTCGCGCGTCGCCAACGAGCTGGCCGCCGACGTGGACCACGTGGCGAATCTGACCCTCGAGGCGTTCGTCACCACGGTGGCGATGGAACAGCATGGCGAGTTGTCGGCCACGCAGGCCAAGACGGTGTTGTCCGAGTTGCTGAGCGTCGGGGGCGATCCGCGCGCGATCGCCGCCGCCAAGGGGTTCGAACAGTTGTCGGCCGACTCCCTCGGCGCGACCGTCGCGTCGCTCATCGCGGCGCACCCCGACGAGTGGTCGCGGTACCGCGAGGGTGACGAGAAGCTCGCGCAATTCTTCATCGGACAGGTGATGAAGGCCACCCGGGGCCAGGCCAACGGCAAGGCCGTCATCGCCGAGTTGCAAGCGCGTCGTTGAGCTAACTGGTCACGAGCCGCAGGGTCGTGACGACCCCGATGGCCAAGATCACGCGTCGCGCGGCCAGCGCGCTGAGTCGAGCGATGAGCAGCGCGCCGGCGAATCCCCCGAGACCGAAACCGAGAGCGCTATAGGCGATGGCGCCGTAGTAGAGCGAGCCGTGGTGGATGAAGATGATTGTCGTGAGGGAGTTCATCGTGAGCGCGAGGGCTAGGCGAATCCCCTGGGACGAACGCAGCTCTCCCCCCAACGTCAGCGACAACAGGGCCAGAATCATGATGCCCACGCCCGAACCGAAATAGCCCCCGTAGATCGAGAGGGCGAAGACGCCCGCCACCAAGTGGATGCTCAGCCGGGGCTCGCGCTCCAGGGTCGCCAGGCGTCGGGTCCAGCGTGGCGCCCACCAGTAGATCAGCGTCGAACCACCGACTAACCACGGCACGACGGCGCGAAAGGTGGTGGGCGAGCTGTGCAGGAGGAGCCACGCCCCGAGCACGGTGCCCGCGGCGCAGGCGGGCAGGAGCCGCACGATGAGGTGGCGCTGGTCGCGGATCTCCCCACGGAACTCCGCGAGGGCCCCGCCGTATCCGGGCAGCACGGCGATCGAGGAACTGATATTGGCGCCCACTGCGGGCACCCCGGCCCACAGCATCGCCGGGAAGGTGAAGAAGGAGCCACCGCCGGCGATGGAGTTGGCCACGCCACCGCAGAATCCGGCGACGACGAACAGTCCGATGCGCCAGGGGAGGGAGAGTACCGCGAGGAGCATCGCCCCCAGTGTACGAAGGTCGAACCGTAGACTCGTGGCGCAGTCACCGACGGGGGGAGGACCGCTGAGCACGCCACGGGTTCTGCTGGCGGTGGACAAGTTCCGCTCGACGGCGTCCGCGTCCGACATCGTCGTGGCGGTGGGCCGCGCGCTCGCGACCCACGACGTGCCGTTCGACGCCGTGGCCCTGAGTGACGGGGGTGAGGGCTTTCGCAGCGCCTTCGAGGGTCCGGTCGCCTGGCTGAGCGCCCGGGGGGCGTGGGGCGACCCCCACGACGTGCCCCTGACGGTGACCGCGTGGGACGGCGTCGCGACCGGCATCCTCGAGGTCGCCGAGATCATTGGTCGCTCGCCGCAGAGCGTGGACTCCGCCACGGCGCTGGCCGCGTCGAGCGCCGGGGTGGGCGAGGCGCTGCTCGCGGCCGCGCGACGCGGGGTCGCCCACGTCGTCATCGGGTGCGGGGGGTCGGCCACCTCCGACGGCGGCGAGGGGTGCTACGACGTCGTGCGTCGCGCCGGTGGACTCGGGGTGCGCGTGAGTGCGGCCACCGACATCACCGCTCCCTACGCCGGGGCGTTGCGCTACGCCGAACAGAAGGGTGTGGCCCGCGACGACCTCGCCCACGTCGCGCAGCGCCTGGCGACCGTGCGCGAGCGGCTGCGCCGCGAGACCGGACTCGACCCCGGGGACGTCGCGCGCACCGGGGCCGCCGGTGGACTGGCCGGCGCGCTCTACGCGCTGGGGGCCGACGTCGTGAGCGGCTTTGACGCGGTGGCCACCGCGCATCGGCTGGCGTCGCGCGTCGCGGGGGCGTCGCTCGTGGTCACCGGCGAGGGTCGCCTCGACGCCGGCAGCCTCGAGGGCAAGGTGGTCACCGGGGTGTGCGCGCTGACCAGGCCCACCCAGCGCGTGCTGGTGGTGTGCGGCTCGGTGGAGGAATCGGCGGCCGACACTCTGCGGGCGCGCCACCCCGGCGTGGAGATCGTGGATCTGGTCTCGCGCTTCGGCGAGTCGCGCTCGTTCGCCCAGGCCGCGCAGTGCGTGGCCGACGTGGTCACGACGACGGTGCTCGCGCGCTAGGTGCGCAGCACCACGTTGCGGGGCTCCTCACCTCGTTGTAGTCGCTGGACTTGTTCGACCAGGAGAGCGACCATGCGCGGCGCCATCGCGCTGGTGGCGCCACCGACGTGCGGTGAGATCAGCACGTTGTCGAGTCCGAACAGCGGGTGGTGATCGGGTAGGGGTTCGGGGTCGACGACGTCGAGCGCGAAGCGCAGACGTCCCCGGGACGCCTCGGCGAGGATCGCGTCGGTGTCGGCCAGTGGACCGCGTCCGACGTTGACCACGAGCGTGTCATCGCGTAAGTGCGCCAGAAACGTCGCGTCGAGGGCGTGACGGGTGTCGGGGGTGAGCGGCAACGAGACCACGACGATATCGGCGGCGGCCGCCAGGGGGAGGAGTTCCTCTTCGCCGTGAATGGTGCGGTCCCCGTCGACGCGCGCGCGACGAGCCACGCGCACGACGTGGACCTCGAAGGGGGCCAGGCGCGCCTCGATGGCCTGACCGACCCCGCCGTATCCCCAGAGCAGGACCGTGCGGTCGGCCAGGGACGGGTAGTAGCGAAAGTCCCAGCGGCCGCGCTCGGCGGCGCGCACGAAGTCCGCCAGGCCGCGCTGGGCGCCGAGGATGAGGGCGAGGGCCAACTCGGCGGTCGAGGCCTCGTGCACGGACGCGGCGTTGGCGTAGAGGAGACCGGGCGGGAGGAGTTCCGCCACCCCGTCGTAGCCGATGGATTGACTCTGGACGAGCCGCGTCCCGAGCCCCGCGACGTGAGCCAGCCGCGACTTGGGGGCGAGGTAGTCGGGGACCACGACGTCGATGACGTCGCGCGGCGCCCGGTGGGCGAGGTCCCACATCACGACGTCGACCGGGGGATCGAGGGCGCGCAGCGCCTGCGCGAGGTATTCCTCGGGCACGCTGACGACCAGGGGCGACGACATTCGGTCAGCCTACCGAAGGGCCACCATGGGGGCCGTAGCGCCCGAGCGTCGTCGAGAGCCCTGTCTAAACTTCACGCCATGACCAGTCACTCGTCACCCTCACCGTCCCCCGACGCCCCTCGACGCACCTTCAGCGACATCCAACACGCCAATCCGGGTCGTGACGTGCAACGCGTCGGCACGGCGCGGTTCCTGGGCCAGGACGTCTACAAGATCCACGATCCGGTGTGGGCGGTCGTCGGCAACCTCGGCGACAGCCAGTGCTACCTCGGCGTCCACGAGAAGGTCGCCGCGGTGCAGGCGGCGATGGCGCGGCGCATCGACCGAGACGACCTGGCGGTGCGCTTGATCGCTCCCACCTTCAC
>Ga0209067_10000179_pt1 | contig 43904 bp, 41 predicted proteins | sample ColStrG_CSR_2013_FD_187199 | JGI IMG/M metagenome (GOLD analysis project Ga0209067, IMG submission 187199) | Freshwater sediment microbial communities in response to fracking from Pennsylvania, USA - Cold Stream Run_MetaG_CSR_2013 (SPAdes)... | ecosystem: Environmental > Aquatic > Freshwater >... | reverse complement strand
AGTCTGGTGGTGGAGGTTTAACTTCTGGCGGAGGTGGTGGTGGAAGCTCATCTTTAGGCTTCTCTTCCTCTTTTACATCTGCCTTAAGGATTTCAACTGCTTTTTTAATGGCGCTGCGATCAAGGCCGGCGGCCAGACCCCAGATTACAAGCACATGGAAAACGACTACGATAATAAGACCCGTAGAGCGCTGACTAGAGCTTTTTTTGGCGTGATATGACATAACTTAGCTGCCACCTTCTGAATTTCACCTGCAAAAAAATGACACCGCAGTACAAACAAGCCAACAAGCTGGCATTTGTATCCACAACATCACAGCGTGAGTACCTAAAGCCTTTCGCCTTGGTCATAGCAGTATAGCTAGGTTCAAGGAATTATCTGACTTTATTAACTACCGCTGACAATTTTTTAGGTTATTTTTGGTTTATGCGCGGATGTACTCCGCCCCCTAAAAAACGGGGGCTATAGTATCTGCTCTTATAGAGCATGAAAAGCGCTATTTAGGCTGTATTCAGGGTTTCAGGAGAAATATCTAGCACTTAACCTCCCTTTACATTCCAAGTTACAACCTGAAACTATAACGAATCCCATTTACCAACATAGTAGATATATAGAACTTTAGACGCATCAATCATTCTCTAAGCCCATGAGAATCTATTTGCTGTTTCTGTGGTATTTACTTTGATTATTATTTCTTTAGTAAAAAAGTATGCGGCCAGCAAAGCTCAAATCTCGCTCCGCCAAGATCAGAGGCGCAACACAGAACGCTACCCGAATGCCACTCCATAATCCGCTTTACTAAGGCCAAGCCCAAACCAAAACCACTTCTATTACTTTCCTCGTTATAAATTCGGTAAAAAGACTCAAATATACGGCTCCGCTGGTCTTCAGAAACGCCGGGGCCATCATCATCTACGGCGATAACAAAATCGCCCTGCCTGACTGCAACAGTGATAAATACCTGACTCTTCGCGTAGCTCAACGCATTATTAATAAGATTCTGCAATGCAGTTTGCATCAACGACCATTCACAAATAAAAGTCTCCCCGCCGGTCTTATCCTGAACCGAAAGTCTAACGGCTGGGTTTTGGTGGCCTAAACGGCGCATCATATCCTGCAACAAACTTTGAATATGACCTTCGCGTTGATTAAGCCGTTGCGATTGCTGCTCAAAAGCCGCATAAGCCAAAAGCGAATTAATCAGCGCCTCCATTTCTATAATATCGTCATGAATATTCGCCAATTGTTTATGCAGTAATTGCGGAAGTTCTTGCTCCTCGGTTATTGCCAATGCGAATTTCATACGCGCCAGTGGTGTACGCAATTCGTGCGATACGGCGTAAGTCATTTCTTTTTGCGACCGCATAATGTCATTTAAGCGCTTAGCCATTTCGTTAAACGCCTTGGCAAAGGGATAAACTACAGAGCGCGATGAAATAACGATAGGCTGTGGTTGATTTTCTGTACCTATTTCATGCGTATAACCTGCAAGCCGCGCAAGATCACGCGCTAGCGGCCATACCCAAAGGAAAATCACTAAAGCAATTAAACTGTAAAATAAAATAATAAAACTCATGTACCAAGTATTGTGATGACTTGCATCTATTGGACGAGTCAAGATCAATACATCTTGCGAGTTGGCGATACGTTTGTAGACATAGTTATTCTGCTCATCGCTGGCATTAACTATGTCACCATGTGCTATTTTGTCGCTAATATGGGTTTGCGAAAAATCAGAAAGATTGGCCAGTTTGAAATGATATTTGAGCGGTGCGGTTATTTGCGCTAAAGCCCGTTCTTTATCTGCTACCGTTTCGTGCTGCAGCCGATTTTCCAATATCTGAATAAGATCTACCACAGCGGGATCAGATTCTGTTTGTGGATTAATTTCATCCCAAAATTTATTTAATACACTGCCCAGCAAAACAATCGATAAGACAATAATCAAATAAAGTGACACAAATGCGCGATTCATTGATTTCAAACCCATGCATCCGCAACAAACAAATAACCTTTACCCCAAATGGTTTTTATGCGCGTAGGATTCTCTGGGTTATCTTTTAATTTTTTACGCAATTGAGAAATACGAACATCTATCGTTCTATCTAAACCATCGTATTCACGGTTATAGATTTGGTTAAACAAATATTCACGACCAATAATTTGGCCCGCATGTTTTGCCAGTGCAACCAACAAATCAAACTCATGACTGGATAAAATAATTTCTTCGTTATCTAATTGTACTTTGCGTGATGTAGGTTGGATAACTAAATGCTCAAAAACAATATTTTCTTGTTCCGTGTTTTCCTGTTGATAATAGCGGCGCAGTAGTGCGCGAACTCGCGCCAAAAGTACCCGTGGCTCTACGGGTTTTATCACATAGTCATCAGCACCAAATTCCAATCCTAATACTTGATCAATGTCCTCATTGCGTGCTGTCAACATCAAAATAGGGCCGCGATAATGAGGGCGCAGCTCCTGACAAATAGTTAATCCGTCTTTACCTGGTAACATTAAATCAAGAATAACTAAGGTGGGATTCAATTGCTGACAATGACGCAAAACACGGTTGCCGTTACCTTCAATCGTCACAATAAACTCATTGTTTTCGAGATAATCCTTAACCAATTCCGCAAGACGGCGATCATCCTCTACCAACAGAATGTGATTAGTCATAGCATGCCTTATTAAAAAAAACTCCACGGATTTCGCCGCGAGCGCAGATATTTTTTCTGCTCGTTAATGACTTGAAACATATCACTGCCTAACAACTGGTTATTCGCATCGCGTAATTCAAATTGGGTCGATTGCGCAATATCATCATTAAACTCTATGCGACCAAAAGCAGCATCTTGCCAACACGCAATGGATTTTTCATCGCTTTTTCGGATTAAACAAACAGAAAAGGCTTTATTATTTTTAGCTTTCCACTCAGCTACTATTGTCGTTTTACATTGAGACTCAGCCTCAGGCAAAATACAAATATTAGGCTTTAATTTTAACTCTGCGGTTAGAGTACCTTCACTTGCACTTACGTTTACACTTAGCAACACCCCAACAGTTATTAATAAATTAACTCCTTTAAAAATGGTACACCCCCCCAGCAAATGCCGTAATCACATTGTCATTTGTTAAAAGCGGGCTATTAATAATAGGGTCACTCAAATGCCGATAACTGGTAAAAAACCGCAAACCCCAACGTTCATTCAATTGGTAATTCCAATCAAATCGCAACAGCGTTGTTACTCCTGGATTGGCTTTGTACGGCATTGAATCTACGGTTTCTTCTTCCTCCAAACCATAAAAATAACTGAGTGTTTCAGCGCTCTGCCAATTAGCACCGAGGGTTAGTTTAACATCGTGCTTTCCAACACTAATGCTTTTACTTAACGCCATGCGCAATTCGTGGCCAGCATAATATCCAGTAACTTCGCGCAATGCCTGCACTTGTAAATCCACATCATTCCAATTGACGTTATATTCTAAACCTGCAAGTGCAGCCATACGGCGATTGTGCAATAACTGCTTGTTGATTTGATGATTGGTAGGCTCGGCACCGGGAAGTTCTTTGGTTATAGCTGTAGTTTCATTTTGCACAATAAAATTATTGGCATCCCAATTATTGAAAAATACTTGGTCGTAACTCGGCGTTAATAACACACTGAACTGTTGGTGCTGATCTTGATACAAAGCATAACCAACATCCAAGTTTTGAATAAAAAAGTGGTCGCCTTGATAACTGATTTGCGGTACTAAAACTAATGGAATATCAGCGTTATCCATCACTGGATTTGTACGCACACCCAACCCCACACCTAGGCTAAGTTGCCAGCGTGAGTCCTGCTCTGATTGTGCTGTGGCAAATGAGGCTGTGAATCCTGCACATAATAATGTGAGAATTTTTAAGATATTCAGCCACGTGGAGTAATTCATTTGTCTAGCCCTATAAGAATCTAAAAATCACCGTAAATATGCACACTGCATTTTTAGGATAACCCTTAGTTATACCGCTAAGGTCCGACTAAAACTGTAATCTTTTGTGATAGGAAATAGGAGCTGGAAGCAGGCATATGCCTCCAGCGCATTGATTAGAAACGATAATCGACATTTACCGCGGCGAGATTAGGCTTGTTGCTAATATCTTCACAGATATTGCGATATTCAATGTTAATGTTGAAGTGCTCGTTAAGAACAAAACCAATACCTATACCGTAAGAATAACCTGATACAGAATATTTTGATTTAGTAACCGTTGTGGCTTTGCTATCGTAGTTACCGGTGCTGGTATTTAATTGATACGCAGCATCTGTAATCACACTTGATGTGTCAACCTGACTATACCCCAGAAGCGCATAGAGTTTAGCCTCGTCATTTACCAATTCCGGTTTATAGTAAATGCTGCGATAGTTGCCAATTTCACGTGCGTAAGAGGTAATGTGGCGTTCACCACTTGCGAAGCCGTTGGTGCCCGTACCATCAATACTGGCTTCTCCAATACCCGTGCTTTTGCCGTTACCAATACGCAGCTCCACACCTAAAGCATCATTATATTTATACCCGCCGAAAAGCTCTGTCGCCTTAATTCTGCTCAGTGTGTCGAGCTGATCTTGATCGTCTTTAATACTGGCACCGCCAATACCCGCATAAAAGCCATTATTATTGTCAGCTAAAACTGAAAAACTGAATATGCTAAGCGCAAGTAAACACAACTTTTTCATGAGGTAATCCTAGTAGTAACGCATTATTTTGCGCACCATCATAGCCGAGGGAAAGCCATAAAAAAAGCACCGGTACAAACCAGTGCTTTCAGAGAGCCATATAAAGAACCAGTGTCCGTATAAAAAGGACAGTGGTTATTAACGGTGTTTAATTTTTTCCTCTAATTTCAAACCAGAAACAATTTCAATATTGATGCCATCAGATAAGCCCGTTTTCACCTCACGTTTTTCAAATTTTTGTGGTGCTGTTTCAACTTCAACAAAACTCGCTTTATCTTCAATCATCAAATCACCCTCATTTATAGCCAGCACATTTTCCTTTTTATCCAAAACAATATCCGCATTAGCGCTGTAATTGGAACGCAGGAAAAGATCTTTATTGAGTTTTACTGCCGCACGAATTGTAAATTTAATGGTGCCCTGATCAGTCACACCCTTAGGTGAAATATATTCTAGAATGGCGGTAAAAGGTTTACCTTGCAACGCGCCGATGTTTAACACTAACTCCATACCTTCACGCAACTTCCCTACTTCAGATTCATCGACCAAACCTTCGAAAATCATATCGTTCATATCAGCCAATGTTGCAATAGATGTCGCAGCACCAAACGAACTTGATTCAACAATAAAAGCACCTTCACGGTTGGGTATGTTCAATACCATGCCATTAATAGTTGAGGTTACAACATTCGAAATTTTCTCTGAATTTTTAGTCACGCCAGAATTCATTAGCATTAAATAATCTTGTGCGCTTTTTACAGATTCTTTTTGTAAGTTATACGTCATTTGTGATTTATTAAAATCTGACTCAGATATCAGTTTTTGTTGGAATAATTTTTTCTGGCGATTAAATTCAGTTTCAGCATTCTGCAAACTGATATTCGCTGATTGCAGTTGCGATTCCGCTTGGCTTACTTGCATCATATTGGGACGGAGTGTAATTTTTGCGATGAGATCGCCTTTTTTCACCGTTTGACCCGCTTCAACATACAAAGTTTCAATAACCCCAGACACTTGCGATTTCACCTCAATTTCACGGCGTGGAATAACCTTCCCTGTCGCCACCGTTTTTTTGGTAATCGTTGTTTTAAAAACCGCGTCAGTTGTATAAACCTCCGGCTTTGTTTGAGATTTTTTATAAAGAAAAACCGCTGTGCCAACAAACACAACTAAAATTAATCCCAGCAAACCGTAACTTAATATTTTTTTCATTGATTTAATTCCAATTGATCAAAAGAAACTATTCATCTTGTAGCGCAACAATAGGATTTACTTTTGCTGCTTTTGCTGCTGGCAACAAAGAAGCAATGAGCCCCGCAATTACCAATACCGTTAACGCAACAACACCTGTATGCAGATCCATAGAAAGATCCTTAAACATTTGATTGCCGCCCATTGAGAGCGCTTTATTAACAAGCTCTAAAAATAAAACACCTAATACCAACCCTAGATATCCTGCAAATATCGTAATCACAAGAGACTCTTGCACAATCATGGCTACGATAGATAGCGGAGTTGCACCTAAGGCTTTACGCAAGCCAATTTCACGGGTTCGCTCTTTAACTACAATCAACATAATGTTACTCACACCTATCGCACCCGCCATAATAGTGCCTGTAGCAACAATCCAGCTGAACACGCTAATGCCGGTAAATAAACCAAATACTTGGTCAAAGATTTTTTGCATATTAAATTTACCGAATACCGCCGTATCCTTTGGATCAACTTGGTGATGCTCAAGCAACAAATTTATTGCATCATCTTGTACTTTGTAGGCATCAAATCCGGGTTTAGGGATAATTAAAATGCTACCAATTGAAGAAAGTTGATTGTAGGAATAGCGCAATGACGCATTAGGCATGTATAACTTTTCAGTATCTGAGCCATCAGACCCTACATTGCTACTTTTAAAAACACCAATAACCTGAAAATTAATACCTGCCACATTAATAAAGGCACCTATTACAGGCTCACCATTTTTAAATAAATTTTCTTTTACCTTTTGGCCTATTATCACAACCTTGCGTCGTTCAGTTTCATCCGCTCTATCTATACCGCGACCTTCCGACATTTCAATTTGATGAAGTGATTCAAGGCCTTGATAAGAACCTTCAATAGCATAACTACCACTGTTGGTTTTGTAGGTTGTATAAGCTGGGGTACCACTCCAACGACCAACACTGTTTTGTGGGTATATTTTATCGATGCTATTCAAATTCAATTTTAAATAATTAATATCATTATCACGCAACTGTACCCAGCGGCCTAAAGGAGTACCTTTGTAAGCAATTTGCGTTGGATTTTGAATCCAAATAAAAATAGCATTGGGCATTTTTTTTAAGTTTTCAGTGGCGCCATTTTCTAAACCGCGGCCTGCTCCGATCAGCAGACTTAACATAAAAATGCCCCAAAAGACCCCAAAGGCCGTTAAAGCAGTTCGCAATTTATGCTGACGCAGCGAAAACCAAATTTCTTGCCACTTATCAATATCCAAGAACATAGATTAATCCTGCTTCATGGCTTCAATGGGTGATACACGCGCTGCACGTGATGCAGGAATGAATCCAGCTACAGCGCCAACACTCACTAAAATAATTATCGCGGTTGTGGCCAAATGAAAATCAATTTCGGGACGTTTAAAAAACATCATTTTCGCACCCGATTGTTCAAGCCCAAAAGAAACCAACTCTAATAATCCAACGCCAATCACCAAACCTAAATAACCCGCAATGGTGGTCACTAAAATGGATTCCATAATAAGCGTAGTAACAATGCTCGTTGGAGTAGCACCCAAAGCCTTACGAATTCCAATTTCACGGGTACGCTCTTTGACGGTAATGATCATGATATTACTAACACCCACAATACCTGCCATCAAAGTTCCTATGCCGACAAACCAAATTAAAACATTGATGCCAAAAAAAACTTTATTCAATCCTTCCAGATTCTTGGCTCGATTGAATGACGAAATGCCGCGGTTATCATCAGGTGAAACTCTGTGCCGCTCTTTAAGTAGTTTTAAAATTTTTTCTTCCAACACTATGCCGTCAGCATTGGGTTGCGGACGCACAAATAACGTGTCCACATAAGCGTCGTAACGAAAAACCGCTTTATAAGTTGTTAATGGTATATAAACACGATTAGCCGCCATGCCCATGTTGTCATCGTCGTCAAATACGGCGATCACTTTAAAATAGATATCATTTAATTTAATGTCGTTGCCAGGTGCGTTATTGACTGAGCCAAAAAGACGTTCAGCAACCGGTTTACCAATAATCGCTGCTTTACGCGTTTCATCGTGATCTAATTCATTAAGTTTCCTTCCGGCTAGAAAAGGTAGTTTTTCTTTAATTAAAAAATATTCTTTATCAACACCTACAACTTGAAAATTTCCTGAATTTTTATCGCGCGTTACTAAAACATTAGACGTGGTATTTTCAGTTGCAGTGTAACGAATACTTGAAAATGTATTCTTTATTACCTGTGCATCATCTTGCGTCATTTTTATACTAGAGCCAATTTTTGTACCCGCATAAGCAAGTTTAGTTATGCCACCATTGAAACTTATTGTGTCCGTAGAAATATTGCCAAAGCCTTGCTCCGCACCATTGCGCATACCTTGACCAGAACCAAGCATGAGAATGAGCATGAAAATACCCCAAAACACACCGAAACCCGTTATGACGGTTCTAAGTTTGTTTTGTCGTAAACTGAACAGTATTTCCTGTAATCCGTCGAGCATAATAATTAGCCTACAATTTCTTCTTTATTTTTAGTTATCACCGCTGAATGAACGTGATCTTTTGCAGAAACAATTAAACCGTCTTTTAAAATAATTTGACGCTCAGTTTGATCAGCAATGTCCTGCTCGTGAGTAACTATCACAATGGTATTACCAAGCTGATGCACATCTTTAATTAATGACATGACTTCTTGCGTCGTTTGACTATCGAGTGCGCCGGTGGGTTCATCGGCGAGAATGACTTTCGGCTTAGTCACCAACGCACGTGCAATAGCAACGCGCTGTTTTTGTCCACCCGATAGTTCATTGGGCATAAAATTAGCGCGATGACCAAGACCCACCATCTCCAAATATTGAGCTGCACGATAATTACGTTCTTTGCGGCCCACACCTTGATAATAAAGCGGTAAAGCAACATTTTCGGTCGCGTTTTTAAAAGGCAATAAATTGAACGATTGAAAAACAAAACCTAACAATTCATTGCGCAGATGGGCCGCTGTTTTTTCTGTGAGTTTTTTTATTTCACGACCTGCCAAATAATAATCACCTTCATCGTGATTATCTAAAATACCCAAAATATTCAACAGCGTTGATTTTCCCGAACCGGACGAGCCCATGATTGACACAAGCTCACCTTCTCGAATGTGCAAATCTATACCTTTCAAAACATGTAAAGGCTGCTCACCGGAATGGTAGTACTTGTGGATGTTGTGAAGTTTAATCATGGAATTCGCTTCCCTTATGGTTTTGACCTGCTAAAGCTTAATGACTAATTTTAAAATGTCTGGCTTTATTTACTTTCGTTTACAAAATAGTGACAAGTGTCAGTCATTTACCTCAACGCGTGATTGTCTATAAGACACCATCACGGCTGTTTTGGATTCAATTTCACCAATAATTTGCTTATTCATCTTGCAGGGCAGCGATATCAGAATTGATAAACCTCCCCGTAGGGTTTTCAGTGGAGATATAACGAGCGCTAGGAGTTTGCTGGCGAACTGCCGCCATATCCGATTCAGTTAGATTAATTTGGCGGCCTACGGGAAAGCCCAGATAGGGAACTGAGGTAGTGCTAGGGAAAATCCAAATAGAGTCAGATGTATCGTTACTCCAGCCTTCGGAAAATGCCTTTTCCATACCGCGACCGGCACCCAACAATAATATGAGCATAAGAATGCCCCAAAACACGCCAAAAGCTGTCAGCCCTGTGCGCAATTTATTGTGGCGCAGACTGAACAAAATTTCTTGTAAGCCATCCATCTCGCTATCCTGACAGGGTGAAATGAACAAAAAATTTCACCGTTACTTATATCCTTTTGATGCGCTTTTAGACTTTTTGGATTCCGTGCAGAGTTAAAATTTTTATGCTACACACACGCTCTTTCAACCGACGCTACATGTTTTCACAAACAAAAATTTTTAACTCAGAGATTTCTGGTTATCGATTTAAATACGGAAACTATATTTTCCAATGTGAAAAATATGTTCGCATGAATTGTTAATAAAATCTGTAACTCCATGGCGTTATGCCGCACCAGATTCCGCCATGCGTTCCAATGCGTCCAATACTCTAGTCGCTGCAGCCTCCATAGACTTTACTGCCACTAATGTGGCGTCATGATTACCCCGTTTATAGGCCTCTAATGCGCTTACAACATCGCGATGGAAAGCTTGATGAGGATCATCAATTTCACGATAGCCGTGCATATGGGAATGTTTTCTGCCTTCACCTTCGTAATACCATTTACCCAGTCGACAATTATGCGAGTCTGCAAAATCCTGTACGGTTTCATGAGAAAACCCTAACAGTACTCGATACACACGAAACTTAAACAGAATATGATCAATTTTGGCCACCTCACACAATCCACGTAGTGAAGCTGCTGAACTCGTTTTTTCAATCACACTTGCTAACTGTAAAATTTCACCCATGGTTTTTGCAGCACTAGCACCATCGCTACTAAAAGAATCGGCCAATTGTGCAAATGAAACAATTTGCTCTCGGCTGGACGCACTGTCGTCGCGCATTTGACTCACAAGCGAGGAAATTTCCCCTGTTGCTTGTGCAGTGCGTTGCGCGAGGCTGCGAACTTCATCCGCTACAACCGCAAAACCACGACCTTGCTCACCGGCTCGCGCAGCTTCAATAGCTGCATTTAAAGCGAGTAAATTAGTTTGATCAGCTACACCCTTAATTAGATTAACAATGCCACTGATTTGTTGTGCACGGCTGTCTAACTCACCAACTTTAGAAGCGGATTGTTGGGAGTCCGTTGCCAATTGCCTGAGATGCCCAGAAATTAAACCTACCGCACTGCTACACCCAGAGGATGCTAGCTGCATTTCCCCAGCACGCTCTTTTTCATCGCGCATATCCGCTGCAAAAGTGCCTAAACTATTTTGAACCTTAATAATCGAATCACCCATCGATTGCAGGTATTCGAGTAAACCCTTTAAACGCGCAAGCTCAATCTTTTCCTGCTGGTTTTCCGCCTTGACGCGTATAATTTCATCTTGCGCGGCTTGTAACTCATTATCACGGCTATTAAGCGCACGGCGAAGTGTTGCTATTTCTTCTTGTGCCGCTAGAATTTCCTGCTTATTAAATCCAAACATAACTACCTCACCAAAACAAACAGCCCAGTATGGGCCGTTTGTGTGCTTATTTAATGATCTAAGCCTAGTTCAGTTTGGTTGTTTTGCGAATTCTAAACCGCTCTATTTACGCCATTAATAAGCGCTTTAATGGCCGCCGTAATAATATTGCTGTCTTGCCCGACACCAAATACCGCTTTGCCATTATCAAGCTTCAACTCCACATAACACACAGCGGCAACACTTGAGCCCTCGCCTATAGCATGTTCATGGTAATCCACGATACTAACGTCCTTATTCATAAACTGGCTCATCGCATGCGCAGCAGCATCAATTGGACCATTACCAGTGCCACTAATTTCTACAGTTTTGTTGTGATGCTGAGCGTAAATCACCATATCTACATGTTGTTGATTGGAATCATGATCACGCATTTTGGAGCTTTGGTATTCAAACGGTGATTTTATTGCAAAATATTCTTCGTTAAATATGTTAACAATATCGCTACTCTTAACTTCCTTACCCGTAGCATCACTCACTTTTTGCACAGCCGCGCTAAATTCTATTTGCAAGCGACGCGGCAATTGCAAACCGGCTTCTTGTTGCAATAAAAAGCTCACACCGCCTTTTCCCGATTGCGCATTGACGCGCACTACTGCATCGTAACTGCGATTCAAATCCGCAGGGTCAATAGGCAAATAAGGAACTTCCCACAAGCCTTCTTTTTTCTGCACCGCAAAACCTTTTTTTATTGCATCTTGATGCGAACCCGAAAACGCCGTAAACACCAACTCACCTGCATAGGGATGCCGCGGATGGACAGGTAATTGTGTGCACTCTTCATGTAATTTTCTAACCTTGTCGATATCAGAAAAATCCAATCCAGGATGAATGCCTTGCGAATATAAATTCAATGCCAATGTCACCAAATCTACATTGCCCGTTCGCTCACCATTACCAAACAAACAGCCTTCAACACGATCTGCACCGGCCATCACTGCTAATTCTGCTGCGGCAACTGCGGTACCGCGATCATTATGAGGATGCACACTAATGATAATTGCATCGCGCTTATTAATATTTCTGTGTATCCATTCAATTTGATCTGCATAAGTATTAGGCGTATTCATCTCTACTGTTGCAGGCAAATTTAAAATCATTTTTTTCTGCGGGGTAGGCTGCCACACATCAACTACAGCATCGCAAACTTCTTTAACAAAATCGATTTCAGTACTAGAAAAAACTTCCGGTGAATATTGGAAGGTCCAATTCACTTCTGGAGCAGTTTGCGTTAATTGTTTGCACCACTTAGTACCCTGAATTGCAATATTTTTTACGCCGTCTTTGTCGGTGTTGTACACAATTTTGCGAAATGCTGGCGCTAATGGGTTGTACATATGCAAAATTGCGCGCTTGACACCACGCAAACTTTGTACTGTTTTTTCAATCAAATCGAAACGTGCCTGCACTAAGACTTCAATTGTTACATCATCGGGAATCAAATTTTCTTCAATTAAAATGCGCGTAAAGTTGTAATCAATTTCACTCGCAGATGGAAAACCAATTTCAATTTCTTTAAAGCCAATTGCAACTAACTCTTTAAACATACGCAATTTAGTTGCGACCGACATGGGGTCAATCAATGCTTGGTTACCGTCGCGCAGATCCGTGCTCATCCAGATAGGGGGCTTCACAATAAAATTATTAGGCCATTGACGATCAGGCAAGCTGACACCGACAAAACGCTGATATTTACTGGATGGATTGGTAATCATAATTAACTCCGCGTTGGCGTTCCTTTGTGGGTATTTCAATAATATTTAAGGTTTTACCTGAGGAGACTGCTTGCAGAACGGTGCTGATTGGCACTGTTCAACGGATGGGATGCCAGTGCTTTCGCACCTTCTCGCACACTCGCCCAATCAGTAGCTTGTGGCCTTTACTCCACACCTAAGGCATGACATCTAATCTAGCCCGCGGTGTTTTTATCAAGTTAAACAAAGTATACGCAGAAGCCTGCAGCAGATGATTGCTAAACATGTTGCCATAGAAATTTTTAAGCAATATTATGCCAATATATTTAATATTGTTAGCAATTTAAAACACAAAGGGGTTATAGGTCATGTCTATTGAACTGGATAAGTATGACCGTTTGATATTGGATGCCCTGCAAAACAACGGGCGTATCACCAATCAAGAATTGGCAGATGCCATTAGTCTCTCGCCCTCGCCCTGTTTACGCCGGGTACGTCAACTTGAGGAAGCTGGACTGATTGATGGTTATGTAGCCTTGCTCAATGCACGTAAACTTGGCCTAACCTTGATGGCATTTATCCAAATCAGTATGGACAAACACACACCAGAGCGCTTCGATGCCTTTGAAAAAACCGTCGGCAGCTACCCAGAAGTGCTGGAATGCCATTTAATTACCGGTCAATCCGCCGACTATTTATTGAAGGTCATTGTGAAAGATATGGATGCCTACCAACAATTTCTATTGCAAAAGCTCACCCGCATTGAGGGTGTAAGCGGTGTACATTCATCTTTTGTACTCAAGTCACCGATTAACGCTACAGCCTTGCCTGTCTAATGTCGTACCTAAAAAATAGCGCGCTAAAAAAAGGAGCCAAATGGCTCCTTTTTATCACTCGCAATCGATTTGGTTATTTACCAGCACGTCGATCTTGTTTACGTCTGTCTTCCAGACCAGCAGGCGCCTGAGCTTGCTCATTGCGTCTATCACTTTTTTGCCGTTCTTCTAAGGCTTCTTCTAATTGGCTGAGTAACACCTTAACTACTTTTTTCTCACTCATTTTAAGTATCCATCGTCTTAGTTCATATCTGTGCTTAGTTTAGCGAATTAGCACGCCCACTGATTATAGCTGAGCAATTAATATCTACTTAAAATTGCTTACTTTTTTTAGCCCCTTTTTAATGTTTTTCTCAATGTAATACATTCTACTTACTACTTTAAACTAAGTGTTGCCCAAGGTATCCAACGTTGTTTATCCACAACAAAATGATCATCTGTTTTAAAGAGCTGGGTATATTTATCCAACAAGAACTTGCTCACAAAAGCACCCGCTACCAACGCCCCTTTGCCATTGCGCGAACACCCAGTCACACCTAAGCATTGAGGATTAATCTGACTTCCTGCATCTGTTCGAGCGCATTAATCAGCTAACACCCCAAGCCATAGAGATTTCCTTTTTAGCGTTTAATTATTGAGTAAGCTTATTCCTTATAAAATATAGTTAATATGACTATAACTAAATATGTTTCTAATCTGTGCCTTGTTAATAACAGTTATGAACTGAATATTATTCAATATTAGTAATCGGTTATATTTATTAATGGAAAAGGGCTTATCCATTAAAGAAAAACCGACGCTTTTTAGACGCCGGTTTTTCCATTCACTCGCAAAAAATACGACAACCGACTAAACGTCTAAATTCGCCACTGCCAAAGCATTAGTTTCAATGAAATCGCGGCGCGGTTCTACCGCATCGCCCATCAAGGTGGTGAAAATTTGGTCTGCTGCTATGGCATCTTGAATGGTTACACGTAACATGCGGCGCGTTTCAGGGTTCATGGTGGTTTCCCACAACTGCTCTGGGTTCATCTCACCCAAACCTTTGTAACGCTGGATGTTGTAGCCCTTACGCGACTCCTTCATCAACCATTCCAAGCCTTCGGCAAAACTGCTCACTGGCTGCTTACGCTCACCGCGTTGTATATAGGCACCTTCCTCAATTAAATTCTCCAAATTTTGGCCCAGCGCTACAATTGACGCATATTCGCCTGAACCGAAAAAATCCTGATTGAACGGAAAGTAGTTAGAAATACCGTGCGCGATAATCTCCACGACTGGCAGGAACAAATGACGTTCCATATCTTCGCGCACAACGATTTGATACTTCTGGCTACCCGCACGACTATCCATGGCGAAGCGCGCTAACATCTGGTCGCACCACTGTTGAATATGGCCGTGATCAGCCAAGTGCTCGGCGCGCAAAGCCGGCATATAAATTAATTTTTCCAATACTTCGGCTGGGTATAAACGCGACAGTCGCTCGATAGTCGCCATCACCTTGCGATACTGCTGTACCAGCTTCTCCAAGGCTTCACCATTAATGCCGGGAGCATTAGTATTTACATGCAAGCTGGCACCTTCAAGCGCAGCCTGGGTTAAGAACTCGGTCATGGCCGATTCGTCTTTGAGGTACTGCTCCTGCTTACCTTTACTGATTTTATAGAGCGGTGGTTGAGCAATATATACATGACCGCGCTCAATCAATTCGCGCATTTGGCGGAAGAAGAAGGTCAACAGTAACGTGCGAATGTGCGAACCATCCACGTCAGCGTCGGTCATGATAATGATGCTGTGGTAGCGCAGCTTGTCTGGGTTGTAATCGTCTTTGCCGATACCACAGCCAAGTGCAGTAATCAAAGTACCCACTTCCGCACTGGATAACATTTTATCGAAACGGGCTTTTTCAACATTCAGAATCTTACCTTTGAGCGGCAAAATCGCCTGTGTCTTACGCGCGCGGCCCTGTTTAGCTGAACCGCCGGCTGAATCACCCTCCACTAGGTAAACTTCAGATAAAGCGGGGTCTTTTTCCTGACAATCCGCCAACTTACCGGGCAAACCGGCAATATCCAATGCACCCTTACGGCGAGTCATTTCACGGGCTTTACGCGCGGCTTCGCGAGCGCGAGCGGCATCGATCATCTTGCCCACAATGGCTTTAGCTTCACCGGGGTTTTCTAACAGATAATTGCCGAAATGCTCACCCATTTCTTGCTCTACTGCAGCTTTTACTTCCGAAGAAACCAGCTTGTCTTTGGTTTGCGAGGAAAATTTAGGATCAGGTACTTTCACCGATACAATTGCCGTTAAACCTTCGCGGGCATCATCGCCGGTAGTAGCCACTTTAGCGGCCTTACCCAAGCCTTCTTTATCAATATAGTTATTCAAACCACGGGTTAAAGCAGCGCGGAAACCCGCCAAATGGGTACCACCGTCGCGCTGAGGAATATTGTTGGTGTAGCAGAGCAAGTTTTCTTGGAAACTATCGTTCCATTGCAAGGCAACTTCTACACCTATACCGTCCTCTCGTTGCAGAGAAATAAAATGAACCATTTTGTTAATGGTCGTTTTGTTCTTGTTAAGGTGATCCACAAACGCGCGTAAACCACCTTCGTACTGGTATACCTCTTCCTTAGCGGTACGCTCGTCTTTCAATACAATACGCACACCAGAATTAAGGAATGATAATTCGCGTAAACGTTTTGCCAATAATTCAAAATGAAATTCAATATTGGTGAAGGTTTCAGCAGAGGGTTTGAAATGAATCTCCGTGCCTGTTGTTGTACTATCGCCCACAATTTTAAGGGGCTCGTCAGGTACACCATGACGGTAAATTTGCTCGTGAATCTTGCCGCTACGACGAATAGTCAGTTTCAAAAATTCTGACAACGCGTTCACTACCGAAACACCCACACCGTGTAAACCACCAGAAATTTTGTAGGTGTTATCGTCAAACTTACCGCCAGCATGAAGAATAGTCATAATAACTTCAGCTGCCGAGACGCCTTCTTCATGCATATCTGTAGGAATACCACGGCCATTATCGGCGACAGAGACGGTTTCATCGGGGTGAATAACGACTTTAATCTCCGTACAATGGCCAGCTAAGGCTTCATCGATAGAGTTATCGACCACTTCAAACACCATATGATGCAGGCCTGAACCATCATCAGTGTCGCCGATATACATCCCTGGGCGCTTACGCACCGCGTCCAGCCCTTTGAGTACCTGAATACTGGACGAGTCGTAAGTGTTCTCTTCTGACATAGCTATTCTCCGCGTTTTTATTCGGTGCGTTCAGTCTTGGAAAGACTGATAACGCCTTTTCTCATAACCCTTAAGTCTACAGCCACTCTCTTCAATATTGAGGATAAGTGTATAACTAAGCCCTTTTATGGCTATAGTTGCGTTTCTGTCACACAACCATGTTCCACGTGAAACATTTTTATCGCCATTTCTGGCTGATGTGCCCAAGATAAGAGAAGTGTTTGCCTCTCTACCCCTGTAATAAATACCTGCGTAGCCATTACGGAAAGCCAACGTGTCAGTAGTTCACGATGTTTTTCATCGAGTTCAGCTGGCAAATCATCGATTAAATACAAGGTTTTACGACCTGTCATGCGTGAAAACACATAACCTTGAGCAATTTTAAGAGCGCATACCAGTAGTTTCTGTTGCCCGCGACTAAGTATTTCCGCCGCATTTTGGCCATTTACCGTAATACGCAAATCAGCCCTATGGCTACCCATGTGGGTATAACCCTGTTGATGATCACGTTCAAAACTACCATTGAGAACTTCGGCATAAGTTTTATCTTTATCCCATCCTCGATAGTAGCCAATAGCAATACCATCAACATTGATAAATTCTTGCAGCAGCTCATAAAACGTTGTTTTAAATAATTCAAAACAAGCTGCTCGGTACTGGTGTAACTGCTCAGTGTGCAGCACCAATTCCTGATCCCAGGTAGATAATTCAAAGGGGTCTATTCTATCACGCCGCAGTAAACTGTTGCGGTGTTTCAAAGAGCGTTGGCAATCTTTCCAAACTTGGAAGAATTTGTGTTCCACGTGGAACACAAGCCAATCTATAAATTGCCGTCTTACTTTGGGGCTACCTTCTAATAACAGAAAAGTATCCGAATTAATGACTTGTACGGGTAAATAAGAGGCTAATACAGCTGCCGAGCTTACTAGGGTACCATTAGCTTTAAAACTAGCAGTTCCATCCATTTGACGATTTATTCCTATGGGTACATCAGCACCATCATCTGCCAGGACTTTACCAAAAACTGTAAAAGCATTTTGTCCATTAGAAATTAGCGGTTTGTGTTTGTGGCTGCGAAACGATCGCCCCAAGGCTAAAACATTAATCGCTTCCAATACACTGGTTTTACCGGAACCGTTTTCACCATAGATAAGGTTAACTCGGTCGGAAGGTTGAATATCAACCGAGTTTAAATTGCGTAGGTTTTGAATAAGGAGACGTTTTAAGGTCATACGACCACAAGACAACCATTAGAAAAAAGGGAGCAGAAAACAAAACGCCTCCTAAGAGGCGCATTGTGGGTTAAAGACGCATAGGCATAACAACATAAAGTGAGTCGCTATTTTCTGGTTCTTCTAATAGAGCGCTGGAATTAGCATCGGATAAAGTGATTTTGATATTATCGTTCTGGATAACATTGGTAACGTCTTGTAAGTAGCTAACATTAAAACCAACTTCTAAACTATCGCCAGAATAATCTACAACTACCTGCTCTTCAGCTTCTTCTTGTTCTGGGTTATTGGCTACAATCGTCAACAAACCATTCGATAAGAGCAAACGTACACCACGGTATTTTTCATTGGATAAAATGGCTGTTCGGCCAAACGCTTGTTTCAATTCCAAGCGAGAACCTATAACTACTTTGTTACCACCACGAGGTAATACACGCTCATATTCAGGGAATTTACCATCCACCAATTTAGAGGTAAAAGTATAATCTACCGAGGTAACACGAATATGGTTGCCACTCAACGTGACTTCAACTTGCGCTGTAGAATCGTCCAACAAACGCGATAATTCCAAAACCCCTTTGCGCGGCAAAATTGCCTGTACAACTTCTGGTGTATTAACGGCAATGGCGCGCGTACACATAGCCATACGATGACCATCAGTAGCCACAACACGCAATAGATCTTGGCGTACTTCCCACAACATACCATTCAGATAATAACGAACATCTTGTTGTGCCATGGCAAACGCGGTACGTTCAATTAAACGTTTTACTTCTTGTTGAGCACAACTAAAACGCAAATTACCAGGTGAGTCTTCCACATTCGGAAAGTCAGAAGCTGGTAAGGTTGATAAGGTAAAACGGCTACGACCAGATTTAACAATAATGCGTTGATCTTCTTGAAAAAACTCAATTTTTGAACCATCTGGTAGTGATCTGCAGATATCTACCAGTTTTCGCGCAGGAACTGTAATCTCGCCCGATTCACCGGGTTGCTCCAAAGTCACACGACCGACTATTTCTACTTCAAGATCCGTACCCGTCAGCGACAAGTGTTCGCCGTTCAAAACAATTAACACATTCGACAAAACGGGTAACGTTTGACGACGCTCCACCACACCAGCAACCAGTTGTAGGGGTTTAAGTAGTGCCTCGCGGGATACGACAAATTTCATGGGATGGTCTCTTGGTTATCGTCCGGGATCTAATGTCTTACTTTCTATAAATGAAGTAAGCACAAGGTACTCATTATTGTTTAACAAAAAGAAGTTATATAAAGATGACGTTTATAAATCAAGTTGTGAGAGAACGCAGCAAATTTTTCATGTCTTCACGAATATCTGCTGTCTCTTCCTGTAATTCTTTAATTTTACGACAAGCATGCAATACTGTCGTATGGTCGCGACCGCCAAAAGCTTCCCCAATTTCCGGTAAGCTGTGATTGGTTAATTCTTTTGCCAATGCCATTGCTACTTGGCGGGGCCGAGCCACGGAACGACTGCGGCGTTTAGACACCATATCGTTCATTTTGATTTTGTAATATTCACAAACAACACGTTGAATATTGTCGATACCGACTTGTTTATCCTGCAATGCCAACAAATCCTTCAATGCTTCACGAACCAATTCAACATCAATTGAGCGACCGGTAAAATTGGCACTGGCGATAACACGTTTTAAAGCACCTTCCAAATCGCGTACATTGGCACGGATACGCTGAGCAATAAAGAAAGCAGCATCATGAGGCAGGTCGATGTTTACCTGTTCGGCCTTCTTCATCAAAATCGCTACGCGAGTTTCCAATTCAGGCGGCTCTACTGCCACAGTTAAGCCCCAGCCAAAACGAGATTTCAACCGCTCTTCCAAACCATTAATTTCTTTAGGAAAACGATCGCAGGTTAAAATAATTTGACGACCACCTTCTAACAGTGAATTGAACGTGTGAAAAAACTCTTCTTGAGAACGCTCTTTGCCAGCAAAGAATTGGATATCATCAATTAAAAGTGCATCCATAGACCGGTAATAGCGTTTAAAGTCATTAATAGCGTTCAACTGTAAGGCTTTAACCATATCCGCCACAAAACGTTCGGAATGCAAATAAACCACTTTAGCGTTAGGGTTTTTGGCCACCAGTGCATTACCTACTGCCTGCATCAAGTGAGTTTTACCCAAACCTACACCACCATAAATAAAGAGAGGGTTGTAAGCACCGCCTGGGTTTTCGGCCACTTGCCGCGCTGCGGCCAAACCTAACTGGTTTGATTTACCTTCAACAAAAGTGGCAAACGTAGAAGCTGCATTTAAATAGTTGCTGTGTTTCAAGCCGCCTTCAACATCAACCTCCTGACTACCGCGTTCAAGATTTCTCTCATCACGATCACGATAAGGCTTTTCTAAAGCTTCTTCATTTTTTGGCTGAGTAACAACTGCAGGTGCAGGTTTTACAGGAGCAACAACGGATCGCTGCAATTCAAAACCTGCTTGGGGTTTAGCACCCACAGCAACAACTACTGATAAATGAGTATCTTGCTGAAAATTGATGACCAGCTCTTTAATGCGGGCAAGGAATTTCTCTTCTACCCAATTGCTGATAAAACGGTTAGGTGCCAATAAACGCAATTCATTGGGGTTAGTCGCTTCATCAATTTGCAGAGGTTTAATCCAAGTGTTGAACTGCTGGGATGGCAATTCATCCTGCAAAGAGGCAGCACATAATTTCCAAACTGATTGCAACAAACGCGAAACTCCTACCTATGTTATTAAAATGTATAAGTCTTTTATCTATATATAGATTACCTACTCTACATATATGTATACCGAGCATTTTTCAGCCATAAAATGCGCAAAAAATAGTTATTAAAACTATTTAATGTGAATAATTTTTTGAGGGAAAGAAGTGTACTCTCATAGAAAAAAGTTATCCACAAGAAAGCAAAAAATATCTATTACTCTGCTTAGTCAATAATCAAACTGCTAAAAATTCAATAACTTAGCATTAGATTAAAAATCAACCAAAAAGAATTATTAATGAATACCTGTGGATAAACCTGTTAATATATTATTGATAAACTGATGATAAATAGTGATTATTAACACAACTAACTAAAGCGCAATAATATTTATAAAACTGTTTGCTTTATAAACACAACTTCATTAGAATCCCGCGTCTTTCACACACCGTGTGATTATTTTGTACCCATAGAACAGGCTTAGTTTCATGAAAAGAACATTCCAACCTAGCAACATCAAACGCGTTCGTAACCACGGTTTCCGCGCTCGTATGGCTACCAAAAACGGTCGTTTGGTATTAGCTCGCCGCCGCGCTAAAGGTCGTAAGCTGTTAACGACTGTTTAATGCCCTATTTGATGGATCGCTAGCGTGAAGCAGGCCTGTGGCAGCCAAGCTTTTAGCAAGTCACTGCGTCTTCTGAATGCTAGCGATTTTCAAAACGTCTTTGATGACGCTCCTCTTCGTACCTCGCATCAGCATTTCCTCTTTTTAGCGCGTCCAAACCAGTTGGCTTGTCCACGTTTGGGATTGGTTATCGCCAAAAAAAACATTCGCTTTGCCGTTGATAGAAACCGAATGAAACGCCTAATCCGCGAAACTTTTCGCGTCAAGCAGCATCAATTAGCCGGTTTAGATGTTATCGTGCTCGCCCGTAAAGGCATGAATGATATGGATAATGCCAAGCTCATTGAACAACTTGAAAAACAATGGCTGCGTTTAGCGCACCTACTGCGCAAAACCCAAAAATCCACTGATCAGGAAATACAGGTTCCATCTCCATGAAACCTATTACACCGCGCGGGTTAGCCATTCAATGTATTCACGGCTATCGCTTTTTGTTAAGTCCGTGGATCGGCAATCAGTGCCGCTTTTACCCAAGTTGTTCGCATTATGCCGAAGAAGCAATAAACAGTTACGGACTAACGACAGGGGGTTATTTAACCTTGCGTCGCCTTATAAAATGCCACCCTTGGCACAGGGGCGGATTAGACCCGGTACCCGAACAGTTCGGTACCCAAACCAAATTTCAACAACCTCAAGATGGCAGTCAATAAGATGGATTGGCAAAAAAATATACTCATAGCGGCGATTCTCGCCGTGCTCTTTATGCTGGCAGTTCGCTGGAATCATTTTCAAGAACAAAACTCAGCTCTGGTCACTGCGCCTGCAATACAAACAACCAGTGCCAGTGATGTTCCATCTGCACCAACCAGTGGAACAGAGGCAACCAATATAACTGCCGCTGTAACTACATCAACTAGCATTATCAAAGTAACCACTGACAGCTTGTTGGTAAATATCAATTTAGTGGGTGGCGATGTAACCCGCATTGCATTACCGCGTCATTCTGCCGACATCAAAACTCCTGATGTACCTTTTGAGCTAGTCGATAACAGCACCGATCATATCTACAGTCTACAAAGCGGCTTAGTGGGTAACAATGCCACTGACACCGCCAAAGGTCGTCCAACCTTTACCGCTGAAAAAGCCGAATACACGCTAGATAAAGACAAAGATACTCTAGTAGTTGATTTAAGTTTGCAACAAACGCCGGATGTAAAAATCACTAAACGTTTTACGTTTACTCGCGGTAAGTACTTAGTCAATGTGGAATACCTAATCGACAACCAAAGTGCCAATCCTTGGAATGGTCAACTTTTCGGTAAAATTGTGCGCGATAGCAAAAATATGCTGCCGAAAACCTCAGGTATTGGTTTAAGCCCCTACTTAGGAGGTGCCATTACCAGCCCAGAAAACAAATACCAAAAAGTTACGTTTAAAGATTTAGAAAAAGCACCCGTAAATATTACGGAGCAAGGTGGTTGGGTTTCCTTAGTGCAACACTACTTTATTAGTGCTTGGGTTCCTGATGCGAGCAGCACCAATACCTTCAGCTTAAGCAAGCTAACCAACAAAGACATTTATGTGTTTGGTTTTACCAGCAGTAATTTAGAGGTAGCTCCTAACAGCAAAGGTAGCCTAAAAGCCAGCTTCTATGCGGGCCCGAAAGATACCGAAGCTTTAGAAAAAATCTCCCCAAATCTTAACCTTACGGTAGATTACGGTTGGCTGTGGATGATTGGCGTTCCACTTTTCTGGCTGCTGAAGTTTATCCACAACTATGTCGGCAACTGGGGTTTAGCGATTATTGGTTTAACGCTGTCGGTAAAAGCAGTGTTCTTCCATTTATCCGCCGCCAGCTACAGATCCATGGCTAAAATGCGCAAACTTGCGCCCAAAATGGCTGAGATGAAAGAGCGTTTTGGTGATGATCGCCAAAAAATGTCGCAAGAAATGATGAAGCTTTATCAAACCGAAAAGGTAAACCCTTTAGGTGGTTGCTTGCCCATGCTGATCCAAATGCCGGTGTTCCTCTCGCTCTATTGGGTATTGATGGAATCCGTTGAATTACGCCATGCGCCTTTCTTTTTATGGATCAATGACTTATCCATTCAAGACCCATATTTCGTACTGCCGCTGATTTATGGCGCAACCATGTGGTTTATGCAAAAACTCAACCCACAACCCACAGACCCCATGCAAGCGCGTGTAATGCAAATGTTGCCACTGGTATTTACCTTTATGTTCTTGTGGTTCCCTGCAGGTTTGGTACTTTACTGGGTAACCAACAATACACTGACCATTATTCAGCAGTACGTGATTACCAAACAAATTGAGAACGCGGACAAAAAAGTTTAACCCATCATGAACCCTAATACTGACACCATAGCCGCTATAGCCACCGCCACGGGGCGCGGTGGTGTCGGTATTCTGCGCATCTCCGGCAATAAAGCAGCTAAAGTTGCTGAAAATCTGCTAAAAACTACACTTCAACCGCGCTACGCTCATTATTGTCCTTTTTATAGCACCACTGGTGAGATTCTTGACCAAGGTATAGCGCTATTTTTCCCCGGGCCTAATTCCTTTACCGGTGAAGATGTTCTTGAACTACAAGGCCACGGCGGCCCGGTTATTTTGGATTTACTGCTGCGCGAGATTACCCAGCTAGGTGTGCGCATGGCACGCCCTGGTGAATTCTCAGAACGCGCCTTCCTTAATGATAAACTCGATTTGGCGCAAGCCGAAGCTATCGCCGACTTAATTGATGCCACCACCGAACAAGCTGCTAAAAATGCACTTCATTCGTTGCAAGGTGCTTTCTCCGCCAAAATTCATGAATTGGTCGAAGCCCTGATTCATTTGCGCATTTATGTAGAAGCGTCTATCGACTTTCCTGAAGAGGAAATCGACTTTTTAAGTGATGGTAAAGTCGCTACCGACTTGGCTTTTATTGAGGCTAAACTCGAACAAGTCTTTAAAGAAGCACGCCAAGGTGCGCTAGTGCGCGATGGTATGCGCGTGGTAATTGCCGGGCGCCCCAATGCCGGTAAATCCAGCTTGCTCAATGCGCTGAGTGGACGTGAATCCGCCATTGTGACCAGCATTGAAGGCACCACCCGCGATGTGTTACGCGAACACATTCATATCGATGGAATGCCGCTGCATATCATCGATACTGCAGGTTTACGCGATAGCCCCGATGAAGTTGAGCGTATTGGCATTCAACGAGCTTGGCAAGAGATTCAACAAGCAGATCGCGTGCTGTTGTTAGTCGATAGCCGCAGCACTACCGAATTAGAACCCAACAAAATTTGGCCAGAGTTTGTGGCAGAAATAGCTGACCCAAAAAAAATCACACTGGTGCGCAATAAAATTGATTTAAGTGGTGAAACAGCCGGTATTCACGCATCAACGACAAACAACTTCTATATTGGTATTAGCGCTGCCACAGGTGATGGTGTCGACTATCTTAAACAACACCTTAAAGATATTATGGGTTTTAACACCTCAAGCGAGGGCGGCTTTACCGCACGCCGCCGTCATTTAGATGCTCTTGAACGGGCACAATCCTTCCTTTTGTCTGGCAAAGCACAACTACAAGGCTATGCAGCAGGTGAATTACTGGCGGAAGACCTACGCCAAACTCAAAATGCGCTCAGTGAAATTACCGGTGAATTTACTCCAGATGATTTACTAGGGCGTATTTTTTCCAGTTTTTGCATTGGCAAATAAATTTTTGGCTAATTTTTAGTCACGCTATTGCCACAATTTTTCCTTAGGATTTAAGCCTATTCTAATCTTTAGAATTGTGAACCTTTACTTAAAGGTAAGGTTTATACCTGCTTATTTTCATGTTTTTCCACACACTTACACAGGTTATCCACAAAAAATTGTAGGTTTACACGATAAATCTTTGTTTTTATGGGATTTTTAATTAAAAACTAAAAAGTGTGTGTAATTCTGTGGGTTCAGTTCGGAAAAACTGCTTATGAATTTGGGGATAACTCTGACTTTTATTAGTCTCTGTATAAATCAACGACTTGTAACCAGCTTTGAAGCAGCTTATGACGAGCTTTAGCGCAAGTTCCTCAAAGGGTTTTCATTAACATATCGAATTGATAAATATAGAAATTTTAACTTTATCCACAGAATATAGCTTCACTATATATAACAACAGCTTTTAATTAACTAATTAACTTTATATATTTTTATTTAATTATTTTTCTCTGTTGTAACAGAATAACTTTTTGTGCAAAAAATATTCTGATTAAACCCTGTACACGTTTTGTGCAAATCATCAACTCGCTCTATAATGCTGCCCCTTTTCCAAAAAGCCGTTGTGGGCTCAGGCCGACACAGGTAAATTTCCCCATTAGGTTTTACGTGCAGTTGAGCTGCAAGGTTGTTGTTGATGATTTTCCCAGATCGCTTTGATGTGATTGTGATTGGTGGCGGGCATGCAGGTACCGAAGCCTGTTTGGCCGCAGCGCGTATGGGCTGTAAAACTCTTTTGCTGACCCACAACATAGAAACCTTGGGGCAAATGTCCTGTAACCCTGCTATTGGTGGTATTGGAAAAAGTCATTTAGTAAAAGAAATTGATGCTCTTGGTGGTGCTATGGCGCTGGCCACCGACAAAGGTGGCATTCAATTTCGCGTACTCAATGCCCGCAAAGGCCCAGCGGTACGCGCTACTCGCGCTCAAGCTGACCGAATTCTCTACAAAGCGGCGATTCGAGAAACTTTAGAAAACCAGCCTAACCTGTGGATATTCCAGCAAGCTGCTGACGATGTCATCGTTGAAAATGATGAAATTCGCGGTGTCGTAACCCAAATGGGATTGAAATTTCACGCGAATCAAGTGGTCTTAACGGCCGGTACTTTCCTCGGTGGATTGATCCACATAGGCATGCAAAATTATTCGGGTGGCCGCGCGGGTGATCCGCCGTCCATCGCGCTTTCTAAGCGCTTGCGCGAATTACCTTTACGTGTTGACCGTCTAAAAACGGGCACCCCACCGCGTATTGATGCACGCACGGTCAATTTTGATGGATTGGAAAAACAGTGGGGCGATGATCCAGTGCCAGTGATGTCGGTGCGCGGTAATCGCGCTATGCACCCGCGCCAAATTTGTTGTTACATGACACACACCAATGAACAAACGCACGATGTGATTCGCCGTAATCTGGATCGTTCGCCCATGTATTCGGGTGTGATTGAAGGTATTGGCCCCCGCTATTGCCCGAGTATCGAAGATAAAATTCACCGCTTCGCGGATAAAGATTCACACCAAGTGTTTATCGAACCCGAAGGTTTAACCACGCACGAACTTTATCCCAATGGAATTTCCACCAGTCTGCCGTTTGATGTGCAATTGGAGATAGTGCGTTCCATGAAGGGGTTTGAAAACGCGCATATTCTTCGTCCTGGCTACGCAATTGAATACGACTTTTTCAATCCACAAGATTTGAAACACAGTTTGGAAACTCGCGTAATTAGCGGTTTATTTTTCGCTGGCCAAATTAACGGTACCACTGGTTATGAAGAAGCGGGTGCGCAAGGTTTGTTAGCGGGTATAAACGCTGCGCTGCGCGCGCAGGAAAAAGAGGCTTGGTGTCCTTCGCGCGATCAGGCCTATCTCGGCGTTTTAGTTGACGATTTAATCAGTCTTGGTACCAAAGAACCCTACCGCATGTTTACCAGCCGTGCTGAATATCGCCTACTGTTGCGTGAAGATAATGCTGACCAACGTCTCACGGAAAAAGGTCGCGAACTAGGTTTAATTGGCGATGATCAATGGCAAGCTTTCTGTGAGAAACGCGAAAATATTGCGCGCGAGCAGGAGCGTTTAAAATCTACCTGGATTCAAGCCGGATCGGCAGAAGCAGAAAAAGTAGAAGCCATTATTAACACTAAGTTAATTCGCGAATACAGTTTGCATGATTTATTAAAACGCCCAGAGTTGACTTACACAGATGTAGCGGCGCTTAAAGGCGAAGCGGTAAACGATGAATTTGTAGCCGAACAAATTGAAATTGCCGCGAAATATTCTGGCTACATTGATCGCCAGCAAGAAGAAATTGATCGCTTGCGCGCTTACGAAAATACCATTTTGCCAGATGATTTTGATTACAGTTTGGTAGAAGGTCTTTCCAATGAGGTCAAACAAAAATTGTCCGCTGCGCGGCCACAAACGCTAGCGCGCGCGCAGCGTATTTCCGGTATTACCCCGGCAGCAATTTCACAATTGTTAATGTATTTAAAAAAACATGGCATGTTGAAAAGAATGAAGACTGCAGAAACTACGGAACAACAGGCCTCATAAAAAATTTCCGCTTACGCGGAAATTGTATGTGTTGTTGTAAAGTATTTTTAAATTAAATAAAGAGTGGTTATCCTCGCCGAGCTGGGATCCAGCTCCGAAAATAGAGTTTATTGAGTGAGTGAATTAGAAAACGATCTACGCCAAATTTTAGTCAAAGGTGCCACCGAAATGTCGGTAGTCTTGACGGAAACACAAATAGAAAATTTGTTAGCGTACATTCGTGAATTTGAAAAATGGAATAAAGCTTATAACTTATCAGCTGTTCGCGATGTTCGACAAATGGTTGCACGTCATTTGTTGGATAGCTTGAGTGTGGTGCCTTATTTTTTAACAAGTAAGTATTCAACAGAAAATGTTATTGATGTCGGAACTGGCGGTGGGTTACCCGGTATTCCTCTTGCAATTATGTTTCCACATAAACAATTTACCTTGCTTGATAGCAATGGAAAAAAAACGCGGTTTTTATTTCATGTAAAAACGCTGTTAAATTTAACGAACGTTAATGTTGAAAATTGCCGTGTGGAAGAATTTACACCAGCACAACTATTTAATGCCGTTATCAGCCGTGCGTTTGCCAGTTTGCAAGATATGACGGAAGGCTGTACACATCTATTGCGTGAGCAAGGTGTATTTTTGGCGATGAAAGGAATTTATCCTGAAGATGAGTTAGTGCCTATCGTTGAAAAAATTGCGCTGATTGAAACTATAAAATTACAGGTTGCAGAAACTGATGGCGAACGCCACTTATTAGTTATGCAATCGAAAAAATAACTGAACTGCAGACCACTTGCTGGTTAAAGGAATTTCACTTGACCAAGATATACGCAATTGCAAATCAAAAAGGTGGTGTGGGTAAAACCACTACTTGTGTGAATCTTGCCGCTTCACTGGTCGCGACCAAAAAACGCGTCTTGCTTGTGGATCTGGACCCGCAAGGTAATGCCACTATGGGCAGTGGTGTGAATAAAAACGATATTGAATTATCTATTTATGATGTGCTTACCGAGCGCGCCAATATTCAAGATTGTTTAGTCTTATCTGAATCAGGAAAATTTCAAGTCTTACCCGCGAATGGCGATTTAACCGCAGCAGAAGTAGAAATGCTGACACTCGAAAATAAAGAGCGCCGTTTGCAAAATGCGTTAAATCAGGTGAAAAACCAGTACGATTATATTTTGATTGATTGTCCACCTTCACTCAACATGCTTACCTTGAATGCGATGACGGCTTGCAATGGCGTCATCATTGCTATGCAGTGCGAATATTATGCGTTGGAAGGTTTATCGGCGTTGGTAAATACCATCAATCAAATTCAGCGTGTGTTAAATCCCGAATTAAAAATTGAAGGCCTGCTGCGTACCATGTACGACCCGCGCAATAGTTTGACCAATGATGTATCTGCGCAATTGACGCAACATTTTGGTGATAGACTTTATCGCACATGTATTCCGCGCAATGTGCGCTTAGCAGAAGCGCCTAGTTTTGGTATGCCAGTATTGGCGTTTGATCGTCAATCCAAAGGTGCGATTGCTTATTTGGCATTAGCTGGTGAAATTATTCGACGCAACGAAGCTTCATCCAAAGCTGTGCCGGTTGTTGCTGAAACTCGATAGTTCTTTGTGTTCATTCATTTTTATTTCGCCGCTGTTGAAGAGTCACCGAAGAAATTTAGCGGTTAAAAATTTAATAAGGTTCTGTGTATGTCAATAAAACGCAAAGGATTAGGTAAAGGCTTAGACGCACTCTTAAGTGCAGGTTTGGGGGTTACTTCACCTGCACCTGAAATGCCAATTGATCCGAGTGCCGCCGATCCCAAAGCAGAATACAAAGATGGCAAGTTAGCACATTTACCTGTCGAATTAATTCAGCGCGGCAAATATCAGCCGCGCCGCGATATGCATCAGGAAGCTCTGGAAGAATTAGCGGAGTCCATTAAAGTTCAAGGCGTTATGCAGCCAATTGTAGTACGCCCTATCGGTGAAGGTCGCTATGAAATTATTGCGGGCGAACGCCGCTGGCGCGCAACTCAATTAGCGGGTTTGGATAAAATCCCTGCCGTAATTCGCGATGTGCCCGATGAAGCGGCTATCGCTATGGCGCTCATTGAAAATATTCAGCGCGAAAATTTAAATCCTATCGAAGAGGCAGTTGCACTTAAACGGTTGCAGGATGAGTTTGAATTGACTCACGCTGAGGTGGCGCAGGCAGTGGGTAAATCGCGTGCAACTGTTACCAACTTACTGCGTTTGATCGCCCTTACTGAAGATGTAAAAACTTTACTTGAGCATGGTGATTTGGAAATGGGCCACGCGCGTGCGCTCTTGACATTGGAGCCCGGTATACAGCGTGATATTGCTCGACAAGTAGTCGCTAAGGGTTTATCGGTGCGTCAAACAGAAGCCTTGGTACGCTCTTATCAGGAATCCGCCGACAAAGAGAAATTCAAACCAGAAGTAGCCAAGTCAGCCGATATTCGCCGTTTGGAAGAGACACTGTCGGAGAAATTAGGCGCTGGGGTAGAAATTCAACACAGTAACAAAGGCAAGGGCAAGCTGGTTATTAGCTATAACTCACTGGATGAATTAGACGGGATTTTGATTCATATCCAATAGCTGGGTATGAAAATCCCTATACTTATAGCTTTTGCGTAGTTAAACGCATGAATCTGGTTATAATGCGTGGTTGATGCGGCAGGCCTTTGACTCTATAATGCCTGCGCCAAAATTGAGCCAAAAAACGTTAAAGTGTTACTTAAAGTAATCTTTTGCGTTGTGTGATGAAAACCAAGAGAATAGCCCATTGAGGTCTCCTGCCGTGTTGTCTGTAAAAGAACCCAGGGGGCGCGTCTTTGCGCTGCATATAGTCACGGCTCAAGTTGTTGTTACCAGTGTGTTGAGTCTATTGGGACTCCTACTGAGTAACCAAGTCGCAATCGCAATCCTGTCTGGTGGAATGATTTGCTCGTTAGCTAATACTTGGCTTGCGATTGTCGCGTTTCGCCCCGCGCTGGGAATACCGCCGAGTAAGATGTTGGCTGCCTTTTATTTGGCTGAAATCGGTAAGTTTATTTTAGTTGCTGTGTTGTTTTTACTTGCGTTCAAGAAAACAGCGCTGCTCAAACAGCCGCTTTATGTGCTTATTATGTTTGCAACCTATGCCATTGCTCAAAGCATGGCGTGGGTTTATCCGTTGGCTAGTAGCAAACTCTCCAAAAAATAAGAGAGGCTCGCCGGCGTTGATCTAATGCTGAAGATTTATTTTTACTTTTTGGGATAAACACATGTCAGACGTTGAACACGCAAGTGAGCACGCGGAAGCGCTCACCTCTTCGGAGTATATTCAGCACCATTTGACCAACCTCACTTATGGTCAATTCCCTGATGGTCATTGGGGTTTTGCCGCTAACGGCGCCGATGCCAAAGCCATGGGTTTTTGGGCGATTAATGTCGATACCATGGGCTGGTCTTTAGTACTGGCTGTGATTATGTTCTTGTTGTTCCGCAGCGTCGCCAAAAAAGTCACCAGTGATGTTCCTACTGGTTTGCAAAACGTGGTTGAATCGGCAGTAGAGTTTGTTGATAGTAATGTAAAAGCCATGTTCCCTTACAAAAACAGTATGATTGCGCCTATGGCACTGACGGTACTGGTATGGGTATTTTTTATGAATGCGATGGACTTATTCGCCATCGACTTGTTACCGCAGATCGCTAAGTTTATAGGTGTATCTTTAGGTGCAAATGAACACCAAGTATTCTTTAAAGTCGTGCCCTCTACCGATCCTAACATCACTTTGGGTATGTCTTTCTGTGTGTTCTTATTGATTCTATGGTTCAGTATTACCCAGAAAGGAATTGTTGGTTTTGCTAAAGAGCTTTGTTTGCACCCTTTCAGCAGCAAAATTATGGTGATCCAAGCCTTATTGATTCCTGTGAATTTCGTTTTGGAATTCGTAAACCTAATTTCTAAGCCAATCTCTCTCGGCTTGCGACTATTCGGTAACCTCTATGCCGGTGAAATTATTTTTATTTTGATTGCCACTATGTACAGCGCCAACTATGTGTTGGGAGCGCTGGGTTTTTCAATTCAAATAATTTGGGCATTGTTCCATATTTTGATTATTGGTTTGCAAGCGCTTATTTTCATGATCTTGACCATTATCTATATGAGTATGGCGCACCAGACTGAAGAAGCGCACTAATTTCGTTTTTGTTTGTTTTTTGTTTTAATTTTTTAACTTTAACTTTGTAGGAGAAATACAGTGACTGAAGCATTAGCTCTTTTATATTTGGCAGGCGCTCTGGTAATCGGCTTGGGTGCAGTAGGTGTTGCCATTGGTGTAGGTATTTTGGGTGGTAAGTTCTTGGAAGGCGGTGCTCGTCAACCAGAATTGATCCCAATGCTGCGTACCCAATTCTTCGTTGTAATGGGTCTGGTTGACGCCGTGCCTATGATCGGCGTGGGTATCGGTTTGTACATTATGTTCGTAGTTGCTAGTCACTAATCACTACAGCGAAATTTAACTCCTTTAAAAAAGGCATTTAAACGTGAACATTAATGCAACGTTAATTGGCCAAATGCTGGCATTTGCCGTTTTCATTTACCTGACGCATCGTTGGGTTTGGCCACCCATTGTTGGGGCTTTGGCTGAGCGCAGCAAACGCATTGCCGATGGTTTGCAAGCAGCAGACAGAGCTGAAAAAGATTTGGAATTGGCTAAACAAAAAGTGGTTGAGCAACTTACTACTGCAAAGAAAGAAGCTGCTGCCATTATTGATTCTGCCAACAAGCGCGCGATTGAAATTGTTGAAGAAGCAAAAGCAAAAGCCATTGTTGAAGCTGAGCGTGTAAAAGCCTCTGCCGAAGCTGAGATCGAACAATCTGCTAGCCGTGCAAAAGAAGAATTGCGCAGCAAGGTAGTTGCCTTGGCCTTAGTCGGTGCAGAAAAGATTCTCGAATCTTCTATCGACCAAAATGCTCACAACGAGTTGGTAAACAAACTCGCTGCCGAGCTTTAAGAGGTAGATATGGCTGAACTAACCACCTTGGCTAGACCCTACGCCAAAGCCGCATTTGAATATGCCAACGCTGCGAATAAATTGCAGCAATGGTTTGAAGCATTGGAAATTTCAGCCGCTGTAGCAGAACAAGATCAGGTTAAAAAAGCGCTTGACGCTTCTGGTCTTTCTGCCGAGCAGAAAGCTTCCGTGTTTGTACAAGTTTGTGGTGAAAAACTGGATGAGAATGTTAAAAATTTCATCCACACCCTTGCGAGCAACAAGCGTTTGGCATTGCTTCCTTACATCAAGGATTTGTTTGCCAACCTGAAAGCACAGCAAGAAAAAACTATCGATGTTGAGGTGACAGCGGCTTACGAGTTGCCTGTTGACTTAATTAACAAATTGGCCCAATCACTGAGCGCCAAGTTGAATCGTCAAGTTAGTGTAAATAGCTCGGTTGATAAGAGCTTGCTGGGTGGTGTTGTTATCCACACTGGCGACATGGTAATTGACGGTTCCGTCCGTGGCCGCTTGGCGAAACTCGCCGAAGCATTGAAATCCTAATCTTTGGGATTGAGGAACAGAGCATGCAGCAACTGAATCCTTCTGAAATCAGTGAAATCATCAAGAAGCGTATTGAGAGTCTTGAGTTTTCCACAGAAGCACAAAACGAAGGTACGGTGGTTTCCGTTACCGACGGTATTATCCGCATTCACGGTCTCGCCGATGTTATGTACGGCGAGATGATCGAGTTTGAAGGCGGCGTTTACGGTATGGCACTGAACTTGGAGCGCGACTCCGTAGGTGCGGTAATTCTTGGCGATTATCGCAGTGTTGCCGAAGGTCAAAAATGTAAATGTACTGGCCGCATTCTGGAAGTTCCTGTGGGTCCAGAATTGTTGGGTCGTGTTGTCGACGCGTTGGGTAATCCCATTGACGGCAAGGGCCCACTGAACACCAAAATGACCGATGCCGTTGAAAAAATTGCTCCCGGTGTAATTTGGCGTAAATCAGTAGACCAACCCGTGCAAATTGGTTTGAAAGCAATTGATGCGATGGTACCTATTGGCCGCGGCCAGCGCGAGCTGATCATCGGCGACCGTCAAATCGGTAAAACTGCGATTGCCGTTGATGCCATCATTAACCAAAAAGGTTCTGGCATTAAGTGTATTTATGTTGCCATCGGTCAGAAAGCATCTTCGGTTGCGAGCGTTGTTCGTAAACTAGAAGAAAACGGCGCTATGGATCACACTGTTGTGATCGCAGCGACTGCGTCTGATCCGGCAGCTATGCAATTTTTAGCAGCATTCACCGGTTGTACTATGGGTGAATATTTCCGCGACCGCGGTCAAGATGCATTGATTATTTATGATGACTTGACCAAACAAGCGTGGGCATACCGTCAAATTTCTCTGTTGTTGCGTCGTCCACCAGGCCGCGAAGCTTATCCAGGCGACGTATTCTATCTCCACAGCCGTCTGCTGGAGCGTGCTTCTCGCGTGAGCGAAGACTACGTAGAAAAATTCACCAAAGGTGAAGTGAAAGGCCAAACCGGTTCTTTGACCGCTCTGCCAATCATTGAAACCCAAGCGGGTGACGTTTCGGCGTTCGTACCCACCAACGTAATTTCGATTACCGACGGCCAGATTTTCTTGGAATCGTCCATGTTCAACTCAGGCGTACGTCCTGCGATGAACGCTGGTATTTCGGTATCGCGTGTAGGTGGTGCAGCACAAACTAAAGTGATCAAGAAGTTGTCAGGCGGTATCCGTACTGCTTTGGCACAGTACCGCGAATTGGCAGCCTTCTCTCAGTTTGCCTCTGATCTTGATGAGGCAACCAAAGCGCAACTTGACCACGGTCAGCGCGTTACTGAGTTGATGAAGCAAAAACAATTTGCACCTTTGAGCGTTGCTCAAATGGCATTGGTATTGTTTGCTGCCAACGAAGGCCACTTGAAAGATATCGCTGTTAACAAAGTTCTCGATTTTGAAGCTGCCCTCTTGGCATTTGCTAAATCCCAATATGCTGATGTGATGAATCATATCGATGCGACTGGTGATTGGAATGGCGAATTGGAAGGCAAGTTCAAAGAACTGGTTACCAAGCTTAAAACGACGGGCACTTGGTAATAGCCGTTAACCGAAGCTGCTTAATTTTGCAGCTTCATCTTTCAAGAGTTTTTGCGTATGGCAGGCACTAAAGAAATCCGGACGCAAATTGCAAGCGTCAAAAGCACGCAGAAAATTACGAGCGCAATGGAAATGGTTGCCGCGAGTAAAATGCGTCGTGCGCAAGACCGTATGCAGCTGGGCAAACCTTACGCCAGCCGCATGCGCGATGTAATCGGGCACTTGGCTAACTCCAACCCCGAATACAAACACCGTTTTATGCTGGAGCGTCCAGTAAAGCGTGTGGGTTTTGTCATAGTGTCCAGTGATCGTGGCCTCTGTGGCGGCTTGAACGTTAACGTGTTTAAAGCTGCTATCAAATCAATGAAATCCTGGTCTGAACAGGGTGTAGGCGTTGATTTGTGCTTGATCGGTGCTAAAGCTGGTGCTTTTTTCAAGAGTTTTGGCGGCAGTGTTTTGGCCGCGAAACGCGACTTGGGTGAAGCCCCTGCCGTTGCCGATTTAATTGGCGGCGTGAAGGTGATGTTGGATGCGTTTGAAGAAGGTAAGATCGATAAGTTGTTCTTGGTGAGCAACGAATTCGTGAACACTATGACTCAATCGCCACGTGTGCAGCAGTTGTTACCGCTGCAAGCCGACGAAAACGCCAAGCTGAAGCATCACTGGGATTACATTTACGAACCCGATGCCGAGTTTTTGTTGAAAGGTTTGTTGATTCGTTACATTGAATCACAGGTTTATCAGGCCGTTGTAGAAAACGCCGCCTGTGAGCAAGCCGCGCGTATGATTGCGATGAAAAGCGCAACCGACAACGCCGGTGACTTAATCAACAGCTTGAAATTGATATACAACAAGGCGCGTCAAGCGGCCATTACCCAAGAGATTTCTGAAATCGTGGGTGGTGCGGCGGCTGTTTCTTAAGACGCTAACCTTACCAACTTATTTTTAAGTTTAACCTTCAGATCCTAGATCTGGAATTTCTGGAACAAATGAGGAACCGGAAATGAGTAGCGGACGTATAGTTCAAATCATTGGTGCGGTAATCGATGTGGAATTTCCACGCGATGCGGTACCAAAAGTTTATGACGCACTGGTTATCACCGAAGGCAATTTGACCCTCGAAGTCCAACAACAATTGGGCGACGGCGTAGTTCGTACTATTGCACTCGGTTCATCTGAAGGTTTGCGTCGCGGCCTTACAGTGACCAACACCCAAGAGCCAATCCGTGTACCTGTGGGTAAAGAAACCCTTGGTCGTATCATGGACGTGTTGGGTAACCCCATTGATGAATGCGGCCCTATCGGCGAACAAGAGCGTATGCAGATTCACCGTGCAGCGCCCAAGTACGAAGATTTGGCAGCGTCTGAGGAATTGCTTGAAACGGGCATCAAAGTAATTGACTTGGTTTGCCCCTTCGCGAAAGGCGGTAAAGTAGGTTTGTTCGGTGGTGCCGGTGTAGGTAAAACCGTAAACATGATGGAACTCATCAACAACATCGCCAAAGAGCACAGCGGGTTGTCTGTGTTTGCCGGTGTAGGTGAGCGTACTCGTGAAGGTAACGACTTCTACCACGAGATGAAAGAATCTAACGTAGTCGATAAAGTAGCCATGGTGTACGGCCAAATGAACGAGCCACCAGGCAACCGTTTGCGCGTAGCCTTGACTGGTTTGACCATGGCGGAAAAGTTCCGTGACGAAGGTAAAGACGTATTGTTGTTCGTTGACAATATTTACCGTTACACCTTGGCGGGTACTGAAGTATCTGCGTTGTTGGGCCGTATGCCTTCAGCGGTAGGTTATCAGCCGACTCTGGCTGAAGAGATGGGCGTTCTGCAAGAGCGTATTACCTCTACCAAAATTGGTTCTATTACCTCTGTACAAGCGGTATACGTACCAGCGGACGACTTGACTGACCCGTCACCAGCCACCACCTTTGCCCACTTGGACTCAACCGTTGTATTGAGCCGTGATATTGCCGCTAAGGGTATTTACCCCGCGATCGATCCACTGGATTCAACCTCACGTCAGTTAGATCCAATGGTTATTGGTAACGAGCACTATGCAACAGCGCGCGGTGTTCAAACCGTATTGCAACGTTACAAAGAGCTGAAAGATATTATCGCGATCTTGGGTATGGACGAATTGTCAGAAGAAGACAAATTGACTGTAAACCGCGCGCGTAAAATCGAGCGTTTCTTGTCTCAACCTTTCCACGTAGCGGAAGTATTCACCGGTTCGCCCGGTAAATATGTTCCATTGAAAGAAACCATCCGTGGTTTCAAAGGCTTGTTGGCTGGCGATTACGATCACCTACCAGAACAAGCTTTCTACATGGTTGGCACCATCGACGAAGCTATCGAGAAAGCTGGCAAACTCAAATAATTTGATGGGGCAGGTTTTTCCCCTGCCCCGTTAAATGTGAGTTTGAAATTCATCAAGAGAGACAGATATGGCCATGACTGTTCAATGCAATATCGTCAGCGCTGAGCGCGAAATTTTCTCTGGCTTGGTCGAAATGTTGATTGCGACAGGCACAATCGGTGAAGTTGGTATCACCTATGGTCACGCGCCTTTACTGACTGGTTTAAAGCCGGGCCCGGTACGTGTGATCAAACAAGATGGTACTGAGGAAATCTATTACGTGTCTGGTGGCTTTCTGGAAGTGCAGCCTTACCAAATCAGCGTGCTAGCAGATACTGCTCTGCGTGCCGATGACGTAGACGAAGCTGCTGCCCTGCAAGCTCAGCAACACGCTCAGCAAGAGTTGGCGAACAAATCTGGCGAGTTCGATTACTCCCGTGCAGCGATTCAATTGGCAGAAGCTTCTGCGCAATTGCGTACCCTGCAAGCTATCCGTAAAAAAGCCGGTAAATAATCGATTGAGCAATAAAAAAGGCGACTTTCGAGTCGCCTTTTTTATTGCTGACGGTTTGAAGTATTTCACCATAAGTCAGTCACAACCGCTAAAATGGCACACTTTTTCGACCCACCCGTTAATGTAAAGGAATCCACTATGCTCGATATTCTTGTACTCGCTGCGGGCAAAGGCACGCGCATGCGTTCAGATCTCCCCAAAGTGCTGCATCCTATTGGTGGCAAAGCATTGGTTCAGCATGTGGTGGATACAGCGCGTCAGGTGGGTGGTGAGCAAATTTTAATTATCGTCGGTCATGGTGCTGAAAAAGTGGAAGAGCGCCTAGCAGCGCCGGATGTGAAATTCGCCTTGCAAGCCCAACAACTCGGCACTGGCCACGCGGTGCAACAAGCGCTGCCGCATTTACGCAATGACGCAACGGTACTGATTCTCTACGGCGATGTTCCCCTCACTCGGGCCGACACTCTGCAAAAATTAATCGCCCAAGTTAGCGATACCCAAATGGGTTTACTCACCGTGAATATGCAAGATCCATCTGGCTATGGCCGCATAGTGCGCGATGCTGCAGGCGCAGTTATTGCGATTGTAGAACACAAAGATGCGAGCGACGAGCAGCGCAAAATCGTTGAAATCAATACTGGCATCATGGCGGTAAAAGCCAAACATTTGCAAAAATGGTTGCTGCAACTCAATAACAATAATGCTCAAGGTGAATATTACCTTACCGATATTATCGCCATGGCCAAGGCCGATGGTATTAGTATTCAAGTTGAGCAGCCCCATGCGGTGGAAGAGGTGGAAGGCATTAATAATCGTCAACAACAAGCGGCACTTGAACGTTTCTACCAAAAACAAAAAGCGAATGATTTGATGGCGGCGGGCGCGACTTTACTTGATCCGGCGCGCATTGATATTCGCGGCAATGTAACAGTTGGCCGCGATGTTGTGATCGATGTAAATTGCGTATTTGAAGGTGACGTTGAGCTTGGCGATAGCGTCACCATCGAAGCCAATAGCGTTATCATCAACAGCAAAATTGGTGCTGGCAGCCACATTAAAGCTTACACACATATTGAAGATTCTGTGCTGGCTGCAGAATGTGATATTGGCCCTTATGCTCGTCTGCGCCCCGGCACTGATCTGGCCGATGGTGTGAAAATCGGCAATTTTGTGGAAACTAAAAAGGCAATTATCGCAAAAGGCAGCAAGGTTAATCACCTCAGCTATATTGGTGATGCCAGCATCGGTAGCGGTGTAAATGTGGGTGCGGGTACTATCACTTGCAACTACGATGGTGTTAATAAATTCAAAACGGAAATTGGCGATAACGCCTTTATTGGCTCCAACTCGGCTTTGGTTGCGCCAGTTAAAATTGGTGCTGGTGCCACTGTTGGTGCCGGTTCGATCATTACTAAAGATGTTGAAGCCGCAGAGCTGGCAATAGCGCGCAGCAAGCAGCGCAATATACAGGGTTGGGAACGGCCTAAGAAAAAATAATATTTGATTTCACAGAAACATAAAGATATGAATAAACCCTTAATCTAGATTTTCGGTTATAAAAAACGTATAGTGCGATGGCTTTTATTTTGGCCGTTTAATAATCAAATTTATAACCATAGTTTTAAGGAAAATTAAGAATGAAAAAATATCTAGCGGCATTAGGTTTGTTGGTTTCGATTCCTCTTTGTGCTAATGCCTCGTTGATAGGCGATACCATCAGCGGTTCTATTCAAAATGATTCTGGCGGTGTATTGGATCAACAATTTGCATCGCCTGTAGTGGTAGATGCTTCCAATGAATTCAGCGGGGCTTATACCGATGTATTTAATCAACATTGGACATTTAATGTTGATTTTAGCGCCAATCAATTTGTATTAAGTATCCTGGGCTCAACAAATTGGGCCAATGCTTATATGACTGATGCTACTCTGAGCCTTATAAAATTCAATTTCTCTGATTTGAATAACCTTTTTAATAACGTAACGCTTGTAGATTATTCCTGTAACTCTTCAGGCTTTTCATGTGATGTAAGAGCATTGAAAGGCTTGGCTAATGTTAATCTGTTTACGTTTAGTGGCAATGAAATTCATTTAGGCTTAAACGGCTTATACAATGGTGAAACCTATACATTTGCGGTTGAGCACACAGATACTGTGCCAGAGCCAGCACCTTTGCTGTTGCTCGCACTGGGTCTGATTGGTGTTGGTGCGGCGCGTCGTCGCAGTGCATAATTAAATCTTCTATAAAAACAAAAAGCCCAGCACTCATAATGCTGGGCTTTTTTTATGTCTATTAGATTCTGCTAGTGACCAATTGTAAAAAGACATAAAGCAGATCTAGGGGTCAATTTTCAATACTTGCAGTGAGAAATCAGCTGGGTCATCGTGAAATATCAGACAGGGAAGATCATAGGAGTTCATAGATTAGACTCAAATTTCGGCAACACCGGCCTAATTGGTTTTCTGACGATAACATCAAATACTTGCTTTTATCTTTCGAGGCGCTACAATAAATTTCATTTCGAAACTTATTGTGACTTTTCCATGACAAAACGTAATACTCAGCAACGCCGGCGCGCAATTATTGAACGGCTAAATGCCAGTGGTGAAGTTAGTGTAGAAACCTTAGCTGAGCACTTTGCTACCTCAGAAGTCACTATTCGTAAGGATTTAGCCGCTTTGGAAAGCAATGGTTTGCTCTTGCGTCGTTATGGTGGTGCTGTTCTTGTGCCCCAAGAGTTGATCGCTAACCTTGCTGAAGAAAAAATTTCAGTTCGTAAGCAAGCCATCGCCAAAGCCGCCGCCGCGCTCATTCGTGACCACAACCGTATTATCCTTGATAGCGGCAGCTCCACCACTGCCGCACTCTTGCCGGAGTTATCGCACAAGCAGGGTTTAGTGGTGATGACCAATTCCCTTAGCATCGCCAATGCCCTGCGCGAACTGGAAAATGAACCCACCATTTTAATGACTGGCGGTACCTGGGATCCAAAATCCGAGGGTTTTCAAGGTCAGCTGGCTGAACAAATTTTACGCTCCTATAACTTCGATCAATTTTTTATCGGTGCCGATGGTTTGGATCTCGCGCGCGGCACTACTACCTTTAACGAACTCTACAGTTTAAGCCGGGTAATGGCTGAAGTTGCGCGCGAAGTGATTGTGATGGCGGAGTCAGACAAAATTAGCCGCAAAATTCCCAATTTGGAATTGTCTTGGTCAGCAGTAAAAGTATTGGTAACAGATGACGGCATTAGCAATAACGACAAAGCAAATATTGAACAGCAAGGTGTGCAAGTAATTTGCGCATCGATGTAATAAAACCGAGATTATATTTTATTAATTTAAGTGCGACCTTCTTCGGTAAGTTGGAATCATGTACTTAAAAAATTTTCCAAATCATTGCATCCTCGCTGCGCGAGTATGACAGCCAACGTAAATTATTTTTTGATAAGGAGTTAAATATGTGTGGAATCGTGGGCGCAGTTGCGCAACGTGATGTGGTAGATATTTTAGTTGAAGGCCTGCGTCGCCTTGAATACCGCGGTTATGATTCGGCGGGTGTTGCTGTTGTGAGTGGCAGTGGAGAGTTACAACGTGTACGTCGTTTGGGTAAAGTAAAAGAATTATCCGATGCAGTTCACGCGACGCCAACGCCCGGTGGGACTGGTATTGCCCACACTCGTTGGGCTACTCATGGCGAACCGAGTGAACGCAATGCGCATCCACATGTTTCTAACGAGCACATCGCCGTAGTGCATAACGGTATTATCGAAAACCACGCAAACCTGCGTCGTCTTTTGCAAGAAGACGGTTATGTGTTTACGTCAGATACAGACACCGAAGTTATTGCTCATCTAGTGGAAAAAGAATTAAAAGCGACGGGTAATTTATTAGCGGCTGTACAAAAATCCGTAAAAAATTTACACGGTGCTTATGGCACAGTGCTTATGGATAAAAATGACCCATCGCGATTGGTTGTTGCTCGTTCAGGTTCGCCACTGGTAATTGGTTTGGGTATTGGCGAAAATTTTATTGCCTCGGATCAGCTTGCACTTTTGCCGGTTACGCGCCGTTTTATTTTTTTGGAAGAAGGCGATGTTGCAGAAATTACCCGTACTTCGATTAAAATTTTTGATAAAGATGGCGCCGCAGTTGAGCGTCAAATTCACGAATCAACAGCAAGTTACGATGCGGGCGATAAAGGCCAATACCGTCACTTTATGCTGAAAGAAATTTACGAGCAACCCAATGCGGTATTGAATACGCTTGAAGGTCGTTTAAGTAATGACTCAGTAATGGATGAAACTTTTGGAAACGGTGCTGCTGCATTATTTAAAAAAGTAAAACATATTCAAATCGTCGCGTGCGGCACTAGCTATCACTCCGCCATGGTTGCTCGTTACTGGCTGGAATCCTTGGCTGGCATTTCGTGTAACGTAGAAATCGCCAGCGAATTTCGCTATCGTAAATCGTTTGTACAACCCAACAGCATGGTAGTTACTATTAGTCAGTCGGGTGAAACAGCAGATACACTTGCGGCATTACGCTTAGCAAAAGAATTAGGTTATTTAGGCAGCTTGAGTATTTGTAATGTAGCAGGTTCGTCCTTAGTACGCGAATCCGATCTTGCATTTATGACACGTGCCGGTGCTGAAATTGGCGTTGCATCCACCAAGGCGTTTACAACGCAATTGGTTGGTTTGGCAATGTTGGTTTTAGCTATTGGAAAATACAATGGCCTGTCTGCTGCTGAGCAAAAAGATATGGTAGCGGCATTAAAAAATCTGCCCGCAAAATTAGAAGAATCATTGAAATTAGCCGAAGGAATTGAAGCCCTCGCTGAAGAATTTGCAGATAAGCACCACGCACTTTTCTTGGGTCGTGGGGACCAATACCCCATTGCTATGGAAGGCGCGTTGAAGCTTAAAGAAATTTCCTATATTCACGCTGAAGCCTACGCCGCTGGCGAATTAAAGCATGGCCCACTTGCGTTGATTGATGCTCACATGCCCATCATCGTAGTAGCACCTAACAACGATTTGTTAGAAAAATTAAAATCTAATGTAGAAGAAGTACGTGCACGCGGTGGTATCTTGTATGTATTTGCTGATGTGGATGCGAAGTTTGAATCAGATGCAACAATGCGTGTAATCAATGTCCCACACATTCATCCATGGTTAGCACCAATTCTCTATACAATTCCGTTGCAATTGTTAAGTTATTACGTAGCTATCATTAAAGGTACAGATGTCGATCAGCCAAGAAATTTAGCAAAATCTGTGACTGTAGAATAAAAGATAGCTACTAGATATGTGGTTGTGTGGCACGATAATAAAGTTAGTAACATATAAATAAAGATAGTAACTTACAAATAAAGCTGGTAACTTTTTCCATCTAACTTCAGTAATGTCGAAGGTATGGAACATGACCAGCATTATTCTTGATTCGCGCTCCCAGAAATGGATAAAACAAGGGCGCGGATCAGGCTCAGGAAAAGACTATCACCCATGGTTAACTGTTAGAGACCTGCCATCTTCTGGCAGGTCTCATCGTATCTGGGGCTGCCAAACTCAGAGAACCCACCATTTATTATCAGATCTTGAACTCGCGGCATTCTTTCTGTTCGACTGGAATCCCATCGTTACAGATATCCGAGAGCAGTATCCTCTCAGGCTGGAAGACACACTTAAGCTAGCAACCGATGCGGGCATCCGCCACCCAGAAGTTGGTGGACAGGTCCAAGTGATGTCTACAGACCTACTTGTTGATACTAACAAGCCAAAAATGCCCAGAATGGCAATTCAAGTTAAAACGTCTGCAGACCTCTTCAACCCACGAACGGTTGAAAAACTGGAGCTGGAGCGGCGCTATTGGGAAATGAAAGGAATTCCTTGGTATCTGCTTACCGATAAGCAAATCCCTAAAATAGTAATAAAGAATATTGCCTGGCTGTTGATTTGCACTTAAAACTGACCCACCATTTGCATTGAATATTGACCCACCCTAAATGGTTTATTTTACGGGTTTGGGTTGTGGATAAGTTGGTGTCTTTTTCTCCTTTTTCGGTGGGTTTGAAC
>Ga0209067_10000178_pt1 | contig 43974 bp, 60 predicted proteins | sample ColStrG_CSR_2013_FD_187199 | JGI IMG/M metagenome (GOLD analysis project Ga0209067, IMG submission 187199) | Freshwater sediment microbial communities in response to fracking from Pennsylvania, USA - Cold Stream Run_MetaG_CSR_2013 (SPAdes)... | ecosystem: Environmental > Aquatic > Freshwater >... | reverse complement strand
CCGGCAACAGCAGTGGCTACGGTGGGTGCAATAGATTTAAGAAAATCGGTGAATCCACTCATTTTGGAATCCCATCTTTAAAATAGTATATAGATCCTAAGAACACAACGATTGCAGTTAGCGGTTTTGCCAACTTCCCGACAGCGTTAAGAACTACCCAAGCACCTTTAAGTGCTTTAAATAACTGTAATAGTTCTTCTGTATCAGATTTAATTGCTGAAACTTGATTTGCATCGGCCACTTGAACTCCTTCAAGTTTAGATACGCGAACATCGAGAGCGTCGATTTGATCTTGCATTTTAGGTGTTATTCCCATTTCCAATGCAACCATACAAAGTAGAACCAACTGCTCCAGCGATCACAGCAAATTGAGTTCCATACGCAAATGCAAACGTACGCGTTTCGCCTGCATTAATCAATATTCCAGTTTGCGGAGTTCCAGCAACAGGAATAACAGCAGTCGGAGCAGCAGCACCGGCGAGTGCAGTCTGAATCCAAACAGCTTGAGTTCCTACAGTACTAAACCGATAGTCCATCACAACTTCCAGCGGAGCAACGGAAGAAGGTACAGAAGATAGAGTCGGAGTAAATGCCTGAGAAGCAGCTGTAACTGCTAGAGCAAAAGTCTGTCCTTGCGGAGAAAATGTATTATTAGACATGAGATTCCTTAAAGAGCATTACCAAGTTTGTCAGTTAATCCTTTAGAGTAACCGCCATCTTGCAGCAATGATAGAACTTCATTGCGCTGAATTGCATTGGGGGTAGAGTTCCAGGAGATATGAACCCAAGTGTGTTCAAGAATCAACTGATCCCAATTCACCAGATCTTTATTTGCTATAAGTTTTTGACAAATTTCCAGAGGTGATCCGAATGCAGGAGCAATAAAATCAACTGCTTCACCTTTTATATGTTGCGAAGAATCTTTACTTCCGAGGGCGCGATTCAATGCAATACACCGAATCCACGAATCTACCGAGATTGGCACACCGAGAATATACCTAACTTTTTCCATCTTAACCGCAGTCTTACTTGCAGTCGTAATAGTCATTGGTTCAGGATTTGCATTATCAATTCCGAGGCGAGAAGCAGTTTGCGAAATAACAGCTTCTTCGAGAGTGAAATGTTCAGAGAGTTGAGTCGTCATATATTATCAGGCCTAAAAAGAAAAAGTGAAGAACCAAGAGCGTAACCGAGTTTTTGAGATAATGTTCCAGCTGTGGGAGCAATTGTTCCAGCAGTATTACCAAGATAATACGTGGCACCAGGAGTTAGTGAACCGATTGCACTACACAATCCTCCAATCATAACTTCACCATAATTACCTGCGGTTACTCCATTAGCTGTAGAACACCATGCATGTGCAGGATATCCCGAAGTGCCAGAGGATAATCTAGCATTGAGAACACCGGCATTATTGTATAGATTAACAATCTGGCCATATGTAACTGTTTGAGAAAACAGCACATACACACGTTGCATGTTTTGTATAAGTACAGTAGACTGTATTGGAGTTACCGAATAGTTTTGCGGATCAGCCGGTAATGCTCCAGTATACGCATCTACTGCAAGAGTCAGATTTCGAATAGCATTGTAGAGTCGAGTAAATTCTGGAAAAAATGCCGGATCGGGCGGATCAGGAATATTAGGTAATCCAGTATTAATTGTTGATTCATATGCCATTGTTATCTCCGAGCGCCCAAATGGAACTTAAGTTGAATGGATGCCAGAGAAAATCCACCTACGAGCATCAGAGAATGATTCATTGCAGTCGTGTGCGCATTAAATACTCGCTGCGTTTCATTGCCAACAGTTGCATCGTAAAGTTGTGTTTTAGTGCAAGATGACAAAGTGCCACCAGACATACTTGCAAAATCCCACATAACACAACACTGGCCGGGCCGCACAGTCTGTACTGCGACTTCATCTAATGTAAGTGTGCGTGAGCGAGCATATTGAAACTTACCGGTCATCAATACTCCAGCAGATAGCGGATTATCAATGTTAGGATTTACTAGATAAGTCGATCCATCTTGTTTCAGAAATGCAATAGATCTACGAGGCGCATCGGCAATCGTAGGATCAAGATACTGATATTCGAAACAAAACACATGCGGGATTTTTAACTTACCAAATCGACGCTGAGTCATATCGTAAATTATCGCATGAGTCAATGCAGTAATTCCATATGACATTACAAGATACCTATCTGCAACCGAAGTTAATTTCTTAACCATCGGAGAAGATAGTGCAGTCGTTGTAAATGCCATTAACACTTCGTCGAAATCTTCAAAAGATTCACCTGCGATAAAATCGGTAATCTCAGGAAATTGAGTCTGAGTTGCAGTAGCAGTTACAGTCTGCAATCCAGAAGTGGTGTATGCATATTGATTACCAGTGTTTGCATCATAAGTGACAAGCTTATTATCAGAGCAACCACCAGAAGCTACCACTTCTTTAAAGTTAAATGGGTAGCGCGAATTTCCAGAATATATCGCAGATACGATATTTGCCGTAGTATAGATTGCCAGTCCGAAGGTTGCAGGAAGCACGAATGTTATTGGGCCTCGCGCACCTTCGGGACGTATATTAGATGCTCCAGTAATTAGTGAGGGCGTAAAATCAATAATATTAGCCGACGGAGTAATATCGAGAACCGACGACCAGTAAATGTCATTAGTATCGAATGCAATCGTGTAACCTTGGTAGGCCGCAAGACCGATAATATTAGCGACATTCAGTGCAGTGAGAGTTACTGCGACCAGAGTGTTAAGAACAGAATCCCACTTATAGCATCCAATTCCTGAGAAATATATATAAGAAATACCTTGCACAGTTGCATACGATACTTTAGTTGTGGAGGAAATTGGAATAACTGTGGTAATCGCTGTCCACTTAGACGATCCAAGAACATAAGTGTAATGAATCCCAGTTACAGTCGGGGCGAAATAAAACCTCGGGCCGTTTTGACCAGAGGCTAATTGGTCAGATCGCAACAATTGGGCTTCAGTAAACAATGTTCCTGACGATCCCAAAGGTGGAATTATCTGATCGTAACCAATGGATTGAAATCCGAATGGGGCAGGCAGTACATTGTGGCAATAGAAAATGGTAGGAATTCCCACATCGCGGTCGGCATCTTCAGAAGATGTGAGAGAGCGATTAAAAGTATTATCATTGCCAGGAACAATAATAGACCTACCCATGTAATCAGTAAGGAATGGAAATTGCTTTATTGATAGATTGCCACGATATACTACTTGACTCATTCTAATCTCTTTCTTGCTACATATTGCATGTGAGCACGGTAACAATTTACAACTGAAGCCATTACTTTACCGCCTTCAGGTGATGCTAGATACTCGGGGAGCTGCGATAAATGTGCAGATAACCATTCTTGATCTTCTTCGTCAAGGGCTTTTCCGATAGAAGTTAAAAGGGCTAGAGCATTACATACTAACTAGTGTATATGGAATGCCCTAACCTGGTATGAGAGGCGGCAACGTTTTAAGTTGGTCTCTCAAAGCTGTAACTTGTGCATCAATTGCATGAAGCTTGTTAATAGAATAAGTGGGCACAGGTGGCAAAGTAGGAGGTTTGGCCTGTGGGTTGGTTGTTAAAGAAGTAAGATAAGTTTGGTAATCCAAATCGTATTGTTGTTTCGCATACATCGCCACAGTAACTTCTCGTTGTGCACGATGTTGAGATAGTTCCAAATCTGCGATCTGAGCATTTATTGATGTGACCGCAGGATTAGGAATCTGATCTGGCGGTGTGGGAGTGTTGCCTTCTGCGAGCCAAGATAGATAGGCTTGGTAGTCGATATTGTCTGCGACTTGCGGTATATATGCATTATCAGCAAGACGAATTATTGATGCATTAGGTTGTGAAGATTGAAGTTTGTAAGTCATGATAGAATCCGATATGGATTAGAGTCGAGCAGATGCTGTATAAGCACCAGCAGATATACTAGTATTTTGTGCGTAAAATCCAAATATACTTGCAATAGTTCCACTGACAGTTCCAGTTGACACAGTAGGAATAACAGTTGGTGGGATCCGCATAGGAGTTGGAAATTGAAAAGAAAAGAAAGTATTTGCTATACCATACACACATGTTCCAGCTGGAGCATTAATATAATAACGCAAACAACGCTGCATTTCATTATCGCGATAAGCAAACAAACTAGGATTGCCGCCCGGTTCATATTGCGGAAGTGCTAGCGTTCCAGTGCCAAATTCAATCGTTTGGTTAGTTCCACCAATCGCAGTTCCAGTAATACCAGAAGATCCATAAGATCCAGAGTCAATTCTGCCTTGCGCCGTTCCAACCCAAGATAGACAATGCGTGCCAGATTCAAGAAACAAACCCTCGATTACTTGTTGAAGTGTACCAGAACTAATTGTGAGAGTTGTTATATTTCCTACTGTTGCAAATGTATAAGTACATCCGCCGGCTCCAGCTTTCCAGCCATCGTGTCCGTAAACACCTGCGGCAAGAACAACTGAACCACTAACTGCCAATTGGTTAATTGCAAACAGGCCATTGATTAGCCGATTTTGCATGCCCAGTTGTAGAGTTGTATTGATAACATCACCGCTGGGAAATTGAATACCACCAGACGGAAGAATAAGTTGTGGCTGTGTCATTTGTTATGCCTTTGCTACCAAGATGCCTTGGAAAAAGTTGCCGTCGCTGGCAGAGTTAAATCCAATGCCATCGCCACCAGCGCCGGGGACTGTGAGAATTGTTCCGGTCATTTATGCAACCCTCACAATGGTGAATTGGGCAGAAGCACCCGTTCCAGCGGCAGTACCTTCAGCAATTGGATTGATAATTGAACCCGCAGATAGATACCCAGTCCAAGAAACAGCAGCAGCTGTATTTGCGGCTGTTGCAACAGTTATATTAAGAACACTAGACGCCGACAAAGCGCCTACGTTTGTAATTCCATTTGCTGCATTTAGCGTTAGCCCTAAATTCGACGCTGCTGTAAAATTGTCCGAGTAGTTAATTGAGTAAACGCCTGAAGTATTTATTGTGAACGACGCGCCAAGGGTCGCGCTGTCGGCGTAAGTAATGTCAGAGCCTTGATTCGTCACAACGTTGGTGAAGCGGCGAATCTTGGTGTTGGTACTGCCGTACCCGTTCGCCGTATTTAGCCGCACCATCGACTGCGCTTGCCCCTGCTGCACGACACCATTAGCACCAATACTTAATGCCAATACTTTCGCACCTGTGGGGCCAACAAACAAAGTAAATGTGCCATCATTGCCAGAAGCAATTGATAGCGAATCACCGCCAGCACCAGGAATTGTTATAGTTGAAGTAGTCATTAGTTAACTCGAGTAATTGTAAAGAAAGCTACATTACTTCCAACACCTGCTGCAGGAGCTGAGTGCGCTCTGATAACAGAACCAGCAGATAATTGAATTGTGTCACCAATTGCAGAAGGTTGACTTGCAGCTGCTGTGTATGCCATATTCAAAATATTGGCTACAGATATTAGGGATACATTAGTAGTTAGCTGAGAACCTGAAGCATTTAAAGAAATTCCAACCCAATTCTGCCCAGTAAAATTATCGGTATAACTTATTGCATAGACACCGGCGGTATTAATAGTAAAGCTGTCACCATTAACAGTACTCGGTGTGTAAGTAATGTCTGAGCCCTGAATTACACAACCATTTACACCATTGGTATTATTATTAAAATATCTTATGGCTGTATTTGTAGATCCCATTCCTCCGACAGTATTTACCCGCACCATACTCTGATTAGAAACCAAAGCAGCTTTAGCCTGTATACTACCATCTGGAAAAGTTATTCCATTAACTGCGTCTAGTATAATCATTGTATCACCAACCTTGATCCCGTAGGAACAGTAATTACGTCGAGTGCATTAATTGTCAGCGGGCCAACAGTCGATGCATTTTTAACTTTGCCAACCGAGTGCACACCATTTTGAGTTCCGCTAGTTCCAATCGAAGCGCCACCAGCAGTTGCAGACAATTGGAATGTAGACGAAGTTAGTCCGGTTGCAGATATATAATATACTGATCCGGTGCTAAGTCCAGTCGGAAGGGCGCCAGTCGTAATTAACCTAACAGGTTGATTAGCAAAATATCCGTGGTTGATCAAAGTAAATACTGCGGGTGCAGCAATCGTAACAGTTACACCAGATTTTAATGCTCCATTACCTAAAGTATACGGAGAAAAAGCAATTATATCGTTTTCTTGGAATATAAGATCTGTGCCGCCCCCAGTTGCTCCACCACCACCTGTCGAAGATGAAGAAGATGATGCGGTTGCATATTGGTAAGATGTGATAGTCCAACCTGCAGGAACTCCGAGAACTGAGAACGGAGTAACAATGCAAGAATCTCCGGCCGATACTGCAATAGTAGTCGATCCCGGAGTTAGCAAAGTGGCCGAAGGATATATGTTTAGTGCGGCTGCAAATCGCAAAAACATCGGGCCTTTGTAATTTGTACCGAAAGATGTAATATTAATCGATCCGGTAACTTGTGCAGAATTAGATACTAGCGATCCAATGTCACAAGTTGCAGCCGATGGAATTACCAATTCCGGGGCGAATGCAAGTTTGGCACTCAGAGTCAGAGTATTAGTTGCATCAACTAGCCAAGCTTGAGTTCCATTAATTACCAATCCTATTTGATTCGGATTAGGTTGAAACAATCCAGTGGTAGGATTTCCGACAAAAGAAATTCCCGGAGCAGCTAGTGATCCGGGAATGAATAAAAATTGAGTTGTTGCCGGAGTGGTCGGAGTAGTAATACTTCCTGGACTCCAAGCGGAACCTTGTCCTGACATTTATAATCCTATTCCTGTGAGTGCGTGTTGAGTAAGAAGCGCGTATTGATCATTTACCATATCTCGCATCATAGCTACTTGTTCATCTAGTCCAGTTGCTTTAAATATAATTGCAGCAGCTTCGTAGACAATGGCAAACTTGTGATCATTTGCAATCCAAGATGCATAACCCGCAGTAGTTATGTCCGGATTCGCATAGTAACCGACTAGGAAATATTGATACGGATCTTGCACCCGAATCTGAATTAAAGAACCTGCGACGTAGAATACATCAGTGCGATTTGCACCATAATTATCTACGACTTTTTCAGGAGTTAGATATTCGAGAAAATCAGTTGGGCCGCCCGTTATCGCAGTATTGTCATATTTGCGAATATACTTGGGTTTGCGCCACAACGGAAAAACCGACTTATAGTCGAGAGATTGAAAATAGTCAGAAGTGGGAAAGCCTATTGATTGTTCGTAAAAATCTTTAATCCAATCATCTTTCTGATGTGCTTTTAATGTTGCAGCTTGAACCGCCAGATTAGTTTCATTAACCAGATCAGGGCGGTTTGTAATGGTCATCACATCTGCAACTATTGATGCAAATGAGACATTCGATGGATTGGAATTAGGTTGTACGAGAATCATAATATTAAACCGAGGTTACGGTTTCCCAACCTGCTGCACCACCAACGCGCAATTTGTTTAGAGTCGTGTCGAAATATATTGCACCTTTGCGCCAAGCTGGTGCTGCTGCGGTTGTCGATTGCAACGAAGAAAGCGTACCATCTGTATTAATGGTAACTGCATCGGTTGCACCATTGTTAATTACAAAGTGGATTGCATTGAGAGAATAGGTTCCGATTGCAAGATCAGTCGATGCGGTTGCAATATAACCTGTACCTGCTTTATTAAAAGCTCCAGTGCCGACATACGTAGATGAGTTAATACCCATCTCGATAAAATTGGTAATTGCGGTTGCTGCATCATTGGATGCATTCCAATTGGTAGATGCAGTAGTGGAATTGGAAAGGTTTTGCTGAATTACCTGAGAATACGTAGTTGCCGTGGTGGAAAAAGATTCCAGTATTCCGGTGTCAGTGTAAGTCAGAGGATCAAATGGATCATCCAAGAGAATATCAGAAACAGTTTTAGCGCCAAAATTAGCGCCAGAAACATAAATATCATATCGACCATCAACACAATAAAATCCGAATGCACCAGTTGCATCGGCAGTGATTGGATTAGTTTGTGCTATTGCACCATAACGATCAGAAAAAATACTCGCAAGCGTAGTTGTGCCATTCAGATACACCGCAATGGTTGCACCTGGAATGGCTTTACCTGAAGTATTTGCTACAGAATCCGAGTATTTTTTCATAATTTAACGATTATTGTTTCAGCGAGCGAGCAGACGGTGCAATATTAATTTTACCAATTCCTGCAGGCAATGCAGCTTGTTGACCATTTTGAGTAAGAGCCAATTGCGGATTAGCTGCCATTGCTTGCGATTCCGATTCTGCAATCAATCCTGCAACTGATTGAGAATTAGAAATTCCGAGAAGCTTGGTGTTTTGATCCGTAGTTCCCATATCACGATTAATATCCGTGGCTGCGAGAATCTTAGCACGTTCTTCAGCACGAATTTTAGCGATCAGAGCCGACATAGGATCAAGCGCCTCAGAGTCAATAGTTTTCTGATCTTGATCAATATAAAAGACCGGGTGGCCATTGTTACATTCTTCGGTCAATTCTTTAATTTCGACTTCCGAAGAAGTTGCATATTGGCCGCCCATAAAGTGAACAGTTTTGCCAGATTTGAAAGCATAGCCCATAGTAGAGGCTCGGCTTTTAAACAGAGTGAGAATAGACATTTCGATTCCTAATTGGTGGAGGGTAAAAAGTATAGTTTGGTTTAAACAGATAACCATACCAGAAAAACTGCACCCTTCTCCACCAGGAGATTTAGGTTTGCACTATCTCTTTGATAGATGCAATATACATACCGCTGTGAATGTAAAAGTCTTGTACAGTTTTCCTGGGAACAATCACAATTTTTTCAACTTTCTCTTGTGACTGTTCACCAAATACTGTCTTGACTTCTATGTCCCAGCCTGCGTGAGCATCAACTGTAACTTTGGTAGTCATGGTAAATCGTTAGGTTTAGCCAGCTGCACCAGCAGTCAAGTTGTACACAACTGCGTTAGCAGGAGGATTCTTGACAACACAAGTCATTTCAGTCGTCAGAGTTCCGCCAACTGCGTCGATACCGTTATCATTGGCTTCGCCTGCATCTTGGTTGAATTCTTTATTCTGAGTCTTGCGATCACCCAGATAAGCAGCACGGAAAGTACTCAGATCAACACCAACTGCCATCTTAGCCCACGATGCGTTAGAGTTAAACAGCGGATGCTCAATCATTTGGAATGCACCGCGAGAAGTCTTCAGTGTAGAATACTGCAGGCCCCAAGTAGTTTGTCCATCTTGAATCTGATAGAACGATCCAGTTGCCAGACGAGTAATATTGGTAATTACTTTCTTAGCTGCACCGCCGACAAACAGAATACGCTCGTTACCAACTTTGGGGTCGGTAGCTTGGTTGAACATCGGATCCAGGAAACCTTCCAGCTGCGGATAGGTAGTAGTACCACCAGCAGTAAATACGTTGGCAACACCAGCGTAAATAGTCGGATAGTTTGCAGTGTTACCAACAATATTAACCAAACCGTCCATCGTACGGAAAGGTTGGCCATTGCGAGAACCTTGCGATTTCTGACCGAAGAACAGAGCTTTTTCGATATCAGCAGCGTGGAATGCAGCGCAATCTTGACGAGATTCAGCGACGTTAGTATCGCCTGCAATCATCATGGTTTGGCGAATCGTATCGCTGATGGCCCAAGTATTACGGAAAATCTGAGTGTAATTCGTAATACGAACCGGGTTGACAATCAGCGAGTTGGGACGCAGCGAAGCTTCTTCAAAAGCATTACCAACTTGGTAAGCATTGATAGATGCAGGAACAGCAGCTGCAACAACAGAACCGATCGCACGAGTAACAGTCAGCTGAGTGGACGAGATAATCGTGTTAACAATAAAGTTCTCGTAAGAAGCAGGATTGTCAATACGCAGAATCATTCCAGGCAAAATATTTGCAGTAGACAAAACGGTAAACGTGGTGTCCGAAATAAGTTGACCGGCAGCAGTGAAAGTAATTTGCGGCAGCAGCATGGTTTTCGTAAAGAATCCATGTTCCGTAGCAACAGCAGTTTCAGTTTGCAGCATCGAAGTCATACCAAACAGCGGAGCCGAACCATTCGGCATCAGACGGGTAATCATTCCAGCAAACGATTTCTTAGCAAGGTCTTGCGTAAGAATTGCACTATTAAACAAACCAGTAGACATATAGTTTCCTATTAAAAATTGTTAAGATTGCTATTTGACTTACAGGCAATAGCAGTTGAAAGTTGCGCCGACGTTGGTGTAAACACCACCAGAGTAAGTAGAAGTACCAGCAGCAGTGCAGATAAACACCAATTGTTTCATCGTCAGGGTAAGAACTGCGGTATTACCAGAAACAGTAACACCAGTACCGCCGGTAATAGTAACAGTGGAAGCACCCTGATTAGAGTACCAGCACATGAAACCTTCATTAACTTTCGGCGCAGATCCAGTGTTACCGTAGCAAGCCTGCATAATGTTGACTGCAGTATCGGTAACGTCCGAAACAGCACCAGCACCTTGGCGCAAAATAATTTGGCCAGACAATGCAACTGCACTCAGAGTTTGTGCTGCGGCGTTGTTAATTACCGTAACAAGTTCAGCGAGAGAAACGATATCGCCCGGTTGTGCTGCATTGAGCACACCCGAGTTATAAGCGTGGACACGAGTATAAGACATTTAAAATCCTTAAAAATTGGATAGATTACGCAAAGAATTTATCCCAATCTTCCGAAACAGGTACAGCATTAGCAGGTTTGGGAGGTGCCATTGCAGTTCCGAATTGCGAGAGATATTGGGAAGCCATATCACGAATCTCATTAACAGAAGCATTAGGATACTTTACTGTCAATTGAGATTGCAGTGCTTCCATAATCGGAGCAGCTGCAGGATGGGTAAGTGCTGGATTAGATTCGCGGAGGGATTCAGAGACTTGGAATCTCTTAACTTGCGAAGGGAGCCGGGAATCCAGTCCTTCTTGAAATTTTGCCAAAGCAGCTTCAACTATTTTAGTTGATGCGAATGACGATTGAGCGTACGACCTTTGAGCAACATCATTGATTGCTTGTGCAAAAGCTGCTGCTGCATCAGGCCCACCTGCGGTAATCTTAGCGAGAACATCAGCGGGAACTTGTGCAGCAAAATTAACTTTACGAGCAGCTTCCAACATTTTAGCAGGATCGGCGCCTGCAAACATATTAGCTGGAAGCGTGTTGTCAACTCCAGGAGTGTTCACAGGTTCCCACAAAGTCTTAAATTGATCGAGTGGGGATGCAGGTTCAGTAGGAGTTGCCGGAGTTGCTGCTGGTGCAGGTGCTGCCGGAGTTTGTTGTTGAGGCGCATTTTGTTGCGGTGCGCCATCATATTGCGAAGTAGTTCCAAAAATGCGAGATACGAAAGACATAAAATTTCCTTAATTAGAGAGGGTGATGTTGCTGGCAGAAGCCAATTCGACTAAGAGTTTTAGAACACCAATTTGACCTTGGAGTTCTGCTTCTCTTTGCGCGAATGCGATAGGATTCAATGGATCATATGCAAGTGATAGCTTTTCTTCAGCCGCATCACAGATAAGATTTTGAATCACATATAAGTTTGCAGTTGTAAGTGATTGTCCAGATTCTTGTTCTTCTGGACTTAACTTATAACGCGTAAATGTCGAATTAACTTGGTGTGCCATTTTGTTGTGCTTGCGGTTGAGAAACTGATTGGCCTTGTGCTCCCGGAGATACTTGGCCCACCTGATCCAATTGATTAGTGTTTTGTTGCAATGCTTGAGTATTCTGGCGAATCGTAGACAAGAAAGATTGCAATGGATCTGGAGTCTGATCTTGTTGCACTAATTGTCCATTCTGGAGATAACCAAATTGAGCCGGCAACGGTTGTGGAGTATTCCACGGTTGGCCTGCTTGAATGGATGCTTGCGCCATCTGAGTCCACTGTTGCATTGCAGATTCATAAGCAACTTGTTCATTAGATTTTTCGAAGTCTTTAATATGTGCGCCCTGAGTTTCCATAAGATACGAAAACAAAGATGCCATATTGTACGAAGATCCAATTTGCGGCGAAGATCCAATTACCTGCAAAGCTGTCTGAAATGCATCACCTGCAATTAGTTTAGATGTGGGTGAGAGACCATCAGATACTTTGAATGATATGACTGCATTTCGGAGAACAACTGGGTCGATTGCAACTTGTTGTTGTTTGCTCGAATAGTATACTGATGTGGGGCCTTGGTATTGCAGAATGTTAAGTTTAAGTATTTCTTTCAGCGGAGTAAATACTTGATCTTCGAGAAGGATTGCAGTACCTTGGTCACGACCATTTGAGTTATTCATCACATCTGAATACTCAGTTTGGGTCTTATTTCCTTTTACAAATTGTCCTTGTCGTGCTGGGTTTTGTCCTGTGATGACGTCGGACAATTTAATAACTGCACCCATTTCCTGCATGATAGTACCAGATTGATCGTCTCTAAATGGTATCGGGAAGTATGCTTCATTGAGTGGTTTACCATACGCTGCTGGGCGAACAGGAATTTTAGCTGACGGGTTATCACTGTTAATTTGTGCTTCTCCCACTCGTGATGGATCATACAGTCCTCGGTCAGATATTGCTCGTCGACGTGCTGCAATTACAGAGTTCATCATTGCAGATGAAACATCTTGTATTCCTTGTACGTTTTGGGCAAGAGACTTAGTTTGGAAAGATAGTCCATCTTCGAGTGGAGAACCAAAGAGAATAGGAATGCGATTATGTGCATTGGTTTGCCGTTCTGCATAGATTATTACCTGATGGTTAACAATGATAAATTTCCACACTTGCGGAGTATTAGGTGCAGGAACTCGCAGCCCGAAATCAGATGGAATAATCCGACCGTATAAAGTTGTTACTTCATATACGTTTTTGTAATCTATTTTCGATGAGACTTGCGATGCAGATGCCCATGCCATCCAATCTGTACCCTGTCGCACATTGAGATTAATTAGTGCATCTTGATTGATTGGGGGAAGATAATACGAAGATACAGAAGATGTGTTAATTCCGCCGCCGCCAAGTCCGGAAGCAAATGCGGCTGCAATATTATCTACAACTTTGTTGGGAATTTGTGCAATAAACATTTTGAGGGCCATACGAGACATAAGTTCCGTATACCCTGCAAATTCACCTTTTTCAGATACTTCTGTAACTGGAATGCGAAAATCAAAAATAACATTGTATGGATCGAGTCGGCGAATACGATTGCCAGACCAGATAACTTCTCGCGGTTTTCCTTGTTTACCTTGTGCGTATGTGGGATCTGTATCTAATGCTGCGACAACTTGGTCAGTCCAATCTACTTCGACTGCTGCGAGATTGTATTTAAATCCATCTCGAAAAAACATTTGCAAATGACGAGTCCAACCACCACGACGCTGGTGATCTTCCATTAGTGCTTCCATCTGAAGCGCAGAATCTTCCATCTCTGCATTTCCTGCAACTCCGAATATTGGAGAGCCAGTTAAGAAAACAGAAGTTTGATAAGTTACAGCTGCTTCCACTGCGGGAAGAACAACTGGCATGGTGATGTTTTGGAATTTATTCGAATCACCATAACGATTAGCTAGCTTGGATTTTTGATGTTCCGCAGTCCAATCGACTTCTCGAATATATGCGAGGTCGATCTTACGCATTTGTTCTCGAATATTCCAAGAAGTATTAAGCATATTGTATGCTTGTTTCGAGAATTCTATTAGGCCGGCCTGTTGGGTTTTGCCTAAAATCATCGGAGTATTAGTAGCCATGCGCGCTTTCAGAATGGAGAATTAAATTCAAGAACCTCTGATTTAGAGTATTCTTGCTCATTTATTACATTGGATGAGACAATTTGGTGCTGATACATTTCTATCACTTTCGATGCATAAGTTAGTAAGTCCAAAATTCCGTCAACATTGTCTCGTTTAAGCGGATTGAATTGTGCTATTTGTAAGTATGTAGCTGGAACACAATCAGGATGAACCCACACTTCGCCTTTTAGAAGTTGTAGAAACATTTGCAAAATACGAGAATTCTTATTTTGCGATCCGGAATAAATTTCTACTGGCTCGATTCCTATAATACCCATTTGGGCAGTTATAAAATTAAACCAATAGAGCAGAGAGTATTGATACGCATTGGACTCAATGGCAATTACAGACACACCGTGAGTTAAAGCCATTTTAAGAGCTTCTCGTATTATATCACCTGGGGACATTCTACCTTCTACTACTTTTCGTAATACTGGATATGCGTTATGTATTTCGAAATAACCAATTGAAACTGCGTCTGATGTAGCTTTATCTCCTGCGGGGTCAATCATTAAGAATTTACCGCCGGGAATATCATTGTCTTGGTATGGATATTGAGGTATTTTAGATGTGTCGATCGTGTTATTTACTGATGCATTTTCATCATTTAGAACTTCTGCATAGAAAATTTCTGGGTGGCCTGCAAGTAAGTCATTTTGAAATTCTCGATAAAGTTGTTCTATTGGCTGCAATTCTTCCCAGAGAGAAGTGCCATCTGCAAGAATTCCGCCTGCAATAAATTTAACCCAATTAGGATTAGTTTTTAGGTGGCGCAAAATCGAGTATTTTGTGGGATACATATTACCCACAAAAATAAATAGACAGCCTTCAGGTGATTTAGATTTCATCGCAGTTCCGTACATTTCTCTTTCGAGCGCATCAGAAACTGGGCCAGAATCGGCCATTTGGCGAGATTGTATGTCGTCGAATACCATAACATCGGGGCGCACATTTTTTAATGTTATGCCTCGAATAGTTTCGACTGTGCCGGCCATCACAATAACATTGCGACCTCGAAAGCCGAATTTCTTTAGATCTTGTCGATCTGTCTCAATGCCAATTCTCCAATCTCCGAATACTTTTCTGATATTAGGTTCGGAGAGCATATCCATAACATCGGAAATAATATTGATTGCTTTGGTGGTATTTTCCGCCATCACAAGAATAAATTTGCGCCGAGTGAAAAGAATGCAGTAGAGAAGAAATAATTTTACGAGAGAAGTTTTTGCAAATCCTCGAGGAAGTCCGAGTGCTAATTGGGAGAAGTCTCGATTTTTAGATACGTATTGGAGAAGCCAAGACCAAATTGATTGATATACTGGTGGAAATAAATAGCGAAAAGTTTCTGGAGTTGCGAGTGCTGCGAGAAAATCGAGAGAATTACGGGCCGATTCTTGTACTTGATCTATTTGGAATGCAGTTTCGGGAATTTCCGGGCGAGAACTTTCCTCCACTTCGGCGATTGGCTCTATATCTTCTTGGGTAAAAAGATTCGATTCTGTATTTGGCGGCGGATTCATTTAGAATCAGACAATTGGATTGAAGAAACTCGATTGCGAGATAATTGGGCGCGCAATCCGAGAAGTAATTTCTGGGCTGCTTGCTTATTCATTTCGACCTGTAGTCGCTTTTGTTCCAATTGTACTTGGGTCATATTGGTTTTCGAGGGTGAGGGAAGCATCTTTGGCCTCCGAAAGTTTTAACATTTGAGCCGATGGAATAGTAACTAGAGTTTGTTCGCCTACTTGCACAACTTGATTATGAATATTAGTTTGAAACTTGTTAAGTACGATTTGTGGAATATTAAGTTGAATGATAGTTTGTTTTGTGGTGAGAGATTCGGGGGCAGTTTGTCCTCTGCGTTTTGCAGCATTAATTACTGAGAACGATTTAAGTATTTCCATCGGACGAGTCATAAATGGAAGACAATCTTCCAGCTTTTTTATGAGTTTATCTTCGATGTTATCTATTTTATCGTCGCGCTCATTGTGTTTAGATAACGATTCGAATTTCTTTTCAACAACTTTAATTGCAAATGACTCATCTGCGAGTAATTGTGATATGCGAGACACATCTACACCGAGTGCATTTGCAACTGCGGTGGGTGGAACACCTTGCCCTAATAGTGTAAGTGCTCGTTCTTCTGTGGATAATGTGGATGCTGTGGTGGCCATGATGATTTTTGCGGGGAGATGTGATAATATTAGTGGGATCGGGAGTATTGTGATGTTGGGGATACCAATTGGCGTGAAAGTTGTGAGATTGGATGGATGATTTAAAATTTTTTAGAAAATTGGGGGAATCGTCATAGGAAAACCCGCGCGCACAGAATTAAAAAGGCCCTTACCCACCTCCGATTTTAAATCTAAATGAGAATGATTCTCATTCTCATCTAAAAATGCGAAGTGAGTACTAACTAACATGGAGAATTGCGAAGTAAGCGCTAACATATGTGGCATGTGATACGCGAAGTGAGTGCCAACTAACATAGTGGGATTGGCCTAGAATGGCCTAGAATGTGCGATTAAATAAATAAAATTGATTTAGTTAAAACTGTACCACATTATAAAACCCGATGTCACCACATGCGCTAGCGCACACAATCACACACAATCGCGTAAATTTCACAATATGAGATATCCACAAGATAATATGAAATGCACACGAAATAGGCAAGTTATTTCACGATGTGATATGAAAATAGGTGATTTTATGATGTGATATGAGAAGTGTTGTTTTATTGCACCGATGCACACAAATGGCGCATTTTGCATGATATTGGTGCAGGAATTACGCATTTTGGTGCAGACTGCGCTTGTGGATAATGTATAACATTGTGAATAGATTGTGGATAACACAGGTAAGTTGTTGATTTATAAGGGTTTTGATTGTGAATAAAATATGAGGGTGAAAATAGATAAATAGTTGGCATGGGGCTTGCAATATATATAGTGCCGATACTGGCGCACATACTTAGCTAATTAATTAACTTAAAGGAAAATGAAAATGTCCGTTATTTCCAATATCCACACTGCAATTGTCTATGAAGCCAAAGGCGCAAATAAAACAGTAGCGCAGAATGGTCAGCGTCTGGTTGTCACAATCGCCAAAGCCGATAAAGACGGAAACTATGGTCCGCATTTGCAACAAACGATGGCCACATCAGTGCCGATTCTTGGCCGCGCAGATATTGACTGGGGCTTGTCTAGCGTGCGAGATGCAGCTACAGAATATTTCCAGACGATACAAAATAAGATAGTTGCCGATCGGATTAAATCCGGCCAGCGCGAAGTATCGACGGATCAAATTGGAATGGCCGCGATCATTGATTACATTAACACTGATGCAACGGGCGATAAATGGGACGCTGCGCGCATTGCATCGTGGTTTGATGACACATTGGCAGAACCGATTGGAATTGCATTGATCGCCAAAGGTTTTGATGACGCGAAATGGCAAGCGTCGCTCAATGCATATAAGAAACTCATTGCCGATACATTCTCATCTCGTGGGACTATTGCGCGCGCCAAAGCAGTTGCAATTGATAAGGCATTTAAATTGATAGAATCACCGGATGCAACGCTTGTGCGTTTTCAGGGGCGCATTGATAAGGTTCTTAATGAGGTGAGTTTGGATGACGCACTTGGATTGTAAGATTGTAAAATAGAATTACACTAGATGACATTGATTAATTTCAGTGTCATTAATGGGTGATTTTACCCAGATATGATTTTGATTGGATTGGAGAATTGAATTATGTCCCATCGTTTTTGCGATATTGGTTTATATTACACATTCTATTGCAATGGCAATTCATGGATTAAAACATCCTCACGGACTGCACGGCTTATTAATTCACCTTATACATCCAATGGCAAAGTGTACTATTTTCAAGAAAATGAAATTGTTTTTCTTGTCCTATACTTTTAATATAACTACGGGTTCTGGCATTTTGGCTGGCGTGACACAATGCCAATCTGCCAATCTGCCAGAATGCCAGATGGCCCTTTGACCCCCTCGTGCCATAGGTGCATCCGGCACTTATATTAGATACCTTATCACCACACATATAACCTAGAATGTATGTATGTAGGATATCTAATATAAGTACTATTATATTTTATATTTAATTATTTTGATACCCCTCAGAATGACCGTAAGATATGGAACATAACCCTATTCACTCACGCATAACATACACTATCATGCACTATCATACAATCTATAATGCACACAATCTATATTAGTGGTCGTATCACCTATGCCGATGACCCCCTTGACAAGGGTTTGGCATTCTGGCATTCTGGCATTCTGGCTGGCGTGCCAAACCTTGAGATTGTTTTCTTATATTCTTAAATCCTGAGAATATAAATCAAGCAATCCACTAAACGAAAGCGAGAATCTAAAATGTCTGCATCTCAAATGATTTATCTATACAATGTGCATAAAGCGAAAATGATTAGACAACATCTGGCACCACTAAGTTATTTTCGCTTTGTGGAGATTCTGAATGGATTGGGATTTTAAGGAATCATAAAATGAACATCGAAAACGCACGTATACTTACATATGCAGAAATAGAAATAAATCATGCTTATCCATTTATGCATCCATTTGCTGGAACCGAATATTGGGCTTTAGATTATGATATTGATCTTACTGAAGATTTTGACCGAAGTAAAGAAAATGGATATTGGGAGCGTAATTTTATCTACGCATTGTTAATTATCGAATCAATCGAATCCGAAAGCGAGTAAGAGATGGCACGCAAACACCATACCTGTGTATCTTGTCCCAATCAACCTAATTATTATTGGGAACAAGCATTGAATAGTTTCGACGAAAATAACAATCATGAATGTTATATGTGGTTGTTTTTGTTTTATGTATCAACAATTGGAGAATAACTAAAATGGCTCATCCTTGCGATTATGCATCCCAATCTGATATATCTCGTTTGCGCAAATCTAATCCTAATCCGGGACGCGCACCAGAATCTAATGGTAATCTTATCATGCGATCATTCTTGCGTGAAAATCCTAATTGGGCAATTGATTCTCTAGTAACATATGCGTTGCGAGAATTTAAAGATTATGGAATCTCACGCAAAATCATTGCAGATGAGATTAAATTTTATGTAATGAATGGAGAATGAATTGTGGATAGATTAAATCATTCTTATCTAAAAACTGCAATAGCTTGTTTTAATGCAGTGCATAATATTCCATACTCATTAGTTATGACTACTGAAGATTGGTGTAATTATTATATGCCGTGGTATTATCCTGAAAATTCATTTAAAGGCATAAGATCCGAACAATCAATTTACTTTTGTCTGCTTCTTGCAGCTATTAATGGAGAAATCTAAAATGTCAGTCAATCATTCTCTTGTGAAATTTCGACCAGTATTAACTCTGGCGCAAATTAAACACATTGTAAATCTAACTGGGATAACAGAATCACCAGAAGATATTTCAATACGCAAAGTATTGATTCCAATTCTAGCAAAAATCGAAGTTGGTGCAATCAATCCAGCATATAAAATCTCTGAAATTCAACTTATAAAGAATCAAGAGAAATCAGAGCGCGAAAGATATGAGAATGGATTGATGAGTGCGCAAGAAGAAATGGATTATGAATCTAAAATTCTCGGAGTATAATCCATGGCTAAAATCATATGCGCATATTCTTCAATCGAATTTGCTTGCGAGCATCTACCCTTTGCGATATCTTCGCGTGAAGTAACTCATCCATTATTTCATGTATCTAAAAAGAAACTTATATCTCTTGCAGGTATTTGGGCAGCGGGCAAACTTACACCAACTGAATCATATCTTACCTATTTGAGTTTGCTTCATAGCACCGGATTAATTGAATGGCGAGTGCCTGCAACTTATCATTCTAAAACCAATTCTATCATTGCAAATAATATGGAACAATTAATCCATATCGTAGGCAAAATAGATATAATCAAACATCCGTCATTCGTTCTCCCGCATTTTGTAATATCTCCCGATACTTGCAATCTCGAAAATTCATATCATTGGATTCAACTTTGGATTCAGAATTATAATGATTGGGCAGATAACATAAAAGATCATGCGAACGATCAAGAATTGCAACGTCGTGAAGCAGGATTACAAAAACTAATTAAATCTTCGCATAAAAATATCGAAGATTATCCTAAAATTCTTGCAGCATGGGCGAGAATGGCAGGCGATTTTCCGACATTCAATGTTACGATTCGCGGAGTTAAAACAGAATTGGCAGATTATTGGGAATCAATCATTATCAAATGTGCGAAAGCCGAATCAATTTTCCAAGTGCCAGAGAATGATTTACGTGAACTAATAGATCATTGCGAAGATAACATTGTCGGCGATGGTTCTATCTATGCAATTGCACTCATGCGATATTTACGCAAAGGTGCGGAGATGCAAAAGAATTATCTCGGCCTTGGCGACGTTGACCTATCTAGATCATCTATCACATCTTATCGTATTCTCAAACCATCAGAATCCGCTGAAGATGCTAACATACAAAATATGATAGATACTGCGCCATCATCCGAACCGCAACGCAATCAGTATCCATCGCTTATCGAATATATCAAAGCGAAAGCAAGATGGAATATTGCATCGAATTACAAAATTCTCCAATCATCTGAATCTTCATCGCAATCTGAAAGTATATAATGTCTACAATATCACCATCTCGATTTGCAGCAATCATCGCCGCTGCAAGATTAAAAGCAGAAGCTGCAAAATCTCAGCCAATTGCCGAACCTACGCAAGAATCATCGCCGCTATTTTCTCCAGAATTAGCTCCTGCACCATCAAAATTACGCGAAAATACATCAGTCACTGATAAATATGGTAACTCGATTACATATAACAGTGCACAACAATCATTCATTGATCTTGCATCTACGCATAAATCATGTTGTCTAATCGGTGCAGCAGGTACTGGTAAAACAACTTGCATGAAGGGTACTGTACAATCTCTAACTCAGTCATCTAAAACAGGTATCCTTCAGAATCACGATCATAAGCATCTTCCTAATGGTGCGCCCGGAATTGTAGTTTGTGCATATACGCGTCGGGCTACAAATAATATTCGTCGAAATATGGATGAATCAATGAAAGCCAATTGCATTACAATCCATAAACTTCTGGAATATGGCCCCGAATATTTCACAGTAATCGACGATAATGGTAATGAGAAAACATCAATGCGATTCGTACCAATGCGTAATGCATCTAATCCTTTGCCATCTGAGATAACTACAATCATATTTGAAGAATCATCTATGATTAGTACACCGCTATACAATGAAGTTATAGATTCGATTCAGAATCCAAACATTCAAATCATATTTCTGGGAGATATTCAACAGTTACCTCCTGTATTCGGGCCCGCAATTCTCGGATTTAAACTCTCAGAACTTCCTACAATCGAATTAACTGAAGTATATCGTCAAGCTCTCGAATCTCCTATCATCCGACTTGCCCATCGAATCCTATCAGGTAAACCAATTTCACCAGAAGAATTACCTAATTGGAATGTACCTAATCTAACAATTAAACCGTGGAAAAAGAAAATAGAAGCAGAAGCAGCCCTATCAGTTTCCGAAAAACTATTCGATACTTTATATGAGCGAGGTGAATATGACCCCGAAAATGACATTATCCTCATACCATTTAATAAATCTTATGGAACACTTGAAATTAACAAATCAATTGCCAACCATCTTGCAAGAAAGAAAGAACTCGTTACATGGGAAGTTGTTTCTGGATTTATCAAACATTACTTCTCTGTTGGAGATAAAGTGCTATACGATCGAGAAGATGCAATCATTCTCGATATATATCCCAACCCAACTTATACTGGAGTTTCTCCGCAACGAGAATCAACCTATTTGGATTATTGGGGACATAATAATGAACCTAAGAACCATGATCGAACAATTAACGAATCAGAATCCGGCGAAGATATTGATTTCCTTCTCGCCCAAGTATCCGCATCCGACTCTGACGAAGATAGAGTAACTCAATCATCGCATCATATTAAATTGCGAATGATGGATTCTGACACAGAAAAGACAATTACCAAAGCAGCAGAAGTAAATGCCCTAATTCTCGGATATGCTCTCACTGTTCATAAATCACAAGGTTCTGAATGGGATAAAGTATTTCTCCTATTCCACAATTCTCATGCAACTATGATGCAACGCGAACTTCTCTACACCGCAGTTACTCGCGCCAAGAAAGAATTATTTGTAATATGCGAAGCAGATACATTCACCAATGCAGTCAAATCACAGCGAATCAAAGGTAACACTTTGCTAGAAAAAGCAGAGTATTTCAAAGGTAAATTAGATAAAGGAGATATGCAATCATGAAAAATCTTAACTTCTTTCGTCGTGAAACATTTGAAGAGGCCCGTAATCGTAGATATTCTGGTACTAAAAGACCTTCGATTCCAGCTCTAATAGATAATGATATAGATCATATGTTTTTGGAAATTCGTAATGGAGAATCAATAGCAGTAGAAATAGGAGATTATTTAGTAACTGTTAAAGCTGAGCTGGACGGTTCGCCAAGAGTACAAATCTTAACAAAACCTGTCTGGGCGAGATAAGATAAAAAATGATGGGGGTTGACACAGCCCCTAAGTTATGCCATACTTCAACCTCGCTCCCAAATTAATTCGAGCGTAAATTGTTCTCTTTAATCTTTCATTTTTGGAATTTATATGACCGAAACCCAATCTCCCTCCACCGCAATCGCAGTTAACTTTGACAACAAGTTTGATTACAAGTCCGCTAAGTTTGGTTTCCGTAAGGTAACTGACAAAGAAACCGGAGTTGAAACGAAACGAGCCACTGTCGAATTGGATAAACTTCCTGTTCCCAGTGTCGAAGGTATCGTAGCAATTCTGGAAACTGGTGGAAAATCTCTTGATCTGCTTTTGGAAGCAGTTGCTAACGTAGTTATTGATCGTGCACGCGATGTTATCAATGAAAACGAAAGCATTACTTCTGAAAACTTTGATTATGCAACTTGCGACTGGAATGCAATTGCTAATCTGGAAAAAGAAGATCGTCGCTCTGGTATTACCAAGGAAACTTGGGAAGATTTTGCTCTCGATTATATCGAAGTTATGCCTGCTGTATCCGGTACGTCGAAAGAACAATCGGCAAATGCAGCGAAAATCTTCTCTGGCAAGTTTGCTTCGATCAAGTCTAAGAAAGATGTTATCGCCAAGCTCAAGCTGCGTTTGTCTATGTACGCAGAACATTCTCCGAAGGCATCGGAATTTTCTGAAATTATCGACTTCTTGTTTAAGAAGGCAGATAAGCTGATTCAAGCTAAGGAAGAATCGCTGGAAGATAATCTGGGCCTGTAATAGGATAGTTACAACACGGCGATGTTGAGTTGTCTGGTATTCAGTAACTATCTTACAAACCCCCACGGGTGAGCTTAAACTTGGCCTGATAAAGGCTGCTCAAAAAATGGCATCCTGAGCATGATGTAAAACTACTCACTTTTTATATCTTTCAAAGGAAAACAAATGTCTGATACTCTTACTCCTTCTGATAATTCTGCACCCATTCCGCCACCCACTCCGCCAGTTGTAACTCCCGAACCCGTAATCGTATCTGTATCTAACATTCCTACGCCGCCTGATGTTGGTGTAACTATGCAACCTGATATGCCTGTATCTCCCACCTAACTTTTCTATGATGGCATATTGCCTGTTTTAAGTTGGTGAGATCATCCTGAACATGATGTAAAACTGTTCATTTCGCATTTCAGAAAACATTGTATCTTTCCATTTCCCTCTCAGTGTGTTGTGATATGCATTACTTTAAAAATATTCGTAGAAGCTTTTTAGTTTCTCCAGAAGATAATTATCTTTTGCACAAGTATCTATTTTATATAGATGCTAATGGTTATCCTCGCACCAATATTTCTGGTAAACCTATTCGTTTGCATAAACTTATATTACCTGATGCTTTAGTTGTAGACCATAAGAACAGAGATAAATTAGACAATACAAGAGACAATCTTCGAGAAACAACTAAAAAACAAAACACACAAAATTGTGATAAAAAACCATCTAACACATCTGGATATAAAGGCGTATCTCGTAAAGGTACAAGTTGGATAGCTCAAATATCTTTTAACGGTGTGTCTATTCATCTAGGTTCATTTGTCTCTGCTGAAGATGCAGCCAGAGAGTACAACAAACACGCTTTAAAAATTCAAGGCGAATTTGCTGTACTGAATGAGATTTAATTATGACTCGTCAGTATGAACCCATCTGGCAACAGATAAAAGCTAATGGTCATTGTGAAATATCTACGCACAGAGCTTATCATAAGCGAATCATCAAAGCTACGGTTAAGGAAAAAGACATGGATTTAGGATATAAACTAGAATGCACAGAACGCTATCCGCCAGTGCAAGCAGTATTAAGAACTTCTCGATCAGGATCAGTTATTAAATTCACCCTCATTCTTAAACCTCTCATAACATTGGATTCTATATGACCCCACACGAAATTATCTCAATCAAAATTCAAGAACTCTACGATGCAGTACAATCTACTCTCCCAAATATGCCAACTCTCTTGCGAGAAATTCATTCTAATCTCAAACAAGATCCAGAAATTGTAACTCTCCTGACCCCAGAACAAGTTTCAATCATTGTATCCGGCCTATCTAAACAAACTCAAACTACAATCACAACATCAATTCTCACAGGATCAAAAGGTAAATCTCTAAAGAAAATCTCTGTCGATGACATATGATCTTACTTTACACGAAACTTTAATTCTCTGTTGTTATACAAAACCCAATTTTCCATATCGACAATTATCAGCTTGGCTCGGATGCACACCCTACATCTTACCCGCTAATCGTACACTCAGAGAATCTGCACTATCAATTCCACCACGAGATAATTCCCACGATTCATATATGAAACTGTGGGGATTTACTGTGCTTCTCGAAACTTATTGCACAGATCAAGAACAATCAAATATTATTAGGTACATATTATGTCATTGTCCAGTACAACCGAAAATAGTGAATCGCAACTTACAGTACGAGAAATTGAAAACAGCGATATACATACCGGAATTAGAACAATCGACCCAAGAATCCTCAATCTCTCCTACTCAAGTCTCCTCGAATTACATTCCTGCCCGCGCAAACTCGAACTCTCCAGACTCGGCTCTATTAGCGAGACTGGCGAAACTCAAGAAGAATCCATAACATTCTCATATGGACAAGTTGTAGGATTGGGAATACAACTATCTCTCGAACGTAAATCGTACGAAGAAATTATCTGGCAAATGTTTCTTGGTTGGAAGCCGGAACTATTTGCTGATAATCCCAAACAAAACAAATCATTCGATGCCGCAGTTTACGCAGTGCAAAAGTTTCGTGCAATGTGTGACTCAGGCTATTTGCAAGATTACGAACTGGTATATTATAATGGCAAACCTGCCTGCGAACTTTCCTTTCTCATCAATCTTCCAGGTGGGTTTAAGTACAGAGGCTTTGTTGACGCAGTTCTCAGGCATGTCGTCACGGGAAAAGTTATCGTTCTTGAATGCAAGACTTCTTCCGCACTCAATCTCAACCCTGCAACATACAAGAACTCAGCTCAAGCAATTGGATATTCTATTGTCCTCGATGCTATCTTCCCAGAGCTTTCCAGCTACTCCGTTATCTATCTTGTCTATGGAACAAAGTCTCTCCAATATGACCAATTCGAATTCACAAAATCTTATGTCCAGCGAGCACGATGGATCAGAGAATTAGTTCTTGATTGCTCAACGATTGAACTCTACCACGAGAATGATCTATATCCGATGCGCGGAGAATCTTGTTTCTCTTATTTCCGCGAATGTAAATATATGGGCCTATGCCAAATGGATACATCTCGACTCGTGCCCAAACCATCGCCCACGCTACAATTAGAGATAGACAAAGCAAATTCAAAATACGAAATAACAATCTCGCTAGATGATCTAATAAACTCACAACTATCAAAGGTATCTTAAATGCTTATTCGCAATCGAAAGACTGGAATGTTACTAACTCTTTCACGCAGGGAATATTATGCAGGCTTCGGTAAAAATTATGACTGGGAAGATGTTACAAAACCACGTTCAGCTAAACAAATAGCAGTCTCTGAGAAATTTGTACAATTAGGTAAACTCCATCGCACTAAAGCAAATCTAGAAGAAGTTGTGAGGATTTTTGGCTCCAATAACGGTGCTTTTACAGATGCAATAAACGGTATTAATTATTTTATAAGCGAAGTCAATAAGGCAAAATTATCATGAAACCAGAAACTGTTCCAGAACTAATATGGAAAACTGAAATTATCTGCGATGGTAATGATATTCTCCACTCTGTGAATATAGAGAATGTTGGTAGAATAACTGTTCTTGACAGACTAACAGGTTATAGTGGATACATCAGAGATATTGAAACAGGATTTAAAGATTTGGATGGAAAATTTTGGTTAGCATCAGGCAACAAAGACATTAGAAATTACCCAAATTTCACAATCGAACAAGCTGTAAATTGGATCAAAAATAATGCTAACAATTGTATAGGAGAATAGGATGAAACTCACACAAAAAGCTGTATCTTCTACTCATCGTGTTCTAATCTATGGCCCACCTAAAACAGGTAAGTCGGAACTCGCAGGTAAATTGTCAGAATTTAAAAAACTTATTTGGTTCGATCTTGAAAATGGATATACCACGCTGCTTAAATTCCCCGAAGAATGGAAAGAACGAATCGAAATCATATCCATCCCAGACACTAAATCATTCCCAGTTGCGATTGAGACTTGCCTTAAAGTTATCAAGGGAACCGCAGTTGACATATGCGACAATCATGGAAAAGTGGGATGCCCCATATGTAAGAAAGATGGCAACAGCTTTACAAAAGTCGAACTCAATTCTCTCGGAGAAGATACAGTGGTTGTATTCGATTCGTTAACTCAACTTACTAACTCTGCGATTGCTCACATAACCAAAGGTCAACCAGATGATTACAAACTTGAGTATTCCGATTGGGCAAATCTCGGAAAGCTAATGGAAATATTTCTATCTCACATTCAGCAAGCACCATATAATGTTGTATGTATCTCCCATGAAACAGAAGCGGAGCTAGAAGATGGAAAAATTAAACTTGTTCCAGTCGCTGGTACTCGCGCTTTTTCTCGCAATACTGCTAAGTATTTCGATCACGTGGTTTATGCAGAGGTTAAAAACAAAAAGCACAATTTTTATTCTAGTACTACATCTGCTTCTAATCTCAATACTGGATCTCGCACTGGTATCAGTTTGGAAAGCATTACTGACTCACCTCTCATAACTTTGTTTCGAGCACCATCAACTCAATCATCTGCACCGCAACAAATCTCGCAATCTACTTCTAAATTGCAAGCTATTCTAGATAGGAACAAATCAAAATGACCAGAGAATCTAATGAATCTATTCAACAACATCTACCTGGAGCAAAGCTCGATGCAGGCAAAACTAGAACTGGCCTCATGGTTTCTGGATTCGCTCTTGCTCTTAATCGTGTGGCCGAAGTCACCACGATGGGCGCCAAAAAGTACACTCCTAATGGCTGGACTGTTGTGCCTAATGCAAATGAAAGATATATGGATGCTACTTACCGACACCTTTTTGCGCACCACAATCATAGCTGCGATACTGAATCTGGTATCGAACATCTAGCACACGCAGCATGGAACATTCTTGCAATTCTCGAACTTCAACTACGAAAGGAACTCACTACACCTAAACCAAACGATATGCTTTATTCTCGCTTTGACAAGACAATTTAATCTCACATATTTTTTATTTTTCGGAATTTATCATGCCCCAATCTTCTCTCGACAACATCCTCGACGCAACTCTTGACGATCTGGCAGATATGCCTTCTATCTCTCTGTTTCCTAATGGCGCTCACAAAGTGCGTTTGGAATTCAAGATTGATACGAAAAAAGTATCTGTGCAAATGACGATGCATTATATTGAGCCGCTCGAACTTGCTGATCCTACCTCGACTGCACCCGCAAAAGATGACAAGAATACTGTGTTCTTTAATCTGAAAAAGAAAGATGGAACTGCAAACGAATATGCTCAAGGTGCATTGAAAGAAGTTGTCAAACCTTTGCAAGCTTCTCTCGGCGGTGCAACTACCGCAGAAGTTCTGGAAAATGCCAAGAACGCAGAAGTTGCAGTAGTTACCAAGATTCGCGTAGGCAAAGGTGATTACGAAGGCAAAGATCAGATCGACATTATGTCTCTCGAAGTGATGTAATCCACTAGATAGTTAATCCGAACCCCCACAACTCTTAATTGAGTCTGGGGGTTTTAGGCTATCAGAACTAAGGACTTATATGCACACAAAAATTCTTAATTGTTTCTACTACGACAATGAACTCTACATCCGAATCATACCATCTAAACGAATGTTCAATTCGACAATGGTACATGATGTAGTTAATCGTGGTTCTGTGTTTGCAATGCGTATTGCCGATCAACAGTTCACAGTGATTCCCGGAACTGCAAAAGTAACTCATTGCAACATAGAAATTAATACTCCGCTTTCGCTCACACCGGTGCAAGTATCTATGTTCGGAGACCCTGATCTTGTCTAATCACGACTCACTTCTTTTTCTTGGTACACCAGATGATAAACCATTCTTGGCAAAACTTAAAAGTTGTGTCGGCTCGGCGAAAGTATTCTTATCTACTCAACCCATTCAAACCTTATTTGAGGTCACATCATATTGTGAAAAACGTGGGATCACTGGTGTTATCACAACCAGTTCCGTACTACTATCTAAGTTATTGCCTCAATCCGACTCACCAAAAGCGCCATCCGTTGACAACTTTGCAGGTTCTTTGTTCGAGAAAGGCGGTGTCGAGTACGTTATTGTCCATCCTCTTGAGCACACGATTACGGTTCCTTACGGTGAATTCTTACTTAAGCGTTATACATCTAAACTTGTATATCGAGACAAATGGCCTGCCACTCCGAAATTTTCTTGGGCTATAATAAATGAAACCAATTGGGAAAGAGAATATGAAATCGCTTCTCATGCAATTCTTATGTCTGTTGACATTGAGACTTACAAAGAAAATCTTGCAATCCGTTGCATCGGTTTTACTTCTCTTACTCTCACCGATGGGCATTACGTTTCTCGATCAACAGTTATCCCGCTAACGTCAGAATTCTTTCTGGCAATCACACAGAAATTTCTATCTCTACCCGCGCAAAAAATATTACAAAACGGTAAGTACGATATAAATTATCTCATGCGTTATGGACTAATACTCCACAACTACGCATGGGATACAGCTACATTGATGCATTGCTGGTACTCAGAGCTACCAAAAGATCTGGCATCTCTCTCTGCATTCTTTGTACGAGAATCAATGTATTGGAAAGATCTGGCGGAAACAAATGACCTCGAAACATACTACTTATATAATGCTAAAGATACTCATCAAACCGCTTTGGTTCTTCTTGGCTGGATCGCGGAAGCTCCCATTTGGGCTCACACTAACTATAAAATGGAGTTTCCAACTCTATTCCCATGCATACTCGCTGAGCTTACAGGTATTAAGCGCGACCTAATTCGATTAAAAGAATCAAATGAAAAATTTACTGCGAAAGTTGAAGCTGCGAATAAGAAACTTTCTTCTGAGTTGGGAGTGCCGTCGTTTAATACGAACAGCCCAGTACAAAAGAAAGCATTACTTAAAATTCTCGGGTGTGGTGACTTGGATGCAACGGATGAAAAGAATCTTGCTAAGGCGCGCCTACGTCATCCTCTTAACGCACGAATATTACAACAAGTATCCAATATTCAGAAAGATCGCAAACTCTTATCAACTTACCTTGTGGAAGGAAAAGAATTAAATGGAAGAATATTATGGTCACTCAATCCACATGGAACAGATACAGGTAGACTCGCATCGAAAGAGCATCATTTCTGGTGCGGATTACAAATTCAGAATATCACGAGAGGACCTACGGTTAAGTCAACGCTCTGTGCCGACGATGGTTTCTATCTTGGTGAGTCAGACTTGGAACAAGCTGAGTCCCGCGACACAGCGTATATTACAGGAGATAAAAACCTCATACACGCAGTTTCCTCCGGGAAGGATTTCCACGCAACTAATGCATCATCGTTTTTTGGAATTCCTTACGAAGCAATTTACGACGACGCAACTGGAAAGACTCTCGATAAGAAGTTACGCGATCTCGCCAAAAGAGTTAATCATGGTGCTTCATATAACATGGGATGGTCAGTCCTCATTGACACTATGGGAGAAGATAAAATTATGGAAGCGCAAAGACTTCTTCATCTTAATCCTCGCTGGACGTTGCGTGAAGTGGCTGAGCATTTGCTTTCTGTGTTTACTCTTACTTACCCTGATGTTAGAATTGGGTATCAAGATTGGATTAGAACAGAAGTTAATCTGCGTAAAAAACTCACAGGTGCCACTGGCTGGACGCGGTACTGTTTCTCAGATCCAAGCAAAAATAAGCAAGCACTCAACGCATATGTTGCACACTGCCCTCAGTCTCTAAATGCGATGACGCTTAACAAAGCATTTATATCAGTGTTCTTAAATGTTGCCTTACCCAACCCGAAAGATTTTAAACTCCTTGCTCAAATTCACGATTCGATCTTATTCCAATACAGAATCGGCCGGGAAGATTTGGCACTTAAGGTTAAAGAACTTATGGAAATTCCCGTACTCATTAAAGATATCAAAGGTATTGAGAGAACATTTACAGTACCTGCGGCGCTTAAAATGGGCGGAAAATATTGGAGCGAACTATGACAGGAAAAGTTAAGAGCAATAAAAAATCAGGTTTACCAAGAGGCGTATATTTAAACAATGCAAAAACTCGTTACATAGTTAAAATCACAGTGAAAGGAAAATCAGCTTATCAAGGAACATACGACACAATTGAAGAAGCTTCTAATGCATACGAAAAACTAAGAGCACAAATCCCAACTCGCTCAGGTAAATATCCACGATTGAAAAAGGTAAATAAAAATGATGCCCTCGCAGGAACTCCTTGGTTTGGACTATGAATCTAAAACATAATCTATCTCTTGGCATTCTTGTATCTCCTGAAGATGAATGTTATCTAATTAAACATAGATTTTACATTCATCAAAAAGGTTATGCAGCCACTGGAAATTCCCGCGATGGTTCGCATAATTATTTACATAGAATGATATTGCCAAATGTATCTATAATAGATCATATTAATAGAAACAAACTTGATAACAGGAGAGAAAATTTACGTGAAGTTACACCAAGCCAAAATCAACAAAACAAATCAATCCAATCTAACAATAAAACTGGATATAAAGGCGTAAGCAAAGTTAAGGGCTTGTACTTAGCTAGAATTAGAGTTGACGGTAAACAATTTAGACTTGGTACTTTTGTAACTGCTGAACAAGCAGCACTAGCTTATAACAATGCAGCAATTTTACATCACAAAGATTTTGCAGTCTTAAATATAATCAAAGGTTAATATGATTTCTCAAGAACTTCTCGGCACAATCTATAAATTTGAATTCCAATTTGTAGATGTACCGGATCTATGGTTGACGATTGATATCTCTGTCGGAGATTCTCTTGAAGCAATCAAAACCGGACTGGTTAAAAACCGGCCCATTTCTAAAATCAAGTTGTTTGCAATCAATACAGATGATGACTCAATCGCATTTGTATATGATGTTGTAGCAGCTAAACAAGGTAACACCCCATGGACTCTCCAATTAAACTGACCGAAGAACAGTTGGCTCACATTAAAGAAGCCAACCCAGAAGCATTTCACGAACCCATTTCTACACCATTCGATGAACGAATCTATATTCAATTCATCACCGGAAACGGAATTGCTACTTGCTCCACGACGAAGTCGGTTGCAAAAAATGTGATGCAACGAGCTTTGAATACTTGGGCAGATGCACCACAGGCGCTATTTGAACTTTGCGACGGTCTAGATAAAATCTAAAATGAACTCCAGTTTCTTCAATGACTATCTTTTATACACCGCTGATTCGGAAGTACCAATTTCGTTTCATCGGTGGTCTGCCATTGCAGGAATTGGAGCCATTCTCGAACGCAATCTTTTTATACCGCATGGTCATTCATGTATATTTCCTAATCAATACATGATGCTTATTGGCACCGCAGGTACCAGAAAGAGTACCGCCATTAAGCTGATGAAAAGTATATTAGTAAAAACAGGGTATACAACGATAAGTGCAGAGAGAACATCAAAGGAGAAATTTTTGATGGATCTTGCGGGTTACGATGATGACGCCCCGGTAGATTCAGATTCGATACTTAATGCTAATTTGTTTGGAGATACATATGACACAACTACGACTAGACCAATGTTCATCGGAGCAGATGAAGCGAATGATTTCTTCGGAATTGGGAATCTTGAATTCCTTTCAATTCTCGGCTCACTCTGGGATTGGAACGGAGCTCCCTATTCTAATCGCATTAAAACGGGTAAATCAGTTTCTATCCCTAATCCAACTATCTCAATATTGGCTGGGAACACGCCAACAGGATTCTCTATTGCCTTCCCTTCAGATATCTTGGGACAAGGATTCTTTTCGCGACTTCTCCTTATTTATGGAGAACCAAATGGTAAACGAATAGCTTTCCCAAGATCGCCTGATCCAGCGGAGACTGCACATGTTGTACAATTCCTCCAGTCAATTAAATCATACCACTACGGCAAACTCGAGTACACTGATACCGCACAATTGTTACTTACTCACATCTATAATAGTACCTCCTACGTCGACGATATACGATTCGATTCGTATTCAAATCGTAGATTCACACACCTACTCAAACTCTGCATATCCGTCGCAGCAGCTAATCTATCGAAAGAAATCACAGAACAAGTCGTCATCGAATCCAACACTTACCTTTCATACATTGAAAGTCTTATGCCTAAAGCACTCGGCGAATTTGGCAAAAGTAAAAATTCAGACGTCACGCATAAGATACTCGAATTTATATCATCGCAAGACGGTGTTAGACTCAAAGATATTCTCAAAACGGTATCATCGGATTTAGAAAAACCATCTGACATAGGAGATATTATACGAAAACTATCAGCATCAGATAAAATTCAAAACATCGACGGCCTATTTTTACCAATGCGTAAAAAAGGAATTGAAGATAAGACAGGTATGATTGATCTTAGATACCTGACCGCAGAAGAACTAGCAGTAAAAGGATAACTCATGAAACTAATAGAGCGATTAGGCTTAAATAAATATCTCCCAGAGCCTAAACCAACTTATAAATGTCCAGTGCACGGAGAAATATATACGACAGTCAAGATGGGTAATCAACCTTCACTGTGCTTATCTTGTATTGGCGAATTCCTTAAAAACAACACACCCAAAATTGAAGAAGTCTATGAGCAAAAAACTAATTAATGTCGTACTAGATCTTGAAACTCTAGGTATATCTGAAGATGCAGCAATCATTCAAATTGGTTGTTGCATTCCTCAATTCGATCGAATCCATCTACCGGAAGGAATTAGTTACGAATTTGAAGCAACAATTAAATACGAAGATTGTCTCAATTCAGAATTCGCTAAAGACAGTGCGACAATGGAATGGTGGGAACAACAAGATCCACGGGCGCGCAAACATGTATTCTCTGGACAAGATAGCTATGTTGATGCTTTCGATCAATTTGTGTTTTGGCTCGGCTCTGTTCGTGCTAATGGTTCTGATGTTGCCATATGGGGAAACGGAGCAGATTTCGATAATCGGCTTCTATCTTACTCATTGGCTTCCTTTGGGTTTAATAATGTGTGGAGTTTTAGGAATAATCGCTGTCTGCGTACTATTAAAGCTATCTTTCCGGTAAGCGATAATTTTAAGTATGATGAGGATTGGATAAAACATACAGCAATAGGCGACGCAAGTTACGAAGCTAAGTTGTTGGATGAGATTAATTTCGATTATAGTTTGGATATATAATGTATCACGAATATTTTCCTGAAGAATTCATACAACTTCAAATAGAAATAGGTCATCATCCTCTCCTAATTCAACGTTTGCAAAAACATCACAATTTAGGAATGGAAGTTATATTCGCAGAGTGTTGTCATTATTGTGGATATGCAATTGATGCTGATCTAGATGTTGAGCAACTTGTCGCTCTTGCAGATAGATTAGTTTGGCTACTTCGACAACAGGCAGTTAAATCAGCAATCGTAGGACTATCAGATAACTGGGAGAAAGAAGCATGGAAATTCGGCATACAATAATCGTCATCGTAACAATCTGTCTCAGCGGATGCGCTCAATTTATTGAGGAAGCAAAAGATTGGAAACCAGATCCGATGACACCTTATTACTCAACCTACATCATAAAGTGACAGATACAAAAAAGCCCACAATTACGTGGGCTTTCTTTTTATTGCTCTTGATTCATACCTAACAAATCTTCAACTGATCCACCCATCATCATTTTCATATGTTCTGGATATGGCCCTTTGAGTGATTGTATAACTTGATTAGCTCGTGGAGTATTTGCTCTTGTAGTCATATTCAACATTTGTTTATTAAAATCTTGCATTGATCCACCATTGTGTACAAATGCAGCCATGTAGTTATTAACTCCATTACCAACATCTGCTGGTGCAGCATTAGGATTACCGATCACGTTAGTCTTAAATGCTTCAGTAGCCGCATTCATCCTAGCTTTATCCGCAGCCTTATATACTTGGGTGCGCGACAATTCATCATTGGCAAGAGCCTCATCCAAAGGTTTTCCCCCAGCCAATCGACTCAAAGTTGCAAGCGACATAAAGTCGTTTACAAAACTTATATCACCCTGATTAGTAGTAGAGAATACTTTGTTATTTCCACCCAATGCTTGTGCAGTCTGTGCAAGACCTGACAGTGGGCGCGACAATCCATTATGTTCCACACCTTGCAATATTGATTGCCACACCTGACCACCGCCAGCTATCTTAGAAACAGTGTTACCAATGTTAGCAATTGCCTTAGAGAAGTCAGCAACTGCAAATACATCAGCAGGCGAAGTCGGAATAATACTCAGTGACCGCGGATTGATATTACCACGGTTGTAAATATTAGTTTGCAGAATATTAGATGGTGCACCATACATTAGCCAGTCACCAACAGTCTTACCAGCAGCACCATACAAAGTTGTATATGCATCTTTGTGAGTAGGATTGTTAGAATTAGTTCCAATGATATGCTGATTGATAAAATTGAATCCAGGTTCGCCATTCAATCCAAACATCGTACCTTGCAAACCAAGCAACATTGCTGCATCTTTGCTCGATCCTTCGCTAATGGATCGGAACAATTGTTGCATCACATTGAATTGATACGACTGAAACAATCCAAGTGCTTGTCCGATTGGGCCTTGAAATAACAATGGACGTTGAGAAGCCAGAGTATTAGCATGAGTTCGATTCATAAAAGTATTTATGAAACTCAACTTCTGATCTGGATCCATCAGTCCTTTACTTATTCCAAGTTCCGAAATCTGATCTGCAATGTGTGCACTGATAAAACGATTGTATGCTTCGGCATAATCATTACCAGTAATCTTACCACCAATGTTAACAAGTTCTTGAGCTTTACTCTTTGCACTTGCCAGCATATTAGCAAACTTACTCGGAGTCTCATTACCCAAAACAGTCAGATCTTCATGAATAGATTGAGTCTGTTCACGAACACCTTGGCTCCAACCTTGTTGTTTGAAGAAAGCTTCCTTACCTTCATCCATCCGAGATAGCCAACCTTTTTGTGCATTGGCATATAGTTTCATCGGAGACAGAATACTGTTCTGAGTTCCAGGAACTGTGACAGAACTATCTCCAATTCCACGCATCACGGAGCGCAATGCTTCAGGAATCTCATGGCCCAAAAGAACTTGAGAAGCAGCAGTGATGTGAATAGGATTCAGAAAATCCAAACGCAAGTGCATATTCTGCAAAATAGCATTTGCACCACGAATGAAATTACCCACATATTGTGGTGGCGCCGAATGATTAGCAAGAATCACTTCAGCAGCACTCTTATATGCAGAGTTTACACCAGCAGCTTGCAGCGCATCATTGACAGTTTGCAAATCATTAACACTCTTAGCCTGATCGAATGTATCAAAAATTCTCTGAAGCGTTCCATTGATTGCACCAGAGAATCCACGATTCATCGCAGATAGGAATGGATACTCACCCAGTTTAGAAATGTTAAGTGCAGTCTTACGATAATCGTTATACGGATTTTTCGTAATATTCTCAATATCAGCCGCAGATGTTTTATATCTAGATGCAGCCACATTGGTAAATTGCGAACCCAGACTTTCCAATTGATCAAACTCATTGGAGAATTTAGTGGACACAGCTTCACGTGCCAATACTGTAGCGCGATTCTGATGCCAACCCAACCACTCATCCACAATTTTATTAGGATCAGTCTTAGGAAAAAATTGATTGTTTATACCATTCGATTTAAGATTCGAGTCCATGTAGTTATCATGGAGAGTGCGCTCATAAGTATATTCTTGTTGTGCCTTATAAAAATCCTCTGCATCGGATTTAGTATATACACTATATCCAGTACGAGAGCGAACCATATCCATCATGTCAGCCAAATCTTTTTCAGTCGCAGCATGGATCATAGAAGTATGTCCCATACCTTGACCGACAACAGATTCATCTTTCACAAATGCAAAATAAGGCATCGACTTCGGATCGGGCTTGTAAGGATAGAATGTATCAACACTCTTACCAGACTTAACTCCCATAGATGCAGAAGTAAGATTGTTCATGTGCTCAGTTACATAACCAGAAGCTTCCATGTGTGCAATTGCAGCATCACCAACTAGAGGATTCTGGAATGCAATAGTCTCAGGCGCACCAGCTTGGAGAACTGGAACTTGAACACCTTTCTGGCCAGATTGCACAGCAGAACGATACGCAGCGGTTTTCTCTGCAATCAATCCATCGCCGGCCTCATCGAGAATATACTTCTCAGTAGTCGATGCAAGTTGATTACGAAGCGCATCCCAAGCAATAGCAGAAGTCTGATCCGCACGCAAACGCAATGCAACCGATTCCAGAATATTATTTACATTCTTACGAGTCTGTTGCATTAGATCGCCAGTAGCCTTACCAGTTTGTTCTGCCCAAGATGCAGCAGTTCCATAGCCACCATTCGCGTAAGTTACAACTCCGGGGCCAGCTCCGTAACGATTAGTGTTATTGGCAAACTGAGAACCAGGATGCACAAAGTTTTCTTCGTATTTACCAGCGATTCCAGCAAATGCACGATCAACTGCATCTTGTGCAATAGCTTGCCGAGTTTGCACAGCGGTGTATGCTTGCACAGTATTCCAATCAGAATTTGCCAAATGCTCAGTCTGATAAGTAACTCGGGCATGTTGAGGAATGTAATTCAAATTACCTTCACCACGAGTAATACCTTTCGATTGCCGCATTGCATCGTATGCAGCTTGAGCATCTTGACGAGCGAACATACTCACACCAGATTCAACATCAGGTGCTTGATTCTCAATTGCTTTCACAGATACATTAGCTGCACGTGCAATCTGATTGGAAGTAATCGTTTGAACTTGTTGTGATTCTGCTCGTGCAGACCTCCAACCTTCGCTAGATTGCTCTCCAGCCTTAGGTGCAACCATTCCTTTAATATCAGTGGCTGCATCACCGGAAGCGCGAAATCCCCACAAACTTCCTTTTGCCTGACCAAGTTCATTAACTAATGCGCGTTTATTTTGTACAACTTCATTAGGCAAATTAGCTGCATTGACTTCGTATGGAGCTTGTCCATCCATACCATCAATTTTAACATTCAGTCCGCGCTTTAATGCACCTTCCTGCAGTGGAATGTCATGCGCACCAATAGTCATACCATCGGCATACTTAGCAGTATTCTGCGCCCAAATATATCGTGCTTCCACTTCATCCATCGAAGTAGCAGTAACTGGACTCCAGATTTGTCCTGATTTCCACTTACCTGCAATCTGTGCAACTGCATTATCTATTGCATCGCTCCCACCAACAATTTTATCAGCGAGAGTTAAATCTCCATCATGCAGTGGATCATAAGTTACAGTGCCAGCATCTTCACCGTAAAGTTTAATGTGGCCAACAGTCTCACCTTCCCCAGGCGCAGTTATAACTCCGGGGCGCTCAATCTTAGTTGCACCCGCGACAGACTTAGATACAATGTCACCATCGACACCTTGCATATTATCTGCAATAACATTACCCAATTCAGAATCTTTGCCTGCAAGTTGATTCCATGCAGAACGATTCTCATTGTTAATATTCTGAATGCGTTGTTGAGTCAGTGCAATCTCACGCTGCGTAGTTGCTTCAGGCGTCGCAGCCATATCAAAGTTATTCGTGATAATTCTAGATGCAGGTGAATCATCCAAATAAGCTTGTGAAGCACGAACAGTAAATGGTTTCTCCAGCCCATCAATACTAGTAATCGCACCTTTAATCTCACCGTACACAGATGCAGTATGTACCAATCCGCCGATTGCTCCACCAGTCAATCCGCCCATAAGAATATTAGACGCAATATCCTTATAATCTTGTCCTTCCAAGATTGGAGACTGTTGCATGGTCGCTTGCACCATAGCTTCAAAAGCCGCACCTTCCCAAGCATTCTGGGCAAATCCAGAACTAATAGCTTTAATAACTCCAGCATTCAAAAATGAAAAAGTTTGCTGACCTTCAGCTAGAGTCCTTGCTGCAACTTGAGTGAGAGTTTCTCCAGCTTCTGTAACTGTTGGTATAAGTCCTGTTGCTTCTGCAAGAGTTCTACCAACTGTTCCGGCTTCCAAGGCACTTGACAAAACTCGCTGGCCGGTTTGGAAGAGTTTAATTCCTCCAATTCCGGGAACAAAGGAAGTTGCAATGAATCCGGATACGTCAGCAAGTTGTTTGTTTGCTCCGTAGTAATCTCCAAGGTTTGAATCATACGATGCCAGAGTTGTTTGTAGGTCATTTTTCTGTGCATCAGTTACTCCAAAGAAATTACCAGCAGCAACTCCGGTATTATAAATCGAGTTGATTCCTGATGCAATTGACGAAATCGCAAAGTTAGGAATATTGGCCGCAGCATTACCAACTGCATCTAGGTCATCAGATACAGCTTGAACTGGATCATCAAAAAATGATGGGTTCTGTGCACCAATATTATGTAGGTCAGCAGCTTGAAGATATCCAGGTGCGTTAGTAAAATCCATTATTGACTCCCACCAAATTTAGAAGCAATCACTTGACCAGCAGCAATTGGCAATCCGATTCCAGGTACAGCATTAGTCATATTGACTTGATTTCCATATGCTAGGCGCATCAGAAGTGTTTTAACGACAGTAGGATTGGATAGATCAAGAGTCTGACTGCGCCCCAAAAATCCAGTATTTAGTTGGGCCAGATAATTAGTTTGCAGCGGCAATCCATTCTCTCCATAACCCTTCATCTTATTGTTATAGTAAATCGAAGCATTGTAAAAATTAGCAATACCTTGTGCAACATCATTCAATTGGGAAGGATCTTTATTAATCGCAGCAACTGCGGCAGTAACAATATCATTTGCCGAAGATGGTGCATCAGGATTAGCTTGTGCTTTCGGAAGCAAAACACCATTAATAAACGAATTATTTGCAAGTGCTGGTACAGAAGATACAAGAGCGGCAACACTTGGTGCAGCATAGATATTAGGTTTATTATCAGAGATAGCTTTAGCCTGATTAGTTACATCATTATCTATTAATTTGTTAATCATACCCAACCGAACATTGGGATCTTTTTCCGAAGCTATAGCAGAATTACCCGCAAATTCATTTACTTTTTCGGCAAGATAACTCATAGTCGAAGATGTGGTCCCATTAGGAACAATCTTAGAAGATGTATACAATGCACCAGCTTGCGCAGGAGTTGCAGCTACTGGAACACCTTCAGCATTTCCACCATTGTCACCAATATCTTGTCCATAACGAACGAACTGAGATACAGTAGGATCACCACGTTTCAGTCGTGCAGCAACCACAGTTGCAGGCAATGGAGTTCCACCCAATCGTGCAGCAGCAGTATTATATGAAGCAGCAGTATCAGCAAGTTCCGAATCAGATGCAGTCTTAGCATCAATACGTTCTTGCAGCATCTGTTGTTGCAACAAACGAGTTTGATTAGTCAATGCCATCTGCTGCTGTGCAAGACCAATCCGAGTCTGAGCATCTGCAACATTAACTGCAGTCGCAGAATTAGAAAGTTGTTGCTCGTTAAGAGTTTGCAAGTCCAGAATGCCTTTAGTATTTAACTGTGCGGCATTTTGTTGGATAGTTGCTTTAGTCTCAGCTGCTTTTGCAGTGATAAGATCCTGATTAGCAGATGCTTGGGCCGCAGTCATCGTAGCAGCGGTCTTTTCATTCTCTTGTGCAGTATTAGTTGCTTTAGAAACTATATCATCATACTCTTGAGATGCAGCATTATGCAAACCTGCATAGTAATTATGTTGTGCAATATCAGCAGGCAAAGTGAATTGCGCATTGATAAAACCAAGCGGGTCAGACAACAAAGTTGCAGATTGCTTTTGGGCAATTATCCCAGACAGCGCCTGAGTTTTTTCATACGCATCTTGCTGAGTGGCTTGCAAAGATTGCAGGCGATAATTAGCAGCATTGGGATCAGCACCCAACATTGCTTTAGCGCTCGCATTCTCAGACGAAGTTTGCAACTTAACACTGTCAGTCGCAGCTTGTACAACTTGTTGTGCCGATGCAGCTGCATCCACAGCATTCAAATCTTGCGTAGTTGCATTATTAACTGCATCATTCTGCGCAGTTATTGCAGTCGCATTATCAATTGTGCGAGCTTGAGTCTGCGCAGCTTGAGCAGCAAAATTAAGAATCGGATTTGACCCAGTTGGAATATCTGCCATATTAATTTCCGTTCACAGATTTTTGTTCTGCATCATCAATGCGTGCCCTACGATAGCCACCACCGATGAGAGAGTTATTAGATGCATCAGTAATTGCTTGAGATACAGGATCATCATCCGAATTACTGCCTCCACCACTGATAAGATTATGAATGATATCAATGATTTTATCGGAAGTCGATTTAGGTGCAGGAGTGGTAGCCATAATTATTTACCTTTTGCAAATGCTTTAAGTTTTTGAACAGCAGCAGGAACGTGATGGTCAGAAACTAATTTCTCAAGATTACTTACACCAATCATTCTAACTACATCAGCCGGAAGAACAAACTCACCATCAGATAACTTAGCATGAATTGAGTCACTAATACCAGTGCCGGGCCCTTCCACTTTCCCTCCATTAGCCATCCCACCGCCAGAAGAACTGGAAGAATCATTAGAAGCAGAATTAGAGTCAGAAGCGCTAGAGTAGCCAGAACTTGCAGTAGCATCAGATCCACCAGTTGTCATTGAAGCAGGAGTGTCAGGGCCAGGAGTTGAATTATCAGGAGTCGTAGCCGCAGTTACCATCGGAGTGGCATCTAATGTAGTTACCGGAGCACCAGAAGTATCAGTATTCGGAGTATCCATTCCAGTTGCAGTACCATCAGCAGGAGCACCGACATTAGCACCAACACCAGTTGCAGTTCCATTATCAGATGGAGTTGCAGTGCCACCAGTTCCGTAATTGTTATTCAGTGCCAACATATTATCCAACGGATCACCACTCATAGTATTGGCAGTCATCGTAGATACTTTAGAACCTAATGAAGGCAATCCAAACATTCCAGCTACGGAATTTGCAAGGGCAGTAATAGGACTAAATCCGGCGACAGTATTAACAATATTCGCCATCCCAGGATTGGTAAGAGTATCTTTGAGATTTAATGCAGTACCGATTTGACCTTTGGAAGCGATATTGGCAGCAGTTAGTGCGGCGCCGCTGAGAGTAGGTTGTGAGCCGATCTGACCTACTTGTCCTACTTGGGCAAGAGTACTATTACCCGTGAGGCGCCCCAGAAGATTAATACCAGTCGACAAACTACCTACATCAGAACTAGATCCTTGTCCACTAACAACTCTACTTACCATGTCTCCAGCATTAGACAAAGCATCAGAAATAGTTGAGTCACCGCCAGACATTGTAATATTGGAGCCATTCGCAATATTAGATACTGCGTTGTCTCCAACAGTTCCAGCAACTGTCGATTCCGGAGTGGGTACGCCATTAGGTGAATTAGCATCTGGTAGTGGAGTTGTGTTATCGGATTGAGTAGGTTGGGCAGCTTGGGCATTTGCAGCTTCGGAAACAGATCCTGCCAGAGTTTCTAGCGGATCAGGTGCCGAATTAAACTGATTTGTTCCCAAGATGCCCAAGGATTTTTTTGTTACAGATCCTCCATCGGCCAGTTTAACTGGATTCATCTTCGATCCAATTTTGTACAATGGCTTACCAACTGGGCCATCCATCTTCTTAACCAATCCACCATCAGCTAATTGCAACAGATCACCATTGTCACCAGTAATAAGTCCGGTAGAATCAGTAGTTACAGGTGCAGCAGATGCAATTGCACTATCGACCATATTGTTAGTTACATCAGTGGAAGGCGGTTGGATAAGAGAAGATACATCAACTCCACCACTCCCACTCATATCAGTTCCAGAACTCTGAGTCGAAGCTGGAGTAGAAACTGCAGGTGCTTGAGAACCATCACTAATTGGCCCACCTGCAACTGGAGAAGCTGCAATAGGTGCAGTAGATACTTGAGGATTAGTTCCTACATCAGTTCCAGCAACCGGAGTTGCAGGTGCGGTAGGACTATCACCAAAGAATGTTTTCTTCAATCCACTAATTGCACCAGTCGTGGAATTTAGTTGTTGCAGTGCGGCCAAGAATCCAGCAGATGTGGCGGCCCCAGAAGCAGTAACTCCACCGACCGTAGTAGCAGTAGGTGCAGTGGTTATAGTCTTTTCTGGAGTAGTAGTAGTCGAAGTAACATTCTTATTCGATGCAGCTATTTGTGCAGCAGTACGAGTAAGCAAATCATTGGTCAACATCTGATTCGTGGCAGAAGAATATCCACCAGCAGATCGTTGACCAGAACTAATAGCGGCCAAACCATTAGTTGCCCCGAGAGCATTTGCCAACATAGCATTCATGCTATCTTGAGAAATACCTTCAGAACTTTGAGTAGTAGAAGTACCTCCAGAAGTCGTAGTTTGACCTCCAGAAGTAGTAGTGGTTCTACCATTAATCAGGTCATACAAATCCTGAATAGTAGATAGACCACCGCCGCTAGCTTGCGGAATTGCAGCAACAGTTCCAGCCATTATTAACCTCCAGCAGCAGAGTCAGTGGATTTAGTTCCACCAAACCAGAACTGCAAAACAACTTTCATTTCACTGACAGCATAACCAATGATCGTACCAGACATTACATTGTCAGCTTTTACAGCACCACACATAACCGCAGTCATCAATGCTAATCCTGCGCCCACAATCAAATAAGTTAGCACGGTCGGAGTATTAGATTGGGTCGCGGTCTGCATTGTACGAGCAGATGCAACATCTTTAAATGCCAGATCAGCGTACTTAAATTGACGTTCTTTCTCGTCATCTTGATATTGCAATTCCAGCTCTTTGATTTTTGCAATGTGATCGGGAGTCAATTGTCCAGATTGAAATGCATTCTCAACCGCAGATATTGTGGGTTTATCAACTCCGATAATTGCACCAATAGCAGAAACTGCCATTCCACCCAGAGGGCCGGCAACAGCAGTGGCTACGGTGGGTGCAATAGATTTAAGAAAATCGGTGAATCCACTCATTTTGGAATCCCATCTTTAAAATAGTATATAGATCCTAAGAACACAACGATTGCAGTCAGCGGTTTTGCCAACTTCCCGACAGCGTTAAGAACTACCCAAGCACCTTTAAGTGCTTTAAATAGCTGTAATAGTTCTTCTGTATCAGATTTAATTGCTGAAACTTGATTTGCATCG
>Ga0209067_10000177_pt1 | contig 44029 bp, 19 predicted proteins | sample ColStrG_CSR_2013_FD_187199 | JGI IMG/M metagenome (GOLD analysis project Ga0209067, IMG submission 187199) | Freshwater sediment microbial communities in response to fracking from Pennsylvania, USA - Cold Stream Run_MetaG_CSR_2013 (SPAdes)... | ecosystem: Environmental > Aquatic > Freshwater >... | reverse complement strand
ACATTTGGCAACGTGAGCGGCGGAACCGTGACCCTGTCTTGGAACGTGCCGGCCTTCAAACTCCAGTCCACCACGAATCTGGCGACCGGTGTGTGGACGGATTATCCGGGTGGCGGCACTTCGCCGGTGATTGTGCCGATGAATCAGGCGCAACAGTTTTTCCGATTGGCGCCAAAATAATCGCGGTCGTTCGCCAATGGTTTCCGAACCGGGGAACGAATGGTGGATAATGAAGTCGTGCGGAATGCGGACACTCCGTGAACCGGCGTCATGGTGACGCCGGTTAGTCCATGAAAAACATGAATAAATATAAAAGCTTTGCACTCACAGCTCTGCTGCTGGTTCCGTTGCCGCTGGTTCATGCGGAATTGCAACTACCCGCCATCATCGGCGATCACATGGTATTGCAACAACAACTGGCCGATCCCATCTGGGGATGGGACACGCCGGGAACCAAAGTCACCGTCACCTTCGCCGGCCAGAAGCACGCGGCGGTGGCCGGCAGCGACGGCAAGTGGACGGTGAAGCTCGATCCGCTGCCCGCCAGTGCCGAGCCGCACAAGCTGGTCGTTCAAGGAACTTCCACGCGCGAAATCAACGATGTGCTGGTGGGCGAAGTGTGGCTTTGCTCCGGCCAGTCGAACATGGGTTTTCGGCTCGCCAACGCGCGCAACGGCGATTTGGAAATGCTAACGAGCCATTATCCACAACTTCGGCTGATCTCCGTGCCGAATGTGGGGACGCAAGTGTTGCAAACCAATTTCAACGGCGCGTGGACAAATGCCACGCCGGACACGGCAGGAGCCTTCAGCGCCATCGGCTTTATGTTTGGCCGCTATCTTCACCAGTCGCTGCAAGTGCCGGTGGGCATCATCAACAATGCCTGGGGCGGCTCGCAGATTGACGCGTGGCTGCCACGTTCCGCGCTGGCAGGTGAGCCGCGTTTCAAGGCGCGCATGGACGAAGTCGCCAGCAAGGAAGCCGTTTTGCTGCCGGACAACGGCGATGCGGAATGTGCGCGCATAGACGCCAAGTGGCAGGCGGATTGTGAAAAAGCCAAGGCGGAGAAAAAGCCCGCGCCCTTCAAGCCCATTGACCGCTGGCTCGAATCGGCCAAACGCGCGGGTAACATTTACGGGGGCGTGCTGCATCCGACGATCGGCTACGGCATCAAGGGCGTCATCTGGTATCAGGGCGAATCGGACTACGGGCGTTCATGGGAATATGCCGGCTTGTTTCCGTTCATGATACAGCAATGGCGCAAGGAATGGAACGAGGGGGATTTTCCGTTTTACTGGGTGCAACTGCCGAATTTCAAGACCGGCCAGCCCGCCGACCGGGAAAGCGGCTGGGTGCAAGTTCGCGAAGCGCAAACCCAAACGCTGAAACTCACCAACACCGCGCAAGTCGTCACGATTGATCTGGGAGAGGAAAATGACATTCATCCCAAGCGCAAGCACGAGGTCGCCGCGCGGTTGGCGCGAGTGGCACTGGCGCGGGATTACGGCTTCACCCTGCGCTATCGCAGCCCCGAGTTCAAAACCCTGACCATCCACAGCAACAAGGCGACGCTCACCTTCGACTGCTTCGGGAGCAAGCTGACGATGTTCAATGTAAATGAAATTCTTGGCTTCATCATCTGCGGTGCGGACAAGAAATGGCATGCTGCGCAGGGAAAAATCATCGGCGCAAACGTGGTTGAACTCTGGAGCGACAAAGTCCAGTCGCCTATGGCCGTTCGTTACGCCTGGTCCGAAACGCCAGTGTGCAATCTTTATTCCGCCGACGGGCTGCCCGTGACGCCGTTCCGCACGGATGATTTTGAATTGCTGACCGAGGTGAAGGCCTCCTCGCCCTCGCCGGACAAAATTGCTGAAGGGCCATTCGAGCCAACTCCAGACTCGCTTCAAAACTACGAATGCCCCGAGTGGTTCTGCGACGCGAAGTTTGGCATCTGGTCGCATTGGGGGCCGGCGTCCGTGCCCAAGCACAATTCAAATTGGTATGCCCGCGAGATGTATATGGAAGGGAGCACGTCCTACAAATACCATGTGGCCCACTACGGACATCCCTCGAAGTTTGGCTACAAGGATATCATCGCCCTTTGGACTTGCGAAAAGTTTGATCCCGATCAGCTCATGGCGCTCTACAAGGAAGCCGGGGCAAAGTATTTTGTCGCCCAAGCCAACCACCATGACAATTTTGACTTATGGAATTCCAAATACCACAAATGGAACAGCCTCAATTATGGCCCCCATAAAGACATTGTTGGACTCTGGCGCGGTGCCGCACTCAAGCAAGGTCTTCGCTTTGGTTTCACCTCCCATGCCGAGCGGACCTGGAGCTGGTTTCAAACCAACAAAGGGGCTGACAAGGATGGCTCCTATAAAGGGGTTCCTTATGACGGCAACGATCCGCAATACGAGGACCTTTACCTTAAAAAAGACCCCGCAGGCGATACCGGCGGCGACCACGCCACAAATCCACCGCTCGAGTTCCGGCAGGATTGGCTGACCCGAATCAATGACGTCGTCAACCGTTACGATCCCGATTTGATGTATGTGGACGGCCCGGTTCCGTTTTTTGGCGATGACAAAGCCCAAACGGGACTCAAAATGATCGCCAACCTCTACAATCATAACGCCCAATTGCACAACGGACGCAACGAAGCGGTTATGTGTGTAAAAAAACGGTCTGTAAATTGGTTCAATGGCATTGCGACACAAGATGTGGAGCGTGGGCATCTGGGCGCAATCAACCCCAGTCCGTGGCAGACAGACACTTCGACCGGTCCGTGGTTTTACGACCTTGATTGGAAAGACGGCGAGACGGGCACAATGTATGCCTCGCCACGCGCCTTGATTACTCAATTGATCGACATTGTGAGCAAAAACGGAAATCTGCTTTTGAATGTCACTCAGCTGCCCGACGGTTCACTTGACTCAGAGGCGGTGAAACTGTTGGCAGACATCGGCAGTTGGATGAAAGTCAACGGCGAGGGCATCTATTCAACCCGTCCCTGGCGTGTATTTGGCGAAGGACCGGCGACTCACATGAAACTGGATTATTTCGATGAGCGGGACATTCGCTTCACACAGTCGAAGGACAAAAACACCCTTTACGCATTTCTTATGGGCTGGCCCAAGGATGGCAAATGCCTCGTGAAATCGTTGGCAAACGCCGCCGGACAAATCACCGATGTCGCCATTCTTGGCGCGACGAACAAGCCCGACTGGCAGCAGACCGGCGAGGGGCTTGTGGTCACATTGCCGAGCCGCAAACCGTGCGACATCGCCTACGCTCTTAAGATCACAGGCCACGATTTGAAGCCCACGCCCTCAAAGATCGAACCCATAGTCTATCCCGATGCGTCGGGAAATGTGGGGCTGTTCGTTGCCGATTTGTCGGAAATTCATGGCAACTCGATCCAGCACAGAATTATGGCAGGCAAAGACCAGTTGTGCGTTTGGACCAATCCAAAAGACTTCGTTTCTTGGAACTTCAAACTTGATCAGCCGGGCGACTATGAGGTTGAAGTTACCTATGCGTCCAGACCAGCCGCTCCAATCGAGTTCACAATCGCGGTCGGCAATCAGAATCTCAACGGCAAGCTGACAACCACCGGCGCCACGTCGAGTTATGGCATCAGCAAGGCCGGTTCGCTGAAGTTTGACAAGCCAGGAAGCTATACGCTGAACTTCAACCCGAAGGCCGAATTCCTTTGGAATACAGGGTTCAGCTCCATAACGCTCAAACGGGTCAAATAGACGTCCGAAGCTTGCTTTGAAATGAAAGAAATGAGACCCATCATTTCAGGCCGACAAACACATGATTAAACACGTATCACTTCTTGTCTTGATGCTGGCGCTGGTTTCCCGCGCACAGGCCGAGATGAAACTCCCCACCATCCTCAGCGACCACATGGTGTTGCAACAAAAGCAGTCTGATCCGATCTGGGGCTGGGATGCGCCCGGCACGAAGGTGACCGTCACGTTCGCCGGACAAACCAAGACGGCGGTTGCCGGCAGCGATGGCAAGTGGATGGTTAAACTGGATTCCATGCCGGCCAGCGTCACGCCGCAGGTAGTTATCATCACCGGCACGTCGCGAATAGAAATTCAGGATGTGCTCGTGGGCGAAGTGTGGGTTTGTTCAGGGCAGTCGAACATGGAATTCCGCTTGGGCAAAGACCCGAACGGCGATCTGGAGGCCGCCGTCTCGGATTTGCCTGCGATCAGGCTCATCACCGTTCCGCCCAAGGGCTGCCAGGAATTGCTGAACGATTTCAAGGGCGAATGGAAAGCCGCCACGCCGGAGACGGCGCGTAATTTCAGCGCCATCGGTTTCCTGTGCGGACGATACATTCACCAGATGCTTCATGTGCCGGTTGGCTTGATTGAAAACCATTGGGGCGGCGCGGCGGCGGAGGCGTTTGTGCCCCGGCCGGCGATTGATCGCGATCCGCGTTTCAAACGACTGGCGGATTCGGCGGCCAAGATGGAAGCCGAATTGCTGCCGGCAATGGCGACGCCCGGTTTGCCGCCGGCATGATGGCGTGGACGAATGAATGCGCGAAGGCCAAATCGGAAAACAAACCCGCGCCGCAAAAGCCGCGCCGCTGGTTGCAGGAACGCAGCCGCCCCGGCAACACCTTCGGCGCGATGGTGCATCCGATTTTGTGCTACGGCATCAAGGGAGTGTTCTGGTATCAGGGCGAGGCCAACGCCGGTCGCGCGTGGGAATACGCCGATCTGTTTCCATTTATGATCGAGCAATGGCGCAAGGAATGGCAGCAGGGAGATTTTCCGTTCTACTGGGTGCAGTTGCCGAATTATCAGGCCGAGCAAGCGCAGCCGAAGGAAAGCGCCTGGGCGGAATTGCGCGAAGCGCAGACGCGAACAATGAAACTGCCGAATACCGGCCAGGCCGTCATCATTGACCTCGGCGAAGGCAAGGATATCCATCCGAAAAACAAACACGATGTCGCGCCGCGTCTGGCGCGGTGGGCGCTGGCCAACGATTATGGAATCAAAATCCCTTATCGCAGTCCGGAATTCAAAAGCCTGACGATCCGTAGCAATACGGCCACGGTGACGTTTGATTGCTTTGGTGGCACGCTGCGGGCATTCGGCGTGGAAGAACTACGCGGTTTTGCGATTTGCGGCGCGGATAAAAAATGGCAGAACGCGATGGGCAGAATCACCGGCACGAACACGGTGGAAGTCTGGAGTGAAAATGTCTTGCAGCCGGTGGCCCTGCGCTATGCCTGGGCGGACAACCCGGTGTGCAACCTGTATGCCGACAACGGCCTGCCCGTCACGCCGTTCCGCACGGATGATTTCGAGTGGACAACCAAACCCAAACCCGCGCCGATTGCGCAAACCAACGCGAGTCCCATTAAGGCAAGCAATCCGCAGTCCCATCCTGTTGTCGGCGACCCTCATTGACTCATTTTTTTATTTACATGAAAACTGCACTCTTACCGATACTGTTAGCCACGCTGGCCAATACCATTTCTGCCACGGCACAAGATGTCGTGCCGAAGGCTGGCGACGCTAATGTTTCCACGATCTCACAGCCAACCCGGCAAACCTATTCGAAAGGGGATCTTTCCACCTCCGGCTGGCGTCTGTGGCCGGACGCCGAGGCGCAGTGGAAAAAACAGAAAGTTTTTTTGCCCGACGAAACCGATTTGTCCCGGATGCCGGTCAACCCGCCCACCGGTGGCTGGGATGTGCTGCGCGAAGACCAGGGCATTCCGGTGACGCTGCCTTCCTCGGTTGAGGAACATTTTTGGGGAAAGTTCGGCCTGCGGCCTTATACCGGCGGCGAATACCTGGCGGGCGAACACGATCCCGAAGCCAAGTGCGGCGTGTATCAAGGCGTCTCGTGGTGGTGGCGTTCGTTTGAAGCGCCAGCCATTTCACCCGGCAAACGGCTGGTGATTTCCTTCCGCGCCGCCCGGCTGGTTGCAGAAGTCTATGTCAACGGCAAGCTGTGCGGTTATTCGATTTTTGCGAATCTGCCGTTCGAGGCGGACATTACCAAAGCCATCAAGCCGGGCGGGAAAAATCAACTGGCAATCCGCATCATCAATCCCGGCGGGCGCTTCGACTGGCCGGAAGGCGATGCGGAAATCAACGGACAAAGAATGAATGCCGGTCGCGGCTTCGGCGGGTTGGATGCGGACATCCAAATGCGGGTGCGGGATCAGGTGGAAGTGTCCGATCTGGCAGTGTTGAATAAAGCGGAACCGCGCTCAGTGTCGGTGCTGGTCGAAGTGAAAAGTTCCGGCGCGGCTTACGAAGGGCCGGTGGATTTGGCGATCACGCGCAATGGCAAATCGTGCTGGCGCGGAACAGTGGAAGTGAAAGTTCCAGCGGGCAGCTGCGGCTCGGCCAAGACGGAAGTTTCACTTCCAGACGCGGAGCTTTGGACTTTGGAAAATCCGGCGCTCTACCAGGCGTCGGCCAGTTTGCCAAAATTTTCTGACAGCGGAAAACAGACACCCTTCGGTTTCCGCTGGTTCACGGCGGAAGGCATCGCCACAGCCGCGCCCAAACTGGTTTTCAACGGCAAACGCATGGTGCTGCGCTCGGCCATTTGCTGGGGTTTCTGGGGCAAAAACGGTTTGTTTCCAGATGATGCTTTGGCGGAGAAAGAAGTGAAAGCGGCGAAAGCTTTGGGATTGAACTGCCTCAATTTTCACCGCGAAATCGGGCGCACCGTGGTGATGGACGCGCAGGATCGCATGGGACTTTTGCGCTACGAAGAACCGGGCACGGCCTTGGGCGAATTTTCCGCCCACAACCCGTCCAGCCCGTCGAATGATGAATCCACCAAGGGCACGATTGACACGAGCGGCAAGGGCGGAGAAACGCCGACGTCGTGGTATGAGCGTTATTGCACAGAAAAAACTTTACACATGGTCAAGCGCGACCGTTCGCATCCGTGTCTGGTCATTTACAGCTTGTCGAACGAGACTGCGCCCAACTTCAAAAACCCGCGCATGTTTGCCTTCATGCGGAAAATGCACGAACTCGATCCCAGCCGCATCCTGCTGGTCAAATCCGGCAATTCGTATAAAAACCAGTGTTTCCTGCTGCCTTACGATTCAAACTTCCGCTACGACGACGGCACTGGTTATTCCGGCTGGTTCGACCAGCACGGCGAATGTCTGCGCGTCAACGGCAACTGGCAGGACATCGCGTATCAGGGGCCGACGGCGTTCGCCTTTTCGCGCGTGGCGAAACAGAATTATGACCCGCGCGAAATCGTCGCCTGGGGCGAAGCTCAAATCACCGCAATCCCTGACAACCACGCCAAGATCGTCGCCGATTACCGCGCCACAGGACAGGGCGGATACGACCGCGCGGATCACGAGCGCATTCTCGCGGCTTACGAAAAATTCCTCGACGATTATGGTTTTCGCCCGGACTTCAAAACGGCGTCCGATCTGTTTGAAACCATTGGTTACAAAGGTTATTTCGCTTTCCAAAAATCCATCGAACACATGCGCATGGTCAACAAGACGGATTTCATTGCACTCAACGGCTGGGAATCCACCACGGTTGAAAACCATTCCGGCCTGGTGGATGTGCATCGCAATTTCAAGGGCGATCCGGAAATCATCCGGCAGGCGTGCGCGCCCGAACGCCTCGTGGTGCGCCCCCGGCATTACGTCACCGAACCCGGCCAGCCGGAAATCGTAGACGTGCATTTGATCAATGAAGTCAACCGCCACGGCCTGCACACGCTGAATTTCAAGGCGGTGGATGCCAGCGGCGTCACGCTGTTTGAGACGAACCGGACGGTCAACGTCACCGGCGGCGACACCTTTGGTGAATTGCTGACCGAAGGCATCGAGTTCGTTCCCAGCGCCACCGGAACCATCAAATTGGAAGTCTCGATCACGCCGCAAGCCGGTGGTTCCGCGTTAAAAAATGTTGAGGAAATGTTTGTGGTTCCTTCCAAAAAAATTGAGGCTGGCAAACAAATCGCCGTCGCCGGCAATGTTCCTTCGCTGGCGCAGTCGGTTCGGCAAAAGACCGGCATTGCGCCGGTGGCGCTCGGCGCCGCAGCCAATCCGCTGGACGCGGTTGTTTTAAGTTATCGGAGCGACCGGAAAATCGAGCGCTGGGGCGGTGGTGCGGATGACGCAGCTTCCGGCGAAAGGAAATTGCTGATGTATGACTGGGCTTGGATTGGAACCGGTGCCGGCACGAACGGTGAATTCACCCGCTACACCGGACTGGCTCACGGCGCTTGCCAGGTGGAACTTCATTTTGTCGAGCCGCGCGACACCAAGGAAGCGGACGCCGCCGGACGGATTTTTGATGTGGTCATCAACGGCAATTCCGTTCTCACCAATTTGAATGTTTTTGCGCAAGCTGGCGGCAAACAGAAATTGCTCGTTCGCCGCTTCACGGTGGATGCGCCGGAAGGTGTGGTGTCCATCGCGCTCAAGGCGCACGGAAAACAGCCGCCGGTCGTCAGCGCCATCAAGCTGACCGATGCCGCCGGCAAAATCATTCGCGAATATGCCGGGCCAAAACCGTGGCTGGATAAATCCGGAGCGACGTGGCAGCCGCTGGTTCCCCGCACGCAGGCGCTCAACGAAATTGTCGCCGCCGCGCTCAAACAGGTTCGCAATCACGGAGCACGGTTGGTCATCGTTCCTGAAAACGCGGCAGGCACGTTAATGTTGGCCGCCGCCTTGGGCGATGCGGGCGTCTGGAAATTCAACGGCTCCGTCGGGCCGGCGGACGCGATCTGGATGGGTTCCTGGTATTTCGTCCGCAAACATTGGCTCTTTGACGGACTGCCCACGGGCTGTTCGATGGACTGGCATTACCAGGTTCCGGTTTCAGAGAACGCAGATGGTTTGTTGCTGTCGGTGCCGGGCTTGGAAGTGGCGGCGGGTTATGGCCGCGATCACCGGGCAGAAATTGGCATCGGTGCGGGCGTGGCGCCTTGCGGCAAAGGTCAGGTGGTCTTTTTCAGCCTGCCGGGAATGGCCAGCGCGCTCAACGGCAAGCCGGACGGCATGGCTTGTCCGGTCGCCACTAGGCTTCTGCTAAATTCGCTCTCCGCGAAACCATGATTCCACGTCCGAGGAACACAAAAAACGGTTAAAAAATAAAACATCTTGCTGGCATTGGAATTCATTAACGACCGAGGGGTGAAATTCAACCCGTGCTGCCAGCCGGACATCTGTCAGGCTAGTTAGAACTGGCGAAAATGCTAGAATTAGCTTCTGACCATGTCCGGTTTATGTTGAAAACAAAGTCCCTAATTTTGGCTGCGCTGCTGGCCCATGCCATTTCAGCCACGGCGCAGGATGCCGCGCCCGCTGCGCCAGCTTCGCTTCGCCCGGCCAGCCCGGGGGTGGTCAATCCGCCAGTGCGCGACGCAAGACAGCAATTTCTCTCGCTCGATGGCGAATGGACTTTTTGCACCGATCCAAACAATTCAGGCGAAACAGAAAAATGGTTTCTGCCGCAAGTCACGTTGCCGAAAAGCCGTTTGCTTCGCGTTCCAGGCTGCTGGGAAGCGCAAGGCGTCGGCACGCCCGGCGAACACAATTTGCTCTCGCCGCTCAACCTCAAGATGAATTACGTCGAAGCGGGAATGAAAACGGAATACGAAGGCATCGGCTGGTATCGCAAGGAAATTTCCATTCCGTCCGCGTGGGCTGGCCAGCAGGTCTGGCTCAAGTTTGGCGGCGTGAATGCCGTCGGCCGCGCCTACGTCAACGGCACACCGGTCGCTGATCTGGGCGGCGCAGGACAGTATTGCGGCACCTACAAATTTAACGTGACGGATTTGGTCAAGCCGGGGCAAACCGCCGTCATCGTCGTGATGGTGCGCAATGACGTGGGGAGCAGCAAAGGTTCGCGGAATGTGGCGCGGCGTTACGGCGGCATTGACGGCAGCGTGGAACTGGAAGCCACGCCGGCGGTGCTGATTGATTATGCCGATGTGCTCACGGATGCCGCAAAACAAACCGCGACGGTGAATCTCACCCTGCGCCATGTCGGCGCGAAACCGGAGGAAAAATCGGAGGTTGTGGCAAATGTCATCGTGCGCGATGCCGAAGGCAAAATGGTTGGCCAGGCCGAAAAAATTACGGCGACGTGGGCCGGCGAAATCGGCAGCGACAAAATTGAAATTTCACTTTCGCCCTGTGCGCTGTGGTCGCCGGAGCATCCGGCGCTGCACACGGCGGAAATCACTTTGCTGCAAAACGGCAAAGTGATTCACGGCTGGACGGAGCGTTTTGGTGTGGCGAACTGGACGGTGCAAGGCACGGATATTTTGCTCAACGGAAAAAAGTTTTTTGCGCGTGGCATCGGGTTCTGCGCGCACTGGCCGATTGAAATCGCGTATCCGCTGGACCGGGCGCGGCTGCGCGAATTCATGGCGCAAGTGCGGTCGCACGGCTACAACTATCTCCGCCACTGGGCGCACACGCCGCCGCCGGAATTCTGCGATGCCGCCGCCGAAGCGGGCATTTGTCTGACGGTGGAATTGCCTTATTATCACGATTCGCCGAGCACGCGACAAGGACACCACTGGGAAGCGTTGCCGAAGGAATACGATAATCCTGCGCGCGATTTGAATGAACTGTTGACTCAATACCGGCGGTTTCCCTCCATCTGCACGTTCAGCGGCGGCAACGAAGGCAGTCTCCACGCCGATCTGAAAAGCCTTTTGAAAACCGTGCACGAACAGGCACCCGGCAAATTGTGGACGGTGAACACCGGTCATGTTTTCAACCGTCCCGGTGTGGCGGATTACAACGCCGATTATTTTTCGCGCGCAGGCGGCGATGGAAAAGTTCAGCCCGGCAATCTGCCAAATTTCCCGCACATTTTGCACGAATACGGCAACCCGGCCTACGCCTTCGATCCGCGCAATGCGGACAAATACACGACTGGTTATCTGTCGCCCATTCCGCTGGAGACTTACAAACAGCACGTCGCTGAAGCCGGGCTATCGTGGGTCTGGGCGGAAGCGGTGATTGACGCCTCGCAGGTGATGACTTTTTACTACCAAAAACTGGCCTCCGAAAATGCGCGGATTTTCAATGAGCCGCCTCTCAACGGCTATCATACCTGGGGATCGCTCAATGGCGACACGCATTTCTTTGCGCAGCAGGAAGGCAGTTTGCTTAATCCATTTTTCGAGGAGAAAAAAGGCGGCACGATGGAATACTACCATCAGTTCAATGCGCCGGTAGTATTGTTGAGCAAAATCACGCCGCAAGGCGCGCCGTTCCGAATGTCGCTCACCAATCCGCACGGCGGAAAAAGCGGGCCGAAAGTGGAAGCCTACCCGGAACAACTCATTTTCGTTTCCGGCCAGACGATGGATGTGGATTTTTATCTTTCCAACTTTAGCGAGAATGCGCTGACCGGAAAACTGGACTGGAGCATCCGCGACGGCCAAAAAACGTTGATCGAAAATGCGACGGACTGCACAGTGGCGCAGGGTGGCGTGGTTTCCGTGCAAAATATTTCGTGGCCGATGCCGGAGTTGACCCAAGCCGTTCGCCTGACCGTCACCGCGAAACTGCGCGGCACGGACACGGCAAATTCCTGGGACGTCTGGGCGTTTCCGCGTCCTGAAACATATTCTCGTCCGCTGACCGGCGTCGCAGCCACGGCCAGGATTTTTGAAAAACTGAAAGACCGTTATCCCGGCTTGGTGAAATATGAAACCGGCAAACCGCTGGACGCCGGAACAAGTTTGCTGCTGTGCGATGATTTGGCGTCCACCAAAATCGCCTGCGAAGCCGGCCAGCGTGTGTTGCTGCTTGGCTTGAACGGCTTCGATATTTTCCAGCCGCCGGTGCATGGCGGTGAATGGGGGCCGAATATGCAGGAAGGAACCGCGCTGGCCACCAACCATCCGATATTTCAAACTTTTCCCGTCAAAGAATTTCTGGAGCCGGTCTTCACGCGCCTGATGGGTTCGGCGGCGCGGACGACGCCCGCATTCCGGGAAGTTCAGCCGATCATTGTTGGGGCGGCAAACATTCCTGGAAAAAAAGGCAAAACGCTGCCGGATTATCTGCTTTATGCATTTGAAACGGCGTCTGGCAAAGGCCGGTTGCTGGCGACCGGATTAAACTTGTTGTCCAACGCACCTGAATCGGTGGCGCTGCTGGATGGTTTTCTGACTTACGTTCAGTCCGACAAGTTTGATCCCCAAGGCCAGTTTGATATTGATGCCGCGAAAGCACTCAAGGACAACGGCCGGGGGAAAATTCTCCAGTCCGCTGAAACGCAGTCGGCGGAACTTTTCCTGGGCACCAAAAAAACATTCATGGCGAGAACGGAGCAGCCGGACAAGCCGCTGGTTTGGGAGACGCAAAACACGCCGAATTCATTCCGCCCCGGACAATCTTCCTGGGAGGCGGTTTGCTTCGTCGGCATGGGCGCGACGGATGACCGGTCGGTGGTCTTTACGCTTTCGCTGGACGACCAGCCGGTGGCGGATATTCCGGTTTCGATAAAAGACTCCGTCTGGCAGGGAGCCAATGGCATCCGCGTCAGCTATCAGGTCAAGGAAAGCGCGACGCAGGTGGTTTCATCCACCATCTTCGCGGACATGGAAAAGGCGATGGGCACCGGCAAGATAAGCAACGAATGGAAAAGCTCCGGCATTTTGCGGATTTCCATTCCTCCGCACTTGCTCGCTCCCGACCACCCCGCAACATTAAAAGTCGAAAGCAAATCATCCGCCGGTCGTGGCTGGTTTGGCCTCATTAGTCCGTAGCCCAAAGGCGGTTTGTGGCCTGACGGGTTTTCCATAAAATAGGCGATAGTTTCCCTCAACTTATGAACAACAGATCAATTATGAACAACAGATCAAATTTGAAATCCCAGTTTATTGCGTTTCTCATGCTCTCTTTTCCATGGATCGTAAATGCGGAGAGCAACTTCACCAATTCCAGAGATCAGAGTATCCAGGTTGTGACAGCTTCAGGGATTACGCGCGTTACCCCCTGGCTGAATGGCACGGTTCGGGTCGAGTCAGCCCCCGGCAACAGTCTTCCCGAGAAGAAAAGCCTGGCCGTCATTGCCCCCCCTGACGCAACCGGTTGGCAAGCCTCCGAGGAACCCGATAAAGTTCTGCTGAAAGGCCCGCGATTGCTCGTTGAGCTGGACAAGAAAACCGGTCTGGTGGCGATTAAGACATCTGACGGCAAGTCACTACTGCTCCAGGAGCTAAAACAATCCTTTCAACCAGCCAAAGAGGCCGCACGCGACGGACTCGAAATCACCACGGTGTTCAAACGCGACAAGGATCGTTTCTATGGCGGCGGCGTGGTTGGCGCCGGGATGACCAACCTGAATGAGTTCTTTACTTGGAGCGAAAACAACCTCAGCGATCCTTCGACGGATCTCTCCATGATCAATATCAACACCCATATCCGAATTCCTGTCCTGTATTCGAGTCGCGGTTATGGCATCTTTTGGGATAACCCGAGCAGGGGAAAGCTTTCCTTGACGAAGGAACAGATGACCTGGAACTCCGGCGCTGGCGATCTGGCCGACTTCTATGTCATGGCCGGCCCCACCGCCGATCAGGCCATCGGTGAGTATCGCAAGCTGACCGGTGCCGCGCCTCTTTTCCCGAAGTGGGCCTACGGATTCTGGTTTAGCAAATGCGCCTTCTCCAGTCAGGATGGGATTCTTAACGCCGCCGCGCAATTTCGGGACAGGCAGTTCCCCATCGATCTGATTATTCAGGACTGGATGTATTGGCCAAAGGGAGCTTGGGGATCGCATCAGTTTGATCGGAATCGTTATTCCAATCCCAAAGGGATGATTGATACGCTCCATGGCAAGTATAACATGCGTTTCATGTCTGTAATATGGGCGAAATTTGAACCGAATTGTGGAGATCACTACAAGGAGCTTGAAGCGGCCAACGCCCTATTTCCAGCAGAAGACTGGGCCGGAAAGGACATCCGGTATTACGACCCTTTTGATACGAAGGCCAGGGCAATCTATGGCCGTCAGGTCATGGAAAGCCTTCTATCTTTGGGGCAAGACTCTTTCTGGATGGATGGAGCTGAGCCCGAAATGAAGGACACCTTAGCGTCAATCGCGAAATTCGAAACATTCCAGACGACCACCGGGCCGCTCTCTCGCGTGATGAATGCCTTTCCCCTCGTCCACGCCGAGGCTGTCTATACGGCGCATCGTGCGGCCACGGATCAAAAGCGGGCTGTCCTTCTGCCACGCAGTGCCTGGGCTGGAATGCAGCGATACGGAGCCGCGAACTGGACGGGCGACATCTCTCAAGACTGGAAGAACCTAATCTGGCAAATTGAAGGACTGCAAAACTACAGCATTAGCGGGCTTCCTTACATCACCACAGACATTGGTGGGTATTTCGTCAGGGGAAACCCCTTGGAATCCGATACGGAACTTTTCGTGCGCTGGTTTCAATGGGGGACTTTCTGCCCCATCTTCCGGGTGCATGGTTCCCCTCGCCCGTTTCCTTGGGAATACGGCGCAAAAGCGGAGGCTATTCTAAAGAAGTTTGATCGGCTTCGCTATCGTTTGCTGCCGTATATTTACAGTGAAGCAAGCCGGGTAACCTTTAACGGCGGAACTCTCATGAGACCCTTGGTGATGGATTTCCAGAAAGATAACAGGGCGCTCAACACCTGGGACCAATTTCTCTTCGGCCCCGCCATCATGGTTTGTCCCATTTATCAAAAGGGAGTAACGCAAAAAGAAATCTATCTGCCCGGGCAAGGCACTTGGTATGACTTCTGGACTGGGGAGCAACTGCCCGGCGGCTACAATCCCAAGGCACCTTCGCCATTGGAAAGTCTTCCAATGGCTCCGGCTCCTATTGACAGCATTCCCCTCTATGTCCGCGGCGGTTCGATAATTCCCATGGGCCCGGATCTCCAGTATGCGGAGGAAAAACCCGCTGATCCCATTGAACTTCGCATCTATCCCGGTGCGGACGGCTCTTTCACCCTCTACGAGGATGAGGGTGACAGCTACCGCTATGAGAAAGGGGTCTATGCAACCATTCCGGTCTCATGGAACGAGAAGTCACAAACACTTACCATTGGAAAACGCCAGGGATCATTCCCAGGAATGCTGACCAAAAGAACCTTTGATCTTGTCTGGGTCGATTCTCGACATGGCGTTGGGATCGAACCTTCGACCGCCGACAAGACGGTTAATTACAACGGGGAGACAATTTCGGTTTCAAAGCCCTAGCAAAGTAATCCCGCTGCCAATGAGTTAAAAAATGAAGAAGATCCCTTTTATCGTGTTCATAGCCGCCATGACCATGTCTGGTATCGCTTCTGACACAACCGGCGGCAATCCCTTTACCGGCACCGGCCTCTGGCTGGAGGAGGTTCCAGCAGACTGTCCGTTCCCTAAATCCGACCTTTTCTCAGGAATTTCCTTTACCGGCCGACACGCGGAATATACGGGTGCCGACACATGGTATCCGTGTTGGGCGAGTGATGGTAAAATGTATTCACCCTGGACGGACGGGAACGTCAACGGTCTAACTATCAGTTCGATGGGAAAGAATGCACGCACCGGTTTCGCGACGATCCTTGGCGACGATCCGTTAAAGTTGCAGGTGGTGGATGAAGGATGTTACAAGTCTGATCCTACTCCGTATGCCGGTCGCTATCCCTGCGGTTCCTTGGTTTACAACGGCATCTGGTATTACGGCACTTATTGCCTGCATCCTTCCGCCAATGTAAAACATGAGGAGGTTGATTACAACTGGCCCTGGCTCGGACCTTTTGTCGGGTTCCGCTATTCCAGTGACTTTGGAAAGGCCTGGACCCAGACGCCCTGCACACCGGAGAAACCACTGTTCGGCGAACAGGCGTTGCACGGAGAACCGGTCAAAATGGGGTCGCCGCACTTCGTTGATTTCGGGAAAAACATGGAACACTCCCCCGATGGCAAAGCCTATCTCATTGCACACGGGGCCAGCGACGGCGTCAATCGCCGGTTCGGTTACAACAGTTGGATTACCGGCGATGAAATCTATCTCGCCCGCGTGACTCCGGGAATTGAGAACATAAACGATGTCTCGAAGTATGAGTTCTTCGACGGTGCGGGTTGGACGAAGAATTTCAGCAATATCAAACCCATTGCCGCGTGGCGCGATCATATGGGGTGCGTCACGATGACATACAACGCACCGTTAAAAAAATATTTGATGTGCGTCACCGATGGCGGCAATACCTGCGGCTACTTCAATACCTATATCCTCGAATCCGATCGCATCACCGGACCGTTCAAGCTGTTGCAGTATTTCCAGCATTTCGGTGAGCAGGCGTATTTTGTCAATATCCCGTCCAAGTTCATCAGCTCCGATGGCCGCACCTTCTGGTTGTGTTACGCGGCGAATTTCGCGAAAAACTGGAACGGCCTAAAAATTGAATCCAATCCACCCGGCAGCCGTTACGGTATGTGCCTGCAAGAAGTCAAATTGATCGGGGAATAGCTTGTTATTCTAAACCCCAGAACGGAATCATAAACAACAGCACGATTCGATCATGAAATATGCACGTTTTTTCATTCTGCTTGCAGCTTTAGTTCTCACACTTGCCTTCCGCTTGTCCGCAAGCTCTCCTTTGACATCTGCCGCGTCCCCAGCCGATTATGTGAATCCGTTCATCGGCGCGGGCAGCATGGAGGGCATTTACAAAAATGCCTGTCATGGGAAAAACTTTCCCGGTGCCGCCACGCCGAATGGAATGGTGCAACTTAGCCCAGACACAATCACCGGCGGTGACAATGGCGGCGGTTATTCCTATGTCCACACCACCATTCAGGGATTCAGCTTCAACCACATGAGCGGCGTCGGCTGGTATGGCGACTTGGGTAACTTCGAGGTTATGCCGACAACCGGCCCGCTGAAAACCTACTGGGGTCAGACCGACAAGCCGGGAACGGGCTATCTTTCCGTGTTGGACAAAAGCACCGAGGTCGCCAAAGCCGGATATTATGCCGCGACCCTTAAGGATTATGGAATACGTGCGGAAGCAACCGCCGCGCCTCATAGCGGCATCCTCCGCTTCACGTTTCCACAAAATGAAAAATCCCGGGTTCAAATTGATCTGGCACGGCGCATTGGTGGAACCTCGCTGCACCAGACGGTGAAGGTAGTCGGCGAGAATGCCATCGAAGGACAGATTGATTGCTCGCCCGAAGGCGGCGGCTGGGGGCATGGAGCCTGTAAAAACTTTACGGTTTATTACCACGCCGAATTCAGTAAGCCGCTCACCAATGTCGGCGTCTGGAGCGCCATCTTGCCGCCTGGCTCTTACAAAAACATTCTCCCCAACACCAACTTTATTAAAGCCTGTGAAACCGCCAAGGTCATCCCCGGATGTCGCGAAAAAGAGGGGCAACATATCGGCTTCTACGCGGAATTCCCGACGAAAACCGGAGAACAAATTCTGCTGAAGGCCGGCATCTCGTATGGCAGCATCGCCGGTGCTCGCGCCAATCTGGCTGCAGAAATATCGGATTGGAATTTTGACGGTGTTCGGGAGAAAACGCGTCAGTCTTGGAACAAGGAATTGAGCCGCATTTCGGTCGAGGGCGGAACCGAGGCGCAGAAGATCACGTTCTACACGGCGATGTATCACGCCATGATTGATCCGCGCATCTTTGCCGATGTGAATGGCGATTATCCCGGTGGCGACGGCAATATTCATCCGACCAAAACCTTTACCAAGCGCACCATCTTCAGCGGCTGGGATGCTTATCGCAGTGAATTTCCGTTGCTGACGTTGATTGCTCCTGAAGTTATCAATGATGAAATCAATAGTTGGATTGAATTGGCCGACCAGAACGGCACCCATTACTTTGATCGTTGGGAAATGTTGAATGCCTATTCCGGGTGCATGGTGGGTGCTCCTGCTGTGACCGTCATCAACGATGCCTATCAAAAAGGCATCCGAAATTACGACCTCAACAAGGCCTACGAATATTCGGCGAACAGTCTCAAGAAGCAGGCCAGTGGCGAACTGAATGGTGTGGGAGGCATTTCCACTACGGTCGAAAATGCGTTTGCCCATTGGAATCTTTCCCGGCTGGCAGCCAGCCTTGGCAAGACCGAGGACGCGCAGAAATATTACCAGAACTCACTGGCTTTTAAGTTGTATTTCGATCCTGACGTTCCCTGGAGTTATGACAAGGAAGGCAAAGATGTCCGGCCCGAGTGGAAGGGCTGGTTTCATCCCAAAGACAAAGATGGAAAGTGGCGTCCGTGGGAGGGACTCAAATCTCATAACGGTGCACAGGAAGGTTCCATCTATCAATACGGATGGCATGTGCCGCATGACGTGCCGGGATTGATGGAGTTGCTCGGCGGCAAGGAACTCTTCATTGCCAAGCTAACTGATTTCTTCGACCGCGTTCCAAAACTTTCCGGTTGGAATGACTACGATAATCCCTCCAACGAGCCGAGTCATCTGATTCCGTTTTTATTCAATCGCGCCGGTGCGCCATGGCTCACCCAAAAGTGGATTCGCCGGATTTGCACCGAGGCGTATGGCGCGGATTACCAGGGACTCTGCGGTGACGAGGATGAAGGGCAGATGTCGGCGTGGTTTGTCCTCGCGGCCAGCGGGCTTGCGCAGTCTTGCCCCGGTGATACGCGATATGAGATTTTCACCCCGCTTTTTGACAAGGTGACGTTCCGGCTTGATCCGAAATACACCCAGGGCGGCACGTTCACCATCACCGCAAAAAATAATTCGCCGGAGAATGTCTATATCCAATTGGCAACCTTGAACGGCCAGCCGCTCAATCGTTGTTGGCTCGACTATAAGGAAATTGTCGCCGGCGGAAAACTGGATTTCGTTCTCGGCCCGCAACCCAACAAACAATGGGGAATTGAATCCAAATGAGAAAATCTCCAACCATCTCTCATAAACAAGACCGCCATTTTTCGAGTGGCTATCAATCACTCGCATTACCATGAATAAAATCCATCAACTACTATCAATCGCGGCAGTTATGGCAACGGTTGTTTTTCAAAGCCGTGACCTCACGGCGGCATCAAGCAATCAAGAGGGATTGCTCGACTACGTCAATCTGCTCCATGGAACGGATTCAGGATATTACTTTTCCAACGGGAACACGCTGCCGCTGGTGGGTATGCCGTGGGGCATGGTGGACTGGTCGCTGCAAAATGGCACGGGCGGTTGGTTTTTTTCTCCGAAAGGAACGGTCAACGGATTCCGGGCGACGCATCAGCCAAGTCCTTGGATGGGTGATTACGGCCAGTTTGTTCTCATGCCGCAGTCCGGCGACTTGGTGATGGAGCCCAAGGCGCGCCTTTCTGAATACGACACGAAAACAGCGGTCTTGCGTCCCGATTACGAAAAAATTGATCTCAAGAAAGGCGGGATTACAGTGGAACTCACGCCCACGGAACGGTGCGGCGTTTTTGCCTTCACATACAATCAGGGCGACGTTGGCCGGCTGATTCTCAATGCTTATCGCAACGCGGAAATTAAAATCGAAGGCCGCACGATTTATGGAATCAGCCGCGCGAACTCCGGCGGCGTGCCCGGAAACTTCGGCTCTTACTTCGTCGTCCAACTGGATCGCGACATCACCAAAAGCCAGTTGTTTCCGCCGGTGGAAATTACCAACCGCCCGGCGGCAACCAATCAAGGGACTGCGGTCAATAAACCCGCGCCCAATCCCAAGGATTTTAATGCCTATGTTGAGTTCAAAACTTCCCCGGCCAGCCAGGTGATCGTGAAGGTTGGAACCTCCTTCATCAGTTGGGAACAGGCGGAACAAAACCTGCGCGCCGAGACCGGAGGAACTTTTCAGGACGTTCGCGAACGAGCGGCCGCCGCATGGAACGCCGGTCTCGGCAAAATTGAGATCGAGGCTACGGCGGAGCAAAAGAAAACTTTTTACAGTTGCCTTTACCGCGCCTTGTTGTTTCCGCATCGGCTTCACGAACTGGACGCGAAGGGCAAGCCGGTCCATTACAGTCCTTATGACGGCGCGATTCATGACGGCGTGCTTTATGGTGACACTGGGGTCTGGGATGCTTTCCGGACAACCTTTCCGTTGACGGCGCTGCTTTTCCCCTCGCAGACCGGCGAGATTCTCCAGGGCTTTGTCAACGCCTCAAACGAAGGGGGAATGCTTCCCGAATGGCCAAGCCCAGGCGAACGAGGGGGCATGCTCGGACAACACTGCTCCGCGATTTTTGCGGATGCGGTTGTGAAAGGCGTAACCGGGTTTGATGTGGAAGCCGCGTATGAATCGCTGAAAAAAACCGCCACGGATCCGAAGGCCGGCAGCAAGGCGCGCAATGGGCTGGCGGGTTACCTGAAGCTCGGCTACCTCCCGGCGGGCCGCGATTGCGTTTCAGCCACTTTGGATTACGCCTACGACGATTGGTGCATCGCCCAGATTGCCAAACGGTTGAACCACCCAGACGTGGAGAAGGAACTGATGGCGCGAGCGCAGAATTACCGCAACATCTGGGATTCCGCCACCGGTTTCATGCGCGCCAAAACCGCCGACGGCCATTGGTCGGAGCCGTTTGATGAATTTCTTTGGGGCGGTTCCTACCGGGAGGCCGGAGCCTGGCAGTCGAGCTGGTTTGTGCCGCACGATCCCGCCGGACTCACCGCTCTGCTCGGAGGACGTGACCCGTTCGCGACCAAGCTGGATCAGCTTTTCTCCATGCCACCGACCTATCACTTTGGACCCGGAGGCTATGGCGGCGTAATCCATGAAATGAAGGAAATGCCGCCGCTCAAACTCGGCCAGTGCGCCATGGGCAACCAGCCTTCCTTTGGCATTCCCTATCTCTACGCAGCCATCGGGCAACCGTGGAAGACGGAGGCGTTGACGCGGCAGATTTGCGCCGACATTTTCAATTCGTCGCCGAAGGGTTTTCCCGGCGACGAAGACACCGGTTCGATGGCGAGCTGGTATCTTTTTAGTTCCATCGGACTCTATCCGTTCTGCCCCGGCACGCCGGAATATGTCGTGACCAGCCCGGTGTTTGCAAAAGTCACGATCCACCTGCCGGGGGACAAGACGCTGGTGGTCAGCACATCAGACAACCGCCCGGAGAATGTTTATATCCAGAAATATCTCTTCAATGGCCGGGAGCAAAGCAAAGTGACCATCAGCCACCAGAAAATTTCCGAGGGTGGCGAACTTCATTTCGACATGGGGCCGCAGCCAAAAATCGGAAAAATCCCTGATCAGGATCTTCCTTACTCGGTCTCAACGAAGAAATGATTTTATCATGAAAACTATATTCCTGTTTCCTACACACCTGTGCCCGCGCCGCAGTCTATAAAATGCAACTGAAATAGTTCACCATTTCCGTCTGACGATTACTGACAACAAAATATCAATCATGCAACTGTTCAAAATCACCCCCCTAACCATCGCTGCATCGGCGTTAATTCAAATGACATGGGTTCACGCTGCAGAACCGGCAAGCCCGGCTCCAACCAACGCCATTGTCATGCCACCGCCGATTCCGCCCCCGGCGCACCCGGCACTTCCGTTGCCGGAGAAAGTTACCATTGCGGAAGGCCCGTTCCAGCCCACCCCGGAATCACTCAAACAGTATCAAACTCCCGAATGGTTCCGCGACGCCAAGTTTGGCATCTGGGCGCACTGGGGACCGCAGGTGGTGATGCACGCCGATTGGAGCGCCCAAGAAATGTATATGCAGGGTAGCGGTGCTTACCGATACCACCTAAAGACTTGGGGGCATCCTTCCGTGTGGGGTTACAAGGATGTCGTCCAACTCTGGAAGGCGGAGAAGTTTGATCCGGACAATCTCTTGGCGCTGTTCAAGGCGGCTGGGGCAAAATACTTCGTCGCCCAAGCGGTGCATCATGACAATTTCGAGAATTGGGACGACAAATATTTTGCGTGGAACTCGGTTAATTATGGCCCGCACAAAGACATTGTCGGGATGTGGCGCGATGCGACGCTCAGGGCTGGCCTGCGCTTCGGCCTGACGGAACACAATATGCGTTCATACAATTGGTTTCAACCCAGCCACGGTTCCGACGTCACCGGACCGCTGGCCGGAGTGCCTTACGATGGCAATAATCCAAAATACCAGGATCTTTACCATCCGCTTTCTACAGACATGACCCCGGAGGAAACAGCTTTTATCAACGACCCTTCAAGCCGGCGCAATTACCTTGGACGCTGGAATAAGATCACAGACTGCTGGTTTCACGCTCCCCAAAGCTGGCGGCATGAGTGGTTTGTCCGCACGATGGAATTAATTGATAAGTATCAGCCCGACCAAATGTATTTCGATGGTGGCATTCCGTTCACTGGCGATGATCAGGGAAAAACCGGTATGGAGTTGATTGCCCATCTCTACAACCGCAGCGTTCAGTGGCATCATGGTTCCCAAGAGGCGGTCATGGCCACCAAAGGCGGTCAGGAACCAGGTGGAGCTGTCAGATACGGGGGGCAGGGAATGATTATCCCGGGAGCCACCACCATGGATAACGAGCGGAGCAAGGAGAAGAAAATCCAACCTATGCCATGGCAGTGCGATGACTCGCTTGGCCCGTGGTTTTATACTAATGGTAAAGACTTTGCCTCTACGGAACAAGTTGTTCATAAGTTGATTGATATTGTCAGCAAGAACGGTTGTCTCCTTCTGAATATGCCGCAAAGAGCCGACGGAACTCTCGATGAACAAGAAATTGCTTTCCTGAAAGAGATGGCCGCATGGATGCAGGTCAACAGCGAGGCGATACACGCCACTCGCCCTTGGTTCACCTTTGGCGAAGGCTCGGGTCCGATTCAACCAGCCGATAAAAAATCAAAGGTTGACGTTTATCAGCCGGAAGATTTCCGTTTCACCCGTTCAAAGGATGGAAAAATTCTCTACGCGATTGCAATGGCCTGGCCGACGGATGGAAAACTCCTCGTGAAATCACTGGCCACCGGTGCCGGAAAAATCAGCGAAGTCTCGCTCCTTGGCAATCCCGGCAAACTCGACTGGCAGCAAACCGCCGACGGTTTGGTCGTCACCATGCCGAAAGAAAAACCGTGCAACTTTGCGTATTCGCTGAAGGTCAGCGGTGAAAATCTCAAGCCAACATCTGCGCCCTCAAAATAATCAAAACAAACATGGAAAATCTATCCCGTCTCACTCTCGCTTTCCTGCTGCTGACACCGCTGGCAATGGCGGCTCCTGCGATCTCATTTCCCCCGGTGGACGCCGAGCCGCTTTGTGCCGTCTCGGCTGATGCCATGGTTCTTCATGACGGATGGCAAATGCGGGAGGAAGCCATTGTCGGCAATCACGGGGATCAGTTTTCCTCGCCCGGATTCAAGGCGCCGGACTGGTATCCGGCCGCCGTGCCCACCACGGCTCTCGCGACACTGGTGCGCAACGGCGTCTATCCCGATCCGATCATCGGGACGAACATGATGAAGATTCCCGATGTCAACGACGTTGAAAACCAGCGCTACGATCTGCTCCAATACAGTCATCTGCCCGATCATTCCAATCCGTTCAACCGGCCTTACTGGTTCCGCACGTCGTTTCAACTTCCCGCTGACGACAAGGGCAAGGTCATCTGGCTGCATCTCGACGGCATCAACTACCGCGCTGATGTCTGGCTCAATGGCAAACAAATCGCATCGCGCGATGAAGTGGTGGGAATGTTCAAGCGCTTCCGTTTCGATATTTCAAAAACAGCGAATGTGGGCGGTGTGAACACGCTGGCCGTGCGCATTCATCCGCTGGATTTTCCGGGCGATCCGCTTTTTGAGCAACTCGACGGATTGCATGGTGCATTTGGTCCGAACGGTGGCGATGGTGACATTTTAAAGAACGTCACGATGTATCAGACATCGGGCTGGGATTGGACGCCGAGCGTGCGCGACCGCAACATCGGCATCTGGCAGCACGTTTGGGTCGAGGCAACCGGCTCCGTCACGGTGCGCGACCCGGCAGGTTTTGTAGATCCGCAATGGGAACCCAACGCCGACGCGCCGATCACCGTGCGGGGCTATCTCGATAACGCTTCAACCGCATCCGTTTCCACCAAGCTCAAAGTCCGCATTGAACCAATCGGCTTTGATGCGCCGGTCATTGATTCCGAAACAACCATCGCGGCGGCCCCTGGAAGAAATGAATTCATTCTCCGTCCTTCGGAACATCACGAGTTGGTGATTGTGAACCCGCATGTGTGGTGGCCGGTCACTTATGGCGAGCATCCGCTTTACAAACTGACGGTCACTTCCACGGTGGACGGGAAAATATCGGGCACGGCCTCGTCTTTGCTCGGAGTGCGCAAGGTCGGCACCTACATTCTGCCGAGCGGCGGCCGGGCGTTTCTCTGCAATGGCCGCACGATTCGGATGACGGGAGGAGCATGGATACCGGACACGATGTTGAGTTGGAGCGCCCAGCGCTATCGCGATGAAGTGCGCCTGATGGCAGAGGGAAACCACACGATCGTTCGCGTCAACGGCTGTGGCATCATGCCGCCCGACGCATTTTTCGACGCCTGCGACCGCAACGGCCTGCTGGTCTGGGAGGATTTGGCCAGCACCTCCGTCGCCGGTTATCACGGAGACCCGCAGTTGATGATCTCGAACATGATTGACACGATTGATCGTATGCGGAGTCATCCCAGCCTGATGCTGTGGGAAGGAGAAAACGAAACCGCTCCCAGGGCAGACTGGGCTAGACCCATCCAGAATTTTATCCTGCCCGCGATGGATGGAACCCGGCCTTGGGTTTCTTGTAGTATGGCGAACAACGACTCATGGGCGCCGCTTACCCATATGCAATCTCATGGTCCTTATGATTGGCAGCCGATCAAAAAATATTTCTCGCTCTACAATCGCGGCAATGCCTCCAAAAACGAAATCGGCATGGCCTGTCCGATGCCGATGAACTCCGTGGCCAAGGCTATTCCCGATTGGAATCAAACGACTGATCTGGATTTTCCGCTCAACAAGACCTTCGGTTTTCACGACGCCATCGATAATTTCTATTACACCACCCACGTTGAAATCGGGAAACATTTCGGACCGATGCCCGATCTGGCGGAATATCTCTGGGTGGCCGATCTCTATACCGGAACCGGCTACCGGGCCATCTACGAGGCGGCGAACAAAAACCGCCCGTTTAATTCCGGCACGCATTTGTGGAAGGTCAACACCGCCTGGCCAAGTATGCCGTATCAGTTATGGGATTGGTATCTGCGACCCAATGCCGGTTACTACGGAATGAAAGCGGCCTGCAAGCCGCTGCATATCCAGCACAGCCTCGATGACAATGGTATTCAAGTCGTGAGCACACTGCCCACCCCGCAAAAGCTGAATGTCAAAGCGGAGATTGTCAGCCTGACTGGCACGCCCGAAGTCACCAAGGATTTCGCGGTTGATGCTCTGGCGGATGCCACCACCGTTGCCGGAAGTCTGGCCGATCAACTCAAGGATGATCAGCTTCATTTCCTGGCACTCACCCTCACCGATGCAAATGGTCAGATGCTGGACCGGGATATCCGCTGGGTGCAAAAGGATCAAGTTTGGACGGCCATGCAAACGGTCGCCCCGGCGAATGTTCTTGCCTCCGTGAAACAACAGCAAACGGCAGGCGATGAAACGGTTTATTCCGTGAGCGTCGAAAACAATTCCTCGGTTCCTGCGGCGAATGTCTGGGTCGAAGTAATTCGCGGACCGCAAGGTCAGGAAGTGCTTCCGTGTTTTTGGTCGGACAACGCGCTGACACTTATGCCGCATGAACAACGCGAGTTGACCGTTCGCTTCCGCACGGCGTTGCTTGGCGGAAACAAGGCGCATCTCATGGTCGAGGGCTTCAACGTCATGCCGTCGGAAATCATCGCTGAGAACGGCGCATCGGTTCCGCTTTCGCTGAAAGTCGCTTCGCTGAAGGCAGCGCCCGACCGTCGCCATCTTCCCACGGTGGCATTCTCCTTTGTGAACACCGGCACGACAGGCGAACGCTACACGTCGTGGCCGATTCCGGTGATGGTGGACGGCAAACTCGACCGCTTTGTGCATCTCAATTTGCAGGGAACCCAACCCGGTCAAACCACGGTTTCGTTCCAAGGACTAACTCCGGGAGATCATGAGATAGCCGTCGGTGATCCGGCCCGGAAGGAATCGGTGGGCACAACCACGATCCATGTGCCGGCATCCACAAACCTGCTGACCTTCCTGCCCGTGCCCGCCGCCATCAAGGTGCCTTCGATTCCAGTCGGCAAAAATATCGACAAAGAGAGAGGCAATCTATTTGGCGCACAATGGACACCTGATTTGGTTGAGCCAAATCGTCCCGGCATTGCCACGCCACGCCCTCAAGCCGCCGCTCCCGGCGCTAAAATCACCAGCCAGGTTCTTTGGAGTGATTACGGAAAATCGATCAAAGCGGGCGGACTCGTCTTTTCGCATCGGTGGTTTAGTTGGAAACCGAAAACCGACCAGGTGACGCAGATCAACCTTTGGTTTTCCGATACCGATCCGGGCGCGTCCGAAACCGCCCCGACGACTCCTGCGGATGAAGCGGTCAAGATTTCAGAACCGGACGGCATGAACTTGGACTATTATGCCTTTGCTCATCCTCACGCCGGACGCTATGTGATCATGCAGTTGGTCGGCAGCTTGAACGGCAAGCTAGAATCATCCTCGTTCCGCCTCGTGACACCTTAACTATTGGAATTGCCAGGCATGTCATAAATTGAAAAAACAGGATATCGAAATACATGAACAATAGATTGAACATCAAAACATCAACCTTCCTGACGATGCTGTTTCTGGCATCCGTTATTCCATCGCCATCGCAGGACGCTCCAACCGTCAGCCTCACCACGCCGCTGGAACTCAAATCGCCGGATGGCAAGGTGGAGCTTCACTTTGCCTTAAAAGACATTGTTGAAGAAAAAAATTGTGCGGTCTATACAGTAAGTTACGGTGGCCAGCTGGTGCTGATGGATTCGCGAGTCGGCCTGCATCTTCGCGATCAGGCCTACACGCATGATTTCAAGTTTATTGGCCAGAAGTCCCGCTCCAGCGACACCACTTGGAAACCCGTGACCGGCGAACGCGCAATCATCCGCGACAATTACAACGAACTTACCGTCGAATTGCAGATGGATAAAATCCCTCCGTTCGCCCGAAAAATCAACGTCACCTTCCGCGCTTACAACGAAGGCGTGGCCTTTGCCTACACCGTGCCGGAAGACGAGGTCAGTTCCCACATGATTGACATTATCGGCGAGACCACCCAGTTCGCTTTTGCCGCCAATTATACGGTTTGGCCCGTTTATGCGGCCCAAGCCGACTACACGAAGAGCCGCACGACCCTTAGCAAAATTCGGCCGGGCGCGGAGTATCCGCTGACCGTGCAGCTGAATGACCATCTGTATGCCGCCATTACTTCGGCCCGCATCGCGAATTATGCGCGGATGAAACTCCAGCGGGCTGGCGATGCCGCCACCACGCTCGAAGTGCTGCTTGATGGCTGGGTCAACCGCGACGGCGTCGTGGCCGCCGGCGAAGTTCTGGGCGAGGCTCCGTTCACAACTTCCTGGCGCGTGGTAATGATCGCCGATTCACCCGGCAAACTGCTGGAGCAAAATTATTTGGTGCTGAACCTCAACGATCCTTGCGCGCTGGCCGACACTTCATGGATCAAGCCCGGCAAGGTTATTCGCTCCGGCGATTTGTCCACGGCCGGCGGCAAAGCCTGCATTGATTTCGCAGCGAAACACAATTTGCAATACATCGAATACGACGCCGGTTGGTATGGCACCGAATGGAAGACGACATCCGACGCCCGCGCCGTGGCACCCGCGTTGCAAGATAAATTGAATCTGCCGGATGTGGTGGCCTACGGCAATTCCAAGGGGATTGGCGTGATTCTCTATGTCAACCAGCACGCGATGGAATACCAGTTGGACGAGTTTCTGCCCATCTATGAAAAGTGGGGCATTAAAGGTGTGAAGTATGGTTTCGTGAACGTCGGCAGCCAGTATTGGGCCGCCAAAACCCACGAAGCCATCCGCAAGGCGGCGGCGCATCATTTGATGGTGGACATCCACGACGAATTCCGCAACTGCGGTTACCAGCGGACGTATCCGAATTTGATGACGGTCGAAGGCATCGGCGGCGACGAGACTCGGCCGACCGCAGTTCATGACGCTACACTGCCGTTCACGCGCTTCCTGACCGGTCCCGCGGACCACACTTATTGCTGGAACCCGAAAAATATTTTGAACACCAAGGCGCATCAGCTCGCGACCACGACCATCAATTTCAGCGCGTGGCAATTTCTTTACTGGTATGACAGCCCGAACAACATTCCAGACGAACCGGCCTTGGATTACTGGGATCAACTGCCGACATCGTGGGACGAGACACGCGTGCTGCAAGCCGACATCGGCCGGCGTGTTGTCGTCGCCCGGCGCAGTGGTAGCGAATGGTTTGTGGGCGCGATTGCGCCGGTGGATGGAAAATTTCCCATCGCGCTGGATTTTCTCCCGGCGGGAAAAAAATTCACGGCCAAGATTTTTGCGGATGAGCCGAACGGAACGGAGAAGCCAGACGTTAAAATCACGGAGCAAACCGTGGACAGCCAGTCCGTGCTGAACGCGGACATTCCTTCAAATGGCGGGATGGCCATCCGTTTAAGTCCGCTGTGAACTTAAGGTTGAAACTTATGAATATACGATGCTTTTTCCCCACAATCCTTCTTTTGACTCTTGGCTCATCCTTTCCAGCCCACGCCGATGTGAAATCGAAGGGTCTATTTCCCGATCCTGTGACGCTCCAACGGGACACCAAAGTGCCGGTCTGGGGCACGGCCACCTCCGGCGTGAGCGATCAGGTGAATTGGCCGCAGTTTCTCGAACGCCAAGACCCGGTGTGGCACCGCGTTCCCACGCGCTGGATGGAAAGCCCGTTTCTCGGCAACGGCTGGATGGGCACGATGATTTATCAGAACAACAAAAATCCGCGCGAACTGCGGATTGATGTCCAGCACGCCGCCGTGACCGATCACAATCCCGCCGGCGGCGCGCCGATGGGTTTGGGCCGGGTGATGATTGGTTATTTTGCCGTCACCACCGTTGGAGAATTTCAAGATTGCGATTTGCGGCTCGATCTTTGGAACGCGGAACTCAAAGGCACGCTCCGCACCACGAAGGGAACCATCACGCTGCGCGCCTTCGTTCACACCGAGGACATGGTGGCGCAGGTGGAAGTTCGCGGCGATGGCGGCGAAACTCCGAAGATCGGGTTTCGTCCCGGCGAAGCCGTGAGTCCGCGCTATCTGTTCAAGAAAATGGACAAAAACTTCGTGCCGCCCGTCGGCTACGATCCGGTCAACCATCCCAATCCGCAGCCGGATTTGCTCGCCCGCGACGGCGTGAACGTCTGCCGCCAAGCCATGAACTCCGGCGGCGAATTTGCGACGGCTTGGACGCTTGCGACGAATGGCAGCGCCAGTGTGCTGCGCTTCACCGTCACGCAAAGTTTTCCCGAAACGAATGCCGTCGCCGCCGCCGTCGCCAATTTGAAAAACGCCGCCGCGATTCCCGAAACGAAATGGGAGGCGACGCACCGCAACTGGTGGCATGAAATTTACCAGCGCAGTTTTGTTTCCATGACTGATCCGTATTGGGAATCGTTTTACTGGATGCAGCGTTACAAGATGGCCGCGGCGACGCGTGCCGACCGCTGCGTGATTGACAACCACGGCCCGTGGCTGGAGCCGACCATCTGGCCGTATGCCACTTGGAATCTCAACGTCCAATTGAGTTACTGGGCTTTCAACGCGGCGGGGCTGGGCGATCTGGCGGCTTCGCTGCCGAACCATCTGAAACAATACGCCACCAACCTGATCAACAATGTCGCACCCGAGTATCGCGCCGACAGCGCGGGCATCGGCACTTCCTCCACCGAATTTCTGGTCGGCGGAATTGGCCAGCCGGGCAAAGGCGCGGAAGTGGGCGATCTCACCTGGATCATGCACGATGTCTGGCTGCAATACCGGCATAGCATGGATGAATCGCTCCTGCGCGACCCCATGTTTCCGATGCTGCGCCGCTGCATCAATTACTACCGCCACTTTCTCGCCACCGGCGAAGATGGCCGGCTGCACCTGCCCAAGACCGGTTCGCCCGAATACGGCCAAAGCGCCGCTGATTGCAATTACGATCTCTCGCTTATCCGCTGGGGCTGCCAGACGCTGCTCTGGATCAACGACCGGTTGCAGCTCAACGATCCACTCGCGCCGGAATGGAAAAACATTCTGGAAAAACTGACGCCGTATCCCGGCAATGACACCGACGGATTTTTCATCTACGGCGGCGTGCCTTACGCGATGAGCCACCGGCATTTCTCGCATCTGCTGATGATTTATCCGCTCTATCTCGTCAACGCCGAACAGCCGGGCGGACGCGAGCAGATCGAGCGCTGCATCGCGCACTGGCATTCCATGCCCAAGGAACTGGCGGGTTACTCCTTCACCGGCTCGGCCAGCATGTATGCCGGGCTGGGCGACGGCGACCGCGCGTTGGATAAGTTAAACGGCCTCCGCCCGCGCATCAATCCGAACACCATGTATCACGAAGCCTACGGCAGCCCGTGCATCGAGACGCCGCTGCACGCCGCGCAGTCCATCCACGATATGCTCCTGCAAAGCTGGGGCGACACCATCCGCGTGTTCCCCGCGCTGCCGACGACCTGGACGAACGCCGTGTTCCGCGATCTGCGCACCGAAGGCGCGTTCAGCGTGAGCGCCGCCTCGGTGAATGGAAAAACCGGATGGGTCAGCGTGAAAAGTCTCGCGGGCGAACCGTTCCGCATCCGGCCCGGCATTGCGGGCGATGTCAAGATTACCGGTTCCGGTGCGGCTCGCGTGAAAGAAATTGAACATGGACTTTACACATTGAATTTGGCCAAAGATGAAGAAGTAATGTTCGCCACGGGCTCCCGACAATTCAAAGTCGCTCCGGTCGCCGATCCCGAACCGCACCGCTTCGGCCTGCCGTGATTTAAGAAAAAAATGGACATGAAAAATAACGGCCTTTTGCTTGCAGCATTGTTGTGGGGATTGTTTACACCAGCCTCATTGGTCGCCGCTGTCCGGGAACAAATTTCACTGGATGCGGGCTGGCGTTTTCAATGCGACGCCGTCAAGACGGCGGTCAGCAACGCGGTTGCCGGCCTTTCCGTTCAGAACCGACGACTGGCCCGGAATCACGGATAATAATCCGTAAGATGTTTGTCTAAAAAACACACCTTTGGCTCACAGGAAAAATGAAAATACTAATCGTCTCCACCTCCATCCTTGTTAGCTGTCTCGCCACCTCGCTGGCGGCGGCGGAAACCAATCTGCCCGTCTGGGCGCTTGGCCCTTTTGCCCGACCAGATCAGGCCACCCCGGTAATCAGTCCTGACACCAACTCCGTCTTTGATTGCCCGATGCGGAAGAAGCTGGTTCACTGGGAAACCCGGCACACGTTCAATCCGGCTTCCGTGGTGCGCGATGGAAAAATTTATCTCTTATACCGGGCGGAAGACAATTCCAGCAAGGGTGGCATTGGTTCCTTTACCTCGCGTCTGGGACTGGCCACCAGCGAGGACGGCATTCATTTCGTCAAGGAACCCGCGCCGGTTTTTTATCCGGCTGACGACAATCAGAAAGATTGGGAATGGACCGGCGGCTGCGAGGATCCCCGCATCACGGAAGGCCCGGACGGCACTTATTACCTTACTTACACCCAATATACGGGCAGAAAATGGCGACTGGGACTGGCCATTTCCAAGGATTTGCACGCGTGGACCAAATACGGTTCTCCGTTCACCGGCTCGAAGTATGAAGACAACCACGGCATCGAAAGAAAATCCGCCGCCATTGTGAACGAGGTGAAAAACGGACGCCTTGTCGCGGCAAAAATTAACGGAAAATACTGGATGTATTTCGGCGAAGGCAGCGTCAATCTCGCCAACTCGGACGATCTGATCCACTGGATTCCGGTCGAAAGCAAAGACGGCAAGCCGTTGCGGGTGATGCAAACCCGGCGCGGTTTTCTCGACAGCACTCTTGATGAGATCGGGCCGTCGCCCTTGCTGACGAGCAAAGGAATCATAGTTTTTTACAATGCCAAAAACAGCGATCCGAAAAATGGCGGCGATCCGGAACTTTCCAAGGGCGTCTATACCGGCGGACAAGCTTTGTTTGACGCCACCGATCCCGCCAAGCTGATTGCCAGGCTGGCTCACCCCTTCATCAAACCCGAACTCGCCTGGGAAAAATCCGGTCAATATGTGCAAGGCACCACCTTCATCGAAGGTCTGTCTTTGTTTCAGGGGAAGTGGTTTCTCTACTACGGCTGCGCCGACACCTTCGTGGGCGTGGCTATCGCTCCAGCAAAACCCTGAACTCTATCAACCAAAAACTTCCAATATGAAAATACTACTTGTCTCCATCGTAATCGTCTTGGGCTGTCTCGCCACCGCGCGAGCAGACATCGAAACCAATCTGCCCGCCTGGGCCATCGGGCCGTTCACCCGCGCCCAAAACGGCCAGCCAGTCATCAGTCCAAACACCAATTCAGTTTTTGACTGTCCGTTGAGCAAAGCGCCGGTGCATTGGGAAAAGGCTTGGGTCTATAACCCCGCCGCGATCGTCAAGGATGGAAAAATCGTCGTGCTTTACCGCGCCCAACAAGGTCCCGGAAATACCTGCTCCCGCGTCGGCTATGCCGAGAGCGAGGACGGCATTCATTTCAAAACCGATCCGGCTCCGGTGCTGTTCCCGGCGGAAGATTCTGAAAAGAAATGGGAATGGTCGGGCAGCGACCGGCAGGGCGGCTGCGAAGACCCTCGGTTGGCCGAATCGCCGGACGGATTTTATGTGCTGACCTACACCGAGTATCCCGGCGGCGGCAATTATCGGCTGGGTCTGGCCACCTCGAAGGATTTGAAGCATTGGACGAAGCACGGTTCCGCTTTTGCCGGCAGCAAGTTTGAAAATGTCGGCACCAAGTCCGCATCCATCGTGCATGAAATAAAAAACGGCCGGCTGGTGGCGGCGAAAATCAACGGCAAATACTGGATGTATTTCGGCACCTACGGAGCAATGGTTGCCAGCTCGGAAGACATGATTCATTGGACGCCGGTGGAAGATGCGAAAGGCAACCGGCTGGTGACCATGCCCACGCACAAGGGTCATTTTGACAGCGGGCTGGACGAAATCGGCCCCCAAGCCATCTTGACCAAAGAAGGCATCATCGTTTTCTATAACGGTGCCAATAATGATCTAAAGAAAGGCGGCGACCCCTCCCGCGTGCCGGGCGTTTACTGCGGCGGGCAGGCTTTGTTTGATCGCAATGATCCAACCAAACTGATTGCCCGGCTGGATCAACCTTACATCGAGCCTGAATATCCCTGGGAGAAAACCGGTCTCTACAAAGCCGGCACGACCTTCACCGAAGGACTCGTGTTCTTCAAAAACCAATGGATTGTCTATTTCGGCTGCGCGGATTCCTGCGTCGGCGCGGCCATTGCTCCGGCAAAACCCTAAAATTCCATCAATCCAATAATTCCAAAAATGAAAACACTGCTTTTATCCACCGTCATCGTCTTGGGCTGTCTCGTCACCGCGCGGGCGGAGATCGAAACCAATCTGCCCGCTTGGGCCATCGGGACGTTCACTCGCGCCAATGACGGCCAACCGGTCATCAGTCCCGACACCAATTCGGTCTTTGACTGCCCGGCCAGCAAAAAGCCCGTTCACTGGGAAAAGAAATGGGTTTATAATCCCGCCGCCGTGGTCAAGGACGGAAAGGTGGTCGTGCTTTACCGCTCCCAGCAGGGGCCGGGCAACACCTGCTCCCGCATCGGCTATGCCGAGAGCGAGGACGGCATCCATTTCAAGACCGATCCAACCCCGGTGCTTTTCCCGGATGAAGATTCCCAGAAAAGTTGGGAATGGGCCGGCAACGATGGCAGCGGCGGTTGCGAAGACCCGCGCCTGACCGAATCGCCGGACGGAACCTACATCCTCACTTACACGCAGTGGCACGGCGGCAGTGTATTTCGTCTGGGGCTGGCGACTTCCAAAGACCTCAAGCATTGGACGAAGCAGGGCGGCGCCTTTGCTGGAACCAAGTGGGAATCTGCGGCCAAAAAATCCGCGTCCGTGGTCCACGAACTCAAGGATGGGCGGCTGGTGGCGGCCAAAATCAACGGCAAATACTGGATGTATTTCGGCGACAGCAGCATACTGACGGCAACCTCCGATGATTTGATCCACTGGGTTCCGCTGGAAGACGAGAACGGCAAATTCAAGCCGGTGATGAAACCGCGCGACACCAAGTATTACGACAATCTGATTGTCGAAGTTGGCCCGCAAGCCGTGCTCACCAAGGATGGCATAATTCTTTTCTACAACGGCGTGAACGGGCACAAAGAGAAAGCGAATCCCGACTATGCGCCGGGCACATATTGCGGCGGTCAGGCCTTGTTTGACCGCAATGATCCGACCAAACTGATCGCGCGTTTGGACAAACCCTACATTCAGCCGGAATTCCCGTGGGAAAAAACCGGGCTTTACAAATATGGCACGACTTTCACCGAGGGACTTGTGTATTTCAAAAATCAGTGGTTCGTCTACTTCGGCTGCGCGGACAGTTTTGTCGGCGCGGCAATCTGCAATCCCTCTCATTCGGCGACGGGAAAGCAATGATGTTTCTTTACCCGGACAAATCAAATATGAAACCAATTCGCTATCTTAACCTCGCTGCGCTGCTGCTAGGTTTTTCAATCACGGCGGTAGTTGCGCAAACTGATACAACCAGTTACAACGGCCAGGAGTATCACGTTGATATCAGCGGCAAGGACACCAATCCCGGCACGAAGACGGCTCCGTTCCGAACCATTCGACACGCGGCGGATGTCGCGCAACCGGGCGATGTCATCACCGTGCATCAAGGGGTTTATCGCGAGCATGTGAGTCCCCCGCGCGGCGGCGAGTCCGGCCAAAAACGCATCACCTACCAGGCCGCGCCCGGCGAGCATGTTCAGATCAAAGGTTCCGAACTTGTCACCAACTGGGTGAAGGTTCAAAATGACACTTGGAAAGCCACGCTGCCGAATTCCTTCTTCGGCGATTTCAATCCTTACACCAACGTGATTCATGGCGGCTGGTTCCAGCCAAGAAAACAAGGCGAACCCAAATCCATGGATCGCGTCTTTCACACGGGAGCGGTTTATCTCAATGGCGACTGGCTGGATGAGGCGCCAACACTCGACGAGGCGCTTGGAGTTGCGTCCACCAATGCGCTTTGGTTCGGCAGCGTCGATGCCACCAACACCACTTTATGGGCGCAGTTCGAAGGGGTTGATCCGAACCGGCAGATGGTGGAAATCAATGTGCGCCAGACGGTCTTTTATCCGGATCAGGAGGGACGGAATTACATCACCGTGCGCGGCTTTGACATGAGCCAGGCGGCGACGCAGTGGGCTTCACCGATTGCCGTGCAGTATGGTTTGATCGGGCCGCATTGGAGCAAGGGCTGGATTATCGAGAGCAACAAAGTCAGCTATTCGCGTTGCGCGGGAATTTCCTTGGGCAAATATGACGATCCGCGCGACAAAGACGCTGGCAAATACGTTTCAGAAACATTGAAGGCCAATCCGAAAGTCTGGTTTGCGCCCTCCAACCGCGAGGAAACGTTCGGCGTCATTGACCTCGCCATCAAACACGGCTGGAGCAAGGACACGGTCGGCCACCACATCGTTCGCAACAACGAAGTTTTCAACTGCGAGCAGGCGGGAATCGTCGGACATCTCGGCGCGGTGTTCAGCGTCATTACCGGCAACTCGGTGCATGACACCTATGTCCGCCGCCTGTTTCACGGTTCCGAACAGGCGGGAATCAAGATTCACGCGGCGATTGACGTGGAAATCAGCCACAATCATCTTTATCGGAACCATATCGGAATCTGGTTGGACTGGATGGCGCAGGGAACGCGGGTGACTGGAAATCTTTTCCACGACAACACGGGGGATCAGGATTTGATCATGGAAATTGATCACGGCCCCATCGTGGTGGACAACAACATTTTTCTTTCGCCGTTCTTTGCCCGGGGGGTTATATCGCGGAGCGTGGCGTTCACTCACAACCTGATCGGCGGGAAAATGCCGTTGGTGTCATGGAATCTCCGCATACCGCCCTTTTGCAAGCCGCACTCCACGGAGATTGCGGGAGTGCATGATTGCCCAAGCGGCGACCATTCATTCTACAACAATCTGTTCGTCAAAGATTTTGACAATAGCGAGTATGACACCCATATGCTGATGGTGCGTCAGGATGGAAATGTTTTTCTCGATGCGACCAAACATTCCCGATACGAGAAGAACGCCCTGTTTAAGCCGGACTTTGATTCCGGGATTAAAATCATTGAAAAACCTGACGGCTGGTATCTCGAAATGCAGTCGGACAAGGCGTGGAAGTCGGAACGGACGCGCAAGCTGGTCACTACCGAACTGCTGGGAACCGCTTGGGTTCCCGACCAGCCATATACCAACCCCGACGGTTCACCGTTGAAAATCAATACGGATTACTTCGGCAAACAACGGGACGAATCCAATCCTTTCCCCGGACCGTTTGAAACCACCGAAACCGGCAGGCAACTCATGAAGGTCTGGCCTTTGAATTAATGAATTTTAAACTGATTTTGTAAAAAATGAAAAAACTTAAAACAATCGGATTTGTCGCACTGTTGTTGGCGGTGCTCTCGCCGTTAAATCGATTGGGGGCCGAAACTATTGATCTTTCCGGATCGGGTTGGAAACTTTGGCAGGATAAAAATGCTGCATGGAAAAATGACGAACTCTTTCTGCCCCCCGCCGATCTGACAAAAATTCCAGCTAATTCCCCGACTGGCGGTTGGAATATGTTGGAGCAAGGACTGCCAGTCGCTGTTCCTGGCACGGTCGAGGAATATCTGGGCAATGGACAAGGTAGTAAGAACAAGATGTTTGGGGTGTCTTGGTGGGTCAGAGAGATCACAATTCCAGCCAATGCTAAGGAGAAAAAAATCCGGCTGCTTTTTAATTCCGTTCGGTTGCGTTCCGAGGTCTTCGTTAACCAGAAGCTCGTTGCCTACGACATCATCGGGAACACCCCCTTTGAGGCGGATTTGAGCGGAGTGGTGAAGCCTGGAGAAAAGGCCGTGATTGCCGTTCGTGTTACCAATCCCGATGGAAACTTCTACTCGGGTGATGTAGGGCCTCTGAAGTGGGGGAAATATATCCTTCCTGCAAGTCATGGGTTTGGAGGCATTACGGGTGGCGTTAGCCTCGCAATCACGGATCCGATCTACGTCGATGATCTTTTCATTCAAAATAGCAAGGTGCCCACGACCGTCACGGCGATTGTCACGGTAAAAAACACGACCAGACAAAAGGCTTCCGGAACAGCATCAATAGCCATCAGGGATAAGGCAACCGGCAAAGTAGTCTTTCAAAAGGAGCTTTCCAATCTCGCATTCACACCGGGCGAATCCACCTTTTCCTGTCAGGTTTCCGTGCCAAAAGCGAAACTTTGGGATATCGAAACACCGAATCTTTATGAGGCAGCCCTTTCAATTTCCGGCAACGGGAAGGCAAAGGATGCGGCCATTCGCACCTTCGGTTTTCGGTGGTTCTCCCCAGAAGGGATAGGGAGCAACGCCCTGCTGCGTCTCAATGGAAAACGCATTTTTCTGCGAACCGCAATCAGTTGGGGTTTCTGGCCGGTCAACGGCATCTATCCGACCCCTGAACTTGCCGCGAAACAGATTCAGTCAGCCAAGGATTTCGGTATGAACATGCTTAATTTCCATCGGTGCATTGGCAATCCGATCGTCTTTGATAAAGCCGACGAGATGGGCCTGCTCTTCTTTGAAGAACCGGGTGGTTATGTCTCGGCCGGCAAAGACGCTTTCGCGCAGGCAATCAGCCGTGAAAAACTTCTTCGCATGGTAAAGCGCGATCGGAGCCATCCGAGCCTCGTTATCATCAACATGATCAACGAGCAGTGGCCCTTTTATGGCGCTGATAAGGATCCGGAACTATTCGCCATTCATCGCCGCGATCTTCAGGATGCTCATGCCTTGGATCCAAGCCGCGTGACGCTTTATACCTCCGCATGGTCCGGTGCGGCCCGCGATCCCAAAAGCGATCCCTCCAAGATGAATATGCAGCCGTTTGACTCCACCGTGTATATGAACGGCTGGTGGGATCACCACAGAGCTGGCGGACCCGAGGTCTGGAAGCAAAGCTTCTACCAGTCTCCCGAGCGGCATTTTGGGCGCACTGGCAACCGCGCAGAAATAGTTTACTGGGGGGAAGATGGTGCTATGTCATCCCCTCAGCGCTTGGGACTCATCGAGAATACGCTGAAGAAATCTACGAAACCGGGTTGGGAAGGGCAGTTCTATCGCGATTGGTATAAGACCTTCGACGAATATCTCACCGCCAATCACTTGCGCGCATCCTTTCCAACGGTGGACGATCTCTGTCAGGCCATGGGGGTTATCAGTATCGAACACCAGGGACGCAAATTCGAGGACACCCGTATCTGCGATCTCAATGACGGCTATGCCATTAACGGATGGGAGGACGAAATTGACGACAACCACTCCGCCATGGTCGATAGCTATCGCAACCCAAAGGCCGATCCCGCCATCATGGCATACTACAATCAGCCACTTTATGTTGCAGTGAAGCCGCGTCGGCAAATTACCCCGTTTCCAGGCTCGGTGGTGGTGGACTTTTATTTAATCAATGAAAAGGATTTGAAGGGGGAATTCACGCTGCGCGTTCGCGCGACGTCGCGGGACGGAAAAGAAATTTTCTCCAAGAACTTACCAGTCACGGCTGCAGGCGGGGATGTTTTTGGCCAGTTAATTGCCGAGAACGTAGAGATTCCTCTACGGGCGATTGAAGGCATGAATAAAATTATGGCTTCGATCATTGATGCCCAGGGAGTAGAAAAAGCCTCCGGCCACGATGAAGTGCTGGCTGTGGATTGGAAATCCATTCCGATTACTGGTAAGGGCGCTATTTTCGAGAACGGTTCACTCATTCATGATTTTTTAAAGAGTGAAAAGGGGATTGATGTGCCACTTTTTGACGACACGCAGGGAAAGCTCGACTGGTTGGTGGTGGGCAAGTATCCGAACGAACCGATTCCAATTCCGAAATCGGCCTTTGTTCAGCCCGATGGAAAAACGTCTGGAGTAAAAGTCAGTTTCTATGCCGGGCAGGATTTCGCCAAGAAGTTCAGCGAAAGGATTGACCCGACTGTTGATCTGAAAGTAGCATCGATGGCGACGCCAGACTCGAACGTTCCGCTGATTGATAACTATTCAGTGCGTTGGGAGGGGACGCTGCTTCCGCCCACTTCGGGTGATTACAATTTTGCGCTGGGCTACGAGGACAAAGCGCGATTATGGATCAACGGCAAACAAGTGCTCGACGAGTCAAAGGCTGGCGGACTGAAATCCCTGAGCCGACAATTCAAGGTGACTCTGGAAGCTGGCAAGCCGGTTTCGTTTCAAATCGAACTTTTGCAAAAACGCAACGGCGCCCGGATGCAGATGCTATGGCAGACACCGATTTCTGAAAAAATTTCGGCAGCTCAGGTGCTCGAACGCGCCTCTCGTGATGGCACTACTGTGCTTATCGTTGACCGCGCAGGAAAGTGGCTTGACCCCGTCGCAGTCGCTTCTGGCGTGCCATCTGGTAAAACCTTCGATATTGGCATTGCCTGGTCGGGTGGACAGTATTTTGTCAAGTCGCATCCGCTCTTTGAAGGTCTGCCTGTTAATCAAGGGTTAAACTGGCCCTATCAAAGTGTTGTTGGTGGCGAACGCATGGGCTTTGAGATTCAAGGCGGCGAACTTGTTGCCGGAGCCTGGCACTCCTGGCCGATGCGGCTGGGCGCGGCGGTTTCGATTTTTCCGGTGGGACAAGGGCGGATCATCCTCTCCTCGCTCGACATCGTTTCACAGTTGGATAACCCCGATTCTTCAGCCGAGGTCGCGCGTCGACTCTTCTGCAACTTCCTGAACTTTGCGGCAGGGAAAAATGACGGACTGATGAAAGCCGCAGCCATTAAACAATTTTGAAACAGCCAACCAATCCTTTATATAAATACCATCCGATGAAAATCACAGGATTCCACATGCTTTTGCCGGCACTGGTGCTGGCAGCCGCCATCTCATCACCGGCTCAAGATGTCAACACCAGCCAGCCGTATGCCAATCCCGACGTTTCACCGTTGAAAATCAACGCCGATTACTTCGGCAAACAACGGGACGAATCCAATCCTTTCCCCGGATCGTTTGAAACCACCGAAACCGGCGGGCAACTCTTGAAGGTCTGGCCTGTGAACTAATGAATGTCAAACCAGCTTGGCAATAACGAAAATGATAAAACTTAAAATATTCGGGTTTGCCGCCCTGCTGTTGGCGGCGCTCTCGCCGCTAAATCGGTTGGGGGCCGAAACCATTGATCTTTCCGGATCGGGTTGGAAACTTTGGCAGGACAAAAATGCCGCATGGGAAAAAGACGAACTCTTTCTTCCCCCCGCCGATCTGACAAAGATTCCCGCCAATTCTCCGACCGGCGGCTGGGAGGTTTTGGCGCAAGGCGTGCCGGTTTCCGTTCCCGGAACCACCGAGGGTTTTCTGGGCAAGGGAACCGGGCCGGCTGAGGCGGTCAAAGGCGTCACCTGGTGGGTGCGGCAGATTGAAATCCCCGCTTCCGCCGAGGGCAAAACCATCCGCCTGCTCTTTGACTCGGCACGCCAGCGCGCCGAAGTGTATGTGAACCAAAAACTCGTCGGGTATGACATGGTTGGAAACACCCCTTTCGAGGCCAATCTCACCAGTCTCGTAAAGCCCGGGGAGAAAGTTCAGCTTGCCGTAAGGATCACCAATCCCGGAGGCAATTTCACCTGGCGGGATGCCGAAACGATCAGGTGGGGCAGCTACATCGTGCCGATGAGTCACGGCTTCGGCGGCATCACCGGCTCGGTTCACCTTGCCATCACCGATCCTGTCTATGTTGATGATCTTGCCGTCCAGAATACTCCAGTTCCAACCAACGTGAATATTCTTGCCACCGTCAAGAACACGACGGGCAAGACCCTGACCGGTGCCGCTGAAGTAGTGGTTTGTGAAAAGAAATCCGGCGTTGAGGTGTTCCGGAAAAACCTTGCGAAACTTGAATTCAAGCCCGGCGAGATGACGTTCTCCTGGCCGGTATCAGTAGCCGATGCGAAACTCTGGAATTTGGAGAATCCCAACCTCTATCAGGCATCCGTCACCCTCTTCAGCGCAGGCAAGACCGGTGACGCCGTCACGCGCTCGTTCGGGTTCCGCTGGTTTGCGCCGGAAGGAATCGGTTCTAACGCCGTGTTCCGACTCAATGGCCAGCGGGTGGTTTTGCGCACGGCGATCAGTTGGGGCTTCTGGCCGGCCAACGGGGTCTTCCCCTCGCCGGAACTCGCCGCCAAGGAAATTCAAACGGCGAAGGATTACGGCATGAATATGCTGAATTTTCACCGCTCCATCGGCAATCCTATCAGCCTGGAAAAAGCCGATGAAATGGGACTGTTCTATTTTGAGGAACCGGGCGGTTATATGTCCGGTGGCGACGATCCGTTTGCCCAGGCGCTTTGCCGCGAGAAGCTTCTCCGCATGGTGAAACGTGATCGGAGTCACCCGAGCCTGATCATTTACAACATGATGAACGAATATCGCGCAGGGGTTAAAGAATCCCATCGCCGCGATATGCGCGACGCTCATGCCATTGATCCCAGCCGCATTATTGTCTACACCTCGGCTTGGGTTGGCCGGTCTCGAGATCCCAATGTTGACCCAGCCAAGATGCATATGCGGCCGTTCGAGGAGACGATATACATGAACGGGTGGTCGGATTATCACCGCTCCGCCAACGGGAACGCTGTTTGGCTGCAGGGATTTTACCAGTCTCCCAATGCCCATTACGGGATCACCCAAAATAAGTCTGAAATCGTTTATTGGGGCGAGGAAGGGGCAATGTCCGCGCCACCCCGGCTGGGACTCATCGAACAATCGCTGGAAAAGGCCACGCAACTGGGTTGGGATGGCCAGGTTTACCGCGACTGGTTCAAGCGTTTTGATGATTACCTCACCGCCAACAATCTGCGCGGCGCTTTTCCAACGGTTGATGATCTCTGTCAGGCGATGGGCGTGATCAACAACGAACATCAGGGACGCAAGATTGAAGACACCCGCATCTGCGATCTCAATGACGGTTACGCCATCAACGGATGGGAGTCACAAGTCATCGAAAACCACTCGGGCGTTGTAGATGTTTTTCGCAATCCCAAGGCTGATCCCGCGATCATGGCTTATTACAATCAGCCCCTTTACGTCGCGGTGAAGCCGCGCCGGCAGATCACGTCGTTTCCAGGCTCCGTCACGGTGGATTTCTATCTGCTGAATGAAAAAGATATGCGCGGCGACTTCACCTTGCGCATTCGCGGAACCACTCCTGCAGGCGTCGAATCTTTCTCCACGAATATGCCCGTCACCGCGACGGGCGGCGAGGTCTATGGCCAGTTGCTCGCCGAGGCCGTCGAAATTCCGCTTACGATGGCAGGCATGAATCAAATCACCGCCACGCTCGTTGATGCGCAGGGCGGCGAAAAGGCCGCCGGCCACGACGCCGTATTCGCCGTGGATTGGAAATCAATCCCGATCACCGGAAAAGGCGCGGTCTTTGAAAACGGCCACCGCGTTCGTAACTTCCTGAAGAACGCCAAAGGCATTGAAGCCCCGCTTTTTGACAACACCCAAGGCAAACTGGATTGGCTGGTCGTGGCGAAACCCATCATCAACGAACCCAAGTTGATTCCGGCGGACGCCTTCCGGTCCGCCGACGGGAAAACCCCGGGGCTTAAAACCAGTTTTTTTGCAGGGCAGGATTTCTCCAAACCAGTCTTCGAGCGGACGGATTCTGCCGTCAACTTCAATATTCTGGAGGGAGAGATGCCTGATCCCCATGTCCCGCTCTTGGAAAACTTCACCGTTCGCTGGGAAGGCGCACTGACGCCGCCCCTTGACGGCGAATACACCTTCTATGTAAAAAACCGCGACCTCGCCCGGCTCTGGCTCGACGACCAGCAATTGTTCGACGAGTCCAAAACGCCAAAAGGCGCCGCAATTAAAAATGAATTCAAGGTGACACTGGCCGCTGGCAAGCCCGTCCGCATCCGTGTCGAACTGTTGCAAAAACGGGGTGGTGCCAAAATGCAATTGTTCTGGCTGACTCCGGAGCCTGAAACAGTCACTGCCGCCCAGATTCTCGAACGCGCCCGTCGCGACGGCACCACCGTGCTGATCCTCGACAGCGCCTCGCAATGGCTCAATCCCCTTGCCGTCGCCACCGGGGTGCCGCAAGGCCAGTCCTTTGGCGTTGGCACCGCTTGGCTGGGCGGCCAGTATTTCGTCAAGGCGCATCCGCTCTTTGCCGGCCTGCCGGTCAACCAAGGGATGAACTGGCCTTATCAAGGCGTGCTCGGCGGCGAACGTCGCGCCCTCGACCTTCGCGGCGGCGAACTGGTTGCCGGAGCCTGGCAATCCTGGCCGATGCAGTTGGGTTCCGCAGTTTCCATCATTCCTGCCGGACAGGGGAAAATAATCGTTTCCACGCTCGACCTCGTTACCCAATTGGAAAGTCAAAATTCCGCCGCCGAGGTCGCCCGTCGCCTGTTCTGCAACTTCCTGAATTTTGCGGCAGGGAAAAAATGACCAACAACTTATTTTATAATAGAATGAAAAAACCATGAACATCCCCTCTACTTCAACCGTAAAAACGTCTGTTAACTCGTCCGGCGGACGCATGAATGGCCGCATCTTTTTCTGGGCCATCACCTCGGCGCTCGCCGGATT
>Ga0209067_10000176_pt1 | contig 44080 bp, 42 predicted proteins | sample ColStrG_CSR_2013_FD_187199 | JGI IMG/M metagenome (GOLD analysis project Ga0209067, IMG submission 187199) | Freshwater sediment microbial communities in response to fracking from Pennsylvania, USA - Cold Stream Run_MetaG_CSR_2013 (SPAdes)... | ecosystem: Environmental > Aquatic > Freshwater >... | reverse complement strand
AGCCTGTTTAGCGGCATCGAGAGCCGCTTTCTGCTGCTCAGCCTGCTGTTTAGCCTCTTCTTTCGCCGTTTCCTGCGCGGCTAAACGCTCTTTTTCCAGCGCTTTCAGACGCTGCTGTTCTGCAGCCTGTTTCTGTTGCAGTTCTTCAGCCTGCTGCTGCGCCTGCTTTTTACGCTGCTGCTCAGCGCGCTGGCTGTCGCTCTGCTGGTTCTGCTGACGATTGTATTGACTCACAACGGCGCCAGGATCGACCATCACCGCATCGATATCACTGCCTCCGCCACCCGCACTGCTCGGGTCAACGTGCTCATTAAACGAGCTCCAAATCAGCAGCGCAATCAGCACGATATGCAGAATCACCGAAATGATTATCGCGCGCTTTAACTTCTCGTTTTGCTCGGTTGCCTTCGACACACTCGGTTCCCAAAAAACGGTTCGATTTTAAATCGGCTGCGTCATCAAACCGACAGATTTAACACCCGCCTGGTGCAGCAGGTTGAGCGCTTTAATAATTTCATCGTAGGGCACCTCTTTCGCGCCCCCGATCAAAAAGACCGTCTTAGGATTCGCTTCCAGTCGACGCTGCGCTTCGCTTATCACCTGCTCTGGCGGCAGTTGATCCATGCGATCGTGATCCACGACCAGGCTGTACTGCCCCACGCCCGCCACTTCAACAATCACCGGCGGATTATCATCGCTGGCAACAGTTTTAGAATCGGTCGCATCAGGCAGATCCACTTCCACGCTCTGGGTAATAATGGGCGCCGTTGCCATGAAGATCAGCAACAGCACCAACAGGACGTCCAGTAGCGGAACAATGTTGATTTCCGACTTCAGGTCACGGCGTTTGCGACCACGTACTCTGGCCATCATTAACCTCTATTTACTTAGCGCTATCGCTGGAGAATGCCTGGCGATGCAGAATGGCAGTGAACTCTTCCATGAAGTTGTCGTAGCCCTGCTCCAGCTTGTTCACGCGCTGGTTCAGACGGTTATACGCCATTACCGCCGGAATCGCGGCAAACAGACCGATAGCGGTCGCAATCAGTGCTTCAGCAATACCCGGTGCCACCATCTGCAGCGTCGCCTGCTTCACCGCGCCCAGCGCGATAAAGGCGTGCATAATTCCCCAGACGGTACCGAACAGCCCGATGTAAGGACTGATAGAGCCGACGGTGCCGAGGAATGGAATGTGGTTTTCCAGCGCTTCCAGCTCGCGGTTCATTGAGATGCGCATAGCGCGACTCGCCCCGTCAATGACCGCTTCCGGCGCATGATTATTGGCGCGATGCAGGCGGGCAAACTCTTTGAAGCCGGAATAGAAAATCTGCTCCGAGCCGCCCAGTTCTTCCCGGCGCTCCTGGCTCTCCTGATAGAGGCGCGAGAGTTCGATGCCAGACCAGAATTTGTCTTCAAACGCCTCCGCTTCTCTTCCCGCCGCATTCAAAATACGTGTGCGCTGAATAATGATGGCCCAGGAGGCAATAGAAAAGCCGATCAAAATCAACATGATAAGTTTGACCAGAAGGCTCGCCTTCAGGAACAAATCAAGAATGTTCATGTCAGTCACTGCTTGAACTCCGCGACAATAGACTTGGGAAGCGCAATCGGCTTCATTAGATGTGGATTAATGCAGGCAATCAGGACCTCTGCCTCATTGAGCACTTTGCCTTCAGTATTCACGATACGCTGAGTGAACGTCATGGTAGCCCGCGTCATTGATGTGACCTCGCTCTGGATCTCCAGAAGGTCATCAAGACGTGCTGCCGCCAGATAGTCCACCGATATACGTCGCACCACAAAAGCGATCTGCTGTTCTAACAGCGTCTGCTGATTGAAATGATGCTGTCGCAACATTTCGGTACGTGCTCGTTCATAAAAAGCGATATAGCTGGCGTGATAAACCACACCACCGGCATCAGTATCTTCGTAATAGACCCGAACCGGCCAGCGAAACAGCGTTGTACTCACTCTACATCCCGGCCTCGTTTTAAACGTTGCTACTATACGCAAGAGAATTGGGGTTGGGAATGGCTCGCCAGAGCCAGGCGAAAATAATTATCGTTCCGTAACAAACGGAACGATTTCAGGGAGATTTCTTGACCGGACGCTGACAAATATTCACTGACAGCGCTGATGAGGCGGGGTGTTAAAGATAAAAACGGTAAAGCGCAATTAACAACACCAGCATAGCGGGTAACGGGGTAAACAACGCCTGCCATCGGGTTTTCTGTGGCCGGAAGCCCACGCCGTGAATTACCCCACTGCAGACCGCCCAAATCAGCGCCATTCCTTGCAGAGCAGGTAACTGACCAGCGTGGCTGGCAAAGCGCGTCGGATCCCACATCACGCCGCCTGCCGTCAGCAGCGCAAGCAGCAGTGAAAGGGCCCGTAGCGGCCCCTTTTCCATCAGATCATACAGCATCCGAATTGGCGTTCGCATCAGTGAGGCTCATCCTGCGCGTCAACGTGCTCAATCGCCAGTGCGGTCACGATACCAAAGGCACAGGCCAGCAACGTGCCAAGAATCCAGGCAAAATACCACATGCGTTGTCTCCTTAATTAATAGAGTGAATGACTGTTGCTTTCAATATGCTCTTTGGTAATACGGCCAAACATCTTCCAGTAGCACCAGGTGGTGTAAGCCAGAATGATCGGAACGAAGATAGCAGCAGCAACGGTCATGGTTTGCAGCGTCAGCAGGCTGGACGTTGCATCCCACATCGTCAGGCTTGTACCCGGCACGGTGCTGGATGGCATGATGAAAGGAAACATCGCAATGCCGGCTGTCATAATGACGCAGGCCAGCGTCAGAGAAGAGAACAGGAACGCCCAGGCGCCCTTCTCAACCCGTGAGCAGAGTATGGTCAGCAGCGGCAGCACCACGCCCAGCAGCGGGAACAGCCATAGCACAGGATGATTCTGGAAATTAACTATCCAGGCACCCGCTTCGCGCACCACAGTTTTACCCAATGGGTTAGAGGCGGCAAAGTGATCCATGGTGCTGGTCACCACATAGCCATCAATACCGTATTTCACCCAGACACCCGCCAGGATGAAGCAGACCATCATTACCAGCGCAGCAAGTTGTGCTGCGGTGCGGGAACGCAGATGGAGTTCGCCGGTGGTACGCATCTGCAGATAGGTTGCACCCTGCGCCAGAATCATCGCCACGCTGACTACGCCCGCCAGCAGACCAAACGGATTCAGCAGCTGGAAGAAGTTACCGGTGTAGAACAGGCGCAGATACTCATCGGCATGGAAAGGCACGCCCTGTAACAGGTTGCCAAACGCGACGCCAATCACCAGCGGCGGCACGAAACTGCCAATGAAAATGCCCCAGTCCCAGGCCCCACGCCAGCGGTTGTCTTCAATCTTCGAACGGTAATCAAAGCCGACCGGACGGAAGAACAGCGAAGCAAGCACCAGAATCATCGCCACGTAGAAGCCAGAGAAGGCCGCTGCGTAGACCATCGGCCAGGCGGCAAACAGTGCGCCACCGGCGGTGATCAGCCAGACCTGGTTACCGTCCCAGTGCGGGGCGATACTGTTAATCATGATGCGACGTTCAGTATCGGTGCGACCCAGAATGCGCGTCAGCATTCCAACGCCCATATCAAAACCGTCTGCGACGGCAAAGCCGATTAGCAGCACGCCAATCAACAGCCACCAGACAAAGCGCAGAACTTCATAATCAAACATAGTCGCTCTCCTTATCCCTGAACCGGTTGGGTGGTTGCCGTAATCTGCTCATGATGATAACGCCCGGTTTTCAGGCTGCTCGGCCCAAGGCGGGCGAATTTGAACATCAGATACATCTCAGCCACCAGGAACATCGTGTAGAGTCCGCAGATTAGGATCATTGAGAACAATAGATCGCCAGTGGTCAAAGAAGAGTTGGCCACTGCAGTCGGCAGAATTTCACCGATAGCCCAAGGCTGACGACCATACTCCGCGACAAACCAGCCCGACTCGACAGCAATCCAGGGTAAGGGAATACCAAACAGTGCCGCTTTCAGTAAAAAACGGTTTTTGCCAACCTGGTTGCGTATTACGCTCCAGAACGAGAGAGCGATAATGCCCAGCAGCAGCACGCCACACAGCACCATGATACGGAACGCGAAATAAAGCGGGGCAACCCGCGGGATAGAGTCCTGCGTCGCCCGTTTGATTTGCGCTTCAGTCGCATCAGCCACGTTGTCGGTATAGCGTTTCAACAGCAGGCCGTAGCCGAGATCCTGTTTGTGATGGTTAAACGCATCACGTACCGCCGGATCCTGGCTGCCGCTACGCAGTTCATTCAGCAGGGTGTACGCTTTCATGCCGTTGCGGATGCGCACTTCATGCTGTGCCATCAGATCTTTCAGACCGGTGACCGGCTTATCGATGGATCGCGTGGCGATCAGGCCCAGCAGCCAGGGGATCTGGACTGCGTATCGGTTCTCCTGGGTGGCCTGATCAGGCAGGCCAAAGAGCGTAAATGAGGCGGGTGCGGGCTGGGTTTCCCATTCCGCTTCAATCGCGGCCAGCTTGGTTTTCTGCACGTCACCCATTTCATAACCTGATTCATCACCCAGCAGAATCACGGACAGCACCGCCGCCATGCCAAAGCTGGCCGCGATAGCAAACGAGCGTTTTGCAAAAGCGAGGTCGCGGCCTTTGAGCATGTACCAGGCGCTGATGCCCAGAATAAACATCGCACCGGTGGTGTAACCGGCCGCCACGGTGTGAACGAATTTCACCTGAGCCACCGGGTTCAGTACCAGTTCTGAGAAGCTGACCATCTCCATGCGCATGGTTTCGAAGTTAAACTCAGAGGCGATGGGGTTCTGCATCCAGCCGTTGGCCACCAGAATCCACAGCGCGGACATATTCGAGCCCAGCGCCACCAGCCAGGTCACCGCCATGTGCTGCACTTTACCCAGTCGATCCCAGCCAAAAAAGAACAGGCCGACAAAGGTCGATTCCAAAAAGAATGCCATCAGACCTTCAATGGCAAGCGGTGCGCCAAAGATATCGCCAACGTAGTGAGAGTAATATGACCAGTTAGTTCCGAACTGAAATTCCATAGTCAGTCCGGTGGCGACACCCAGCGCAAAGTTAATACCAAATAACTTGCCCCAGAACTTCGTCATATCTTTATAAATTTGTTTGCCACTCAGGACATATACCGTTTCCATAATCGCCAGCAAAAATGCCATACCCAGCGTTAAAGGGACGAACAGAAAATGGTACATCGCCGTTAAGGCAAACTGTAACCGCGACAGCTCGACGATATCTAACATAAGGACTCCTTGCTCCTCGCTTTGTCTCCGTCACGCGCACGATTAAATCGAACGTAATCAGCGACAGGAACGGCTGTTTATTGATTCCAGTTTTTTATTACCCGCAGAACAGGTCTGTGAGCTGCCCGACCAGGCGAGTAGCGAATGAAGCAGCTCTGAAAATTGTCAATCAGCACTTTTATCAACGCGTGCTTTAACAGGAGGAAGGCGGGTGTCATCCCGGGTTGAGCAGACGTTTGAAACGTGTTTGTAAAAGGCTGGATTGATGCAGCGCAATTTACGCCCTTAGCGTTGCGCTTTGCCAGAGAAATAGTTGGTTATAAATCGCGATTAATTGATCTGGATTAACGCACTAAGTTTCCAGATATGGTCAGGTAGGGTCAATGTTAATGGGATGTCATTATTGAAATAAATTTGAAGAAAGTAGATTACCTTTGCCACTTTTTATTAACGCAATGAGGGGCGGGCAGGTCAAATAACCGCGCCCATTTTTTAGCGGCCAGCGTTTTCTCTGTCAGTGACCGGCATAAAATAAAAAAGCCACCCGAAGGTGGCTTAGTCTCAGATGGCAGTGACTTATTTTGCCGGTAATACGGCTTTCACCGCGTCACCGATGTCGGCCAGGCTGCGAACGGTTTTCACGCCTGCCGCTTCCAGCGCAGCAAATTTCTCATCTGCTGTGCCTTTACCACCAGCAATGATCGCGCCAGCGTGGCCCATACGCTTGCCTTTCGGCGCAGTAACGCCAGCAATGTAGCCCACAACCGGCTTAGTGACGTGCTCTTTAATGAAAGCTGCGGCTTCTTCTTCTGCGCTACCACCGATTTCGCCGATCATCACGATCGCTTCTGTCTGTGGATCATCCTGGAACATTTTCAGGATGTCGATGAAGTTAGAGCCAGGGATCGGGTCGCCGCCAATCCCCACACAGGTTGACTGGCCATAGCCAATATCGGTGGTCTGCTTAACCGCTTCATAGGTCAGAGTACCTGAACGAGAAACGATACCCACGCGGCCCGGCTGATGAATGTGGCCCGGCATGATGCCGATCTTACATTCGCCTGGGGTGATCACGCCTGGGCAGTTTGGACCGATCATCCGTACGCCTGCTTCATCCAGCTTCACTTTCACAGTCAGCATATCCAGCGTCGGGATACCTTCGGTGATGGTGATGATCAGTTTAATACCCGCTTCGATCGCTTCCAGAATGCCATCTTTGCAGAAAGGTGCCGGAACGTAGATTACGGTGGCGGTCGCGCCTGTGGCTTCTACCGCTTCGCGCACGGTGTTGAACACCGGCAGGCCGAGGTGAGTAGTGCCGCCTTTGCCTGGCGTTACGCCGCCAACCAGTTGAGTGCCGTATGCCAGCGCCTGCTCAGAATGGAAAGTCCCCTGGCCACCGGTGAAACCCTGGCAAATGACTTTGGTGTTTTTGTCGATAAGAATGGACATTATTTACCCTCCGCGGCAGCAACAACACGCTGTGCGGCGTCTGTCAGGCTGGTTGCTGCAATGATGTTCAGACCGCTGTCCGCCAGTTTCTGGGCGCCCAGCTCGGCGTTGTTACCTTCCAGACGTACCACGACTGGCACGTTCACACCCACTTCAGCGACTGCGCCGATGATGCCGTCAGCGATCAGGTCACAACGTACGATACCGCCGAAGATGTTAACGAATACGGCTTTAACCGCATCGTCAGACAGGATGATTTTGAAGGCTTCGGTCACGCGCTCTTTAGTTGCGCCGCCGCCGACATCAAGAAAGTTCGCTGGTTGACCGCCGTGGTGTTTAACGATGTCCATAGTGCCCATCGCCAGGCCCGCGCCGTTAACCATACAACCGATGTTGCCTTCCAGCGCAACATAGTTCAGTTCCCACTGTGTCGCATGGGCTTCACGCGGATCTTCCTGGCTTGGATCGCGCATTTCGCGCAGCTCTGGCTGGCGGAACAGGGCATTGCCATCAGCACCCAGTTTGCCATCCAGGCAGATCAAGTCGCCTTGTTTGGTGATAACCAGCGGGTTGATCTCAACCATCGCCAGATCACGCTCCAGGAACAGTGTCGCCAGACCCATGAAGATCTTCGTGAACTGGCCAACCAGCTTGCCGGTCAGTCCAAGTTTGAATGCCAGCTCACGGCCCTGATAAGGCTGCGGGCCGGTCAGCGGATCCAGTGCCATTTTGTGGATCAGGTGCGGGGTCTCTTCCGCGACCTTTTCAATTTCCACGCCGCCTTCAGTGGAGGCCATGAAAATAACGCGACGCGTTGCGCGATCGACCACCGCGCCCAGATAGAGCTCCTGATCGATATCGGTCGCCGCTTCAACCAGAATCTGGTTTACCGGCTGGCCATTTGCATCTGTCTGATAGGTCACCAGGCGTTTGCCGAGCCAGTTTTCAGCAAAAGCACGAATCTCTTCTTTGCTGTTAACCACTTTCACACCGCCCGCTTTACCGCGGCCACCGGCATGAACCTGACATTTAACTACCCACGGGCCAGCGCCAATTTTAGAGGCTGCTTCTTCCGCTTCACGTGGTGTAGTACAGGCGTAACCCGTTGGTGCCGGCATGCCATACCGTGCAAAAAGTTGTTTCGCCTGGTATTCGTGTAAGTTCATGATGTTCTATCCATTCAGGTCTGAAAAGAGTAATGAGGGTGGGCGCACGGTAAAGCGCGCCCGGTGAAAATCAGACATCCAGCAGCAGGCGCGCCGGATCTTCCAGCATCTCTTTCACTGCAACCAGATAACCAACTGATTCACGGCCATCGATAAGACGGTGGTCGTAGGAGAGTGCCAGATACATCATCGGCAGTACCACAACCTGACCATTAACCGCCATCGGGCGATCTTTGATGGCGTGCATGCCCAGGATGGCGCTCTGCGGTGGATTAATTATCGGGGTAGACATCAGTGAACCAAAGACGCCGCCGTTGGTAATGGTGAAGTTACCGCCGGTCAGATCGTCAACCGTCAGCTTACCGTCACGACCTTTCACTGCCAGCTCTTTGATTTTCTTCTCGATGTCCGCCATGCTCAGCGCATCAACGTCACGCAGGACCGGTGTGACCAGACCACGTGGCGTGGAGACAGCAATGCTGACGTCGAAGTAGTTGTGGTACACCACGTCTTCACCATCAATGGAAGCATTCACTTCTGGATAGCGTTTCAGTGCTTCAACAACCGCTTTGATGTAGAAGGACATAAAGCCCAGGCGCACACCGTGACGCTTCTCGAACGCCTCACCATACTGCTTGCGCAGATCCATGATCGGCTTCATGTTGATTTCGTTGAAAGTGGTCAGCATCGCAGTGCTGTTCTTCGCTTCCAGCAGACGCTCGGCAACACGCTTGCGCAGACGGGTCATCGGCACGCGTTTCTCGCTGCGGTTAGCTACTGACTGCTGCGCGGTGGCCGTATCAGCAGCTGGCGCGGCGACTTTATTAGCAGCCTGCGGTTTATTCGCCAGATGTTTTTCGACATCTTCACGGGTCAGACGTCCGCCGACACCGCTGCCTTTGATCTGCGAGGCATCAAGATTGTGCTCAGCAATCAGACGGCGAATAGCCGGGCTGAGCGCATCATTGCTCTCTTCTTCCAGTGACGCAGTCTGACGCTGAGCCGGGGTGGACTCTTTGCTTTCAGACTTCGCGCTGCTCTCTTTACCGGCGCTGTTGCCTTCTTTCAGACGACCAAGGATCTGGCGGGAAGTGACGGTGGCGCCCTCCTCTTCCAGAACCGCTTCCAGGATACCGTCAGCGGAAGCTGGCACTTCCAGCACCACTTTGTCGGTTTCGATTTCGACCAGAACTTCATCGCGAGTGACGGCATCGCCTGGTTTTTTGTGCCAGGTTGCCACAGAGGCATCGGCAACCGATTCAGGCAGGTCGGGAACGAGAATATCTACGCTACTCATTATCTTTCCTTTTAATTAATTAACGTTCAGCGCGTCATTAACCAGGTCTTGCTGCTGTTGTTGGTGTACGGACATGTATCCCACGGCCGGAGAGGCGGATGCCGGGCGGCCTGCATAACGTAAGGTGGCACCAAACGGCACAACTTCACGGAAATGATGCTGGCTGCAATACCAGGCACCCTGATTCAGCGGCTCTTCCTGGCACCAGACGAAATCCTGCACGTGAGAATACGGTTTTAAGGCTTCCTGAACCGCGTGATGCGGGAACGGATAGAGTTGCTCGACGCGCACGATAGCCACATCGGTCTGCTCATTTTTACGACGCTGATCCAGCAGGTCGTAATAGACTTTACCGGAACAGAGCACGACGCGTTTAACACCCTGCGGATCAAGATCGTCGATTTCGCCAATCGCCGGCTGGAAACTGCCGTTAGCCAGTTCATCCAGCGTGGAGATTGCCAGCGGATGACGCAACAGTGATTTCGGCGACATCACAATCAGCGGACGACGCATCCCACGCAGTGCCTGACGACGCAGCATATGGTAAACCTGCGCTGGGGTAGAAGGCACGCAGACCTGCATATTCTGCTCAGCGCAGAGTTGCAGGTAACGCTCCAGACGCGCAGAGGAGTGCTCTGGCCCCTGACCTTCATAACCGTGCGGCAGCAGCATGACCAGGCCACACATCCGGCCCCATTTCTGCTCACCGGAGCTGATGAACTGGTCAATAACAACCTGTGCGCCGTTGGCGAAGTCACCGAACTGTGCTTCCCAGATGGTCAGGATACGCGGCTCTGCGGTGGCATAACCATATTCAAAGGCCAGTACTGCCTCTTCTGACAGCACGGAGTCCCACACTTTGAACTGGCCCTGACCACTGTGCACATGGTGCAGAGGGGTATAGGTTGAGCCGTTCGCCTGGTTATGCACCACAGCGTGACGGTGGAAGAAGGTTCCGCGACCGGTATCTTCCCCCGACAGGCGCACCGGAATACCTTCATCAACCAGCGTGGCGTACGCCAGGTTTTCCGCGCCGCCCCAGTCAAAGGCTTTCTCGCCTTCTGCCATCAGTCGACGATCGTTGTAGATTTTGGCAACACGCGACTGTACTTCCACCTCTTCAGGGACCTGGCTGATACGCAGCGCCAGCTCCTTCAGACGTTTCATGTCGACCTGAGCCGGATAAGGCTCATCCCACTCATGATTCAGGTAAGGCGACCAGGTAAAGGAGTGCAGGCTCATTGGACGCCATTCCGGCACCACACATTCGCCCGCATCCAGCGCATCACGGTAAAGATTGACCATTTCGGTCGCATCTTCCTGCGTGGCAACGGCTTCACCTTCCAGACGGTCGGCATAGATTTTGCGCGGCGTCGGATGTTTTTTAATTTTCTGGTACATCAGCGGCTGGGTCGCACTTGGCTCATCCGCTTCGTTATGACCATGACGGCGATAGCAGACCAGATCGATAAATACATCACGCTTAAAGGTGTTGCGATAATCAAGCGCCAGACGGGTCACAAAGGCGACCGCTTCCGGATCGTCAGCATTGACGTGGAAAATCGGCGCCAGCACCATTTTGCCGATATCGGTGCAATAAGGAGTAGAACGCGCATCTTTCGGGTTGGAGGTGGTAAAGCCCACCTGGTTATTGATCACGATGCGAACGGTACCCCCCACTTCATAACCGCGTGCCTGCGACATGTTCAGGGTTTCCTGTACCACGCCCTGGCCAATCACGGCTGCATCACCATGAATAGTGATCGGTAATACTTTGTTGCTGGCGGGCTCATCCAGGCGGTCAAGACGGGCGCGAACAGACCCCATGACCACCGGGCTGACAATTTCCAGATGCGACGGGTTAAACGCCAGCGCCAGGTGAACCAGGCCGCCTTCGGTGTCCACGTCAGAGGAGAAGCCCATATGGTACTTCACGTCACCGGTGCCAAGATGTTCTTTATGCTTACCGGCGAACTCGTCGAACAGATCCTGTGGCTTTTTGCCCAGCACGTTGATCAGCACGTTGAGACGGCCACGGTGTGCCATACCCAGTACAACTTCACGGGTACCGCTCTTACCGGCATGACGGATCATTTCGCGTAGCATCGGGACCAGCGCATCGCCGCCTTCCAGCGAGAAACGTTTGGCGCCCGGGAATTTCGCGCCGAGATATTTTTCCAGCCCTTCTGCCGCGGTCAGCTCTTTCAGGAAACCTTTTTTCTCTTCATTGCTGAAGGATGCACGGCCCGCGACCGACTCAAGACGCTGTTGAATCCAGCGTTTCTCATCGGTGTTGTTGATGTGCATATATTCTGCGCCAATCGAGCCACAGTAAGTCTGCGTCAGCGCCCCGAACAATTCGGCCAGCTTCATAGTCTCTTTGCCGATGGCAAAAGAGCCAACGTTAAAGCTTTCCTGAAAATCGGCCTCGGTCAAATCGTGAAAAGCGGGATCGAGATCGGCTACCCGGTCCTGTTTCCACAGGCCGAGGGGATCAAGATTTGCGTGCTGATGTCCGCGGAAACGAAACGCGTTTATCAGCTGCAGCACTTTTACTTGCTTAGAGTTGGTTTCCGGATCGGAGACAGATGAGGTGTAACGAGATGCATCTTTCGCCAGGCGACGGAAATACTCACGTGTGGTGGAGTGAAACTGCTCAGGTTTCATTCCGGTGCCCGGTAACTGTTGGAACATCGAGCGCCACACTGCATCGACAGAGTCAGGATCGGTCAGGAAATCCTCATAGAGCTGCTCTATGTAAGACTGATTCGCGCCGGCCAGCCAGGAAGAGTCCAGCCAGGGCTTCATCGCGCTGTTCTGCATTGTGATCCCTTAAGCATTGCTATGCTTTTTTGAGGTTTCATTTGTTGCCGCTTTCGCGGTTTGCCGTAGTGAGTTCAGCGATACGAGCACTTTGCGCAGCGCGCGTGGCCCGTAAGGGAACCTTTGTAAACGTGGTAATCACCGCGCTTACAAAGGCTTCCGTAAAACACCGGGAACCTGAGGTTCCCGGCAAAGACTCATTATGCGCCGCGCTGCAGCAGCATCGACTTGATATGGCCGATGGCGCGCGTCGGGTTCAGCCCCTTCGGGCATACGCTCACACAGTTCATGATGCTATGGCAGCGGAATACGCTGAAAGCATCATTCAGATTGTCGAGGCGCGCATCGGTTTCGGTATCGCGGCTGTCAATCAGGAAGCGGTATGCGGCCAGCAGGCCGGCAGGACCAATAAATTTCTCAGGATTCCACCAGAATGATGGGCATGAGGTTGAGCAGCAGGCACAAAGAATACATTCGTACAGGCCATCCAGGTGTTCGCGCTCGTCCGGCGACTGCAAATGCTCACGAGCTGGCGGATTTTCCCCATTATTCAACAGGAAAGGCTTAATTTTCTCATACTGTGCATAAAACTGGCTCATGTCTACGACCAGATCACGCACAACCGGTAAGCCAGGCAATGGTCGGATAACAATTTTCTGTTTGCCGTTGCCCAGTGCCGAGACGGGCGTAATGCAGGCCAGTCCGTTCTTACCGTTCATGTTGAGGCCATCGGAGCCGCAGACACCTTCACGGCAGGAGCGACGAAACGCCAGAGTCGGATCTTTCTCTTTCAGGCGAATCAGCGCATCCAGCAGCATCATGTCGCGACCATCTTCCGATTCCAGGGTGTAATCCTGCATGCGCGGCTTGTCATCAACATCCGGATTGTAGCGATAAATTGAAAACTCAAGTCTCATGATCGTCTCCGAAATTAGTAGGTACGCACTTTCGGCGGGAAGGCCGCGCGCAGTTTCGGCTGCATGTTCACCTCACGGCGCGTCATGCTTTCGGTTTCCGGGACATAAAGGCTGTGGCACAGCCAGTTTTCATCATCACGATCCGGGAAGTCGAAGCGACTATGCGCACCGCGGCTCTCGGTGCGGTAGTTAGCCGCCACCGCCGTGGCAAAGGCCGTCTCCATCAGGTTGTCCAGCTCCAGGCACTCAATACGTTGCGTGTTGAAATCAGGCGAGCGGTCATCCAGACGCGCTGACTTCAGGCGCTGGCGAATCTCTTTCAGCTCTTCCAGACCTTGTGCCATCGCATCGCCTTCGCGGAATACAGAGAAGTTATTCTGCATGCAGCGTTGCAGCGCTTTACGAATCTCAACCGGATCTTCACCGGTGGTGTTGTTTTCCCAGCGGTTGAAGCGCGCCATCGCCACGGCGATCTCATCTTCTGTGGCATCACGCAGTTCGCCCTGCTCCTGAATACTTTCCAGCAGATGCAGACCCGCAGCACGGCCAAAGACCACCAGGTCGAGCAGTGAGTTACCGCCCAGACGGTTAGCACCATGGACCGATACACAGGCAATTTCGCCGACAGCGAACAGGCCTGGGATCACCACATCTTCGCCCTGCTCATTCACGCGCAGTGCCTGGCCGGTCACTTTGGTCGGAATACCGCCCATCATATAGTGACAGGTTGGGATCACCGGAATCGGCTCTTTCACCGGATCGGCGTGAGCAAAGGTGCGTGACAATTCAAGGATGCCTGGCAGACGTGACTCAAGCACCTCTTTACCCAGGTGATCCAGTTTCAGCTTGAGATGTGGACCCCATGGGCCGTCACAGCCGCGGCCTTCACGGATTTCAATCATCATCGAGCGCGCAACCACGTCACGGCCCGCCAGATCTTTAGCGTTCGGCGCATAACGCTCCATGAAGCGTTCGCCATGTTTATTCAGCAGATAGCCACCTTCACCACGGCAGCCCTCCGTGACCAGCACCCCCGCACCCGCGATACCGGTTGGGTGGAACTGCCACATTTCCATATCCTGCACCGGTACGCCCGCACGCAGTGCCATACCCACGCCGTCGCCAGTATTGATGTGTGCATTGGTCGTGGACTGGTAAATACGGCCCGCGCCGCCAGTAGCCAGAATGGTTGCCTTCGCTTTGAAATAGACCGTTTCGCCGGTCTCGATGCAGATAGCCGTACAACCCACTACCGCGCCATCGGCGTTTTTCACCAGATCCAGCGCATACCACTCAGAAAAGATGGTAGTTTTGTTTTTCAGGTTCTGCTGATAAAGGGTATGCAGCAACGCGTGACCGGTACGGTCAGCCGCAGCCGCCGTACGTGCCGCCTGCTCACCACCGAAATTCTTCGACTGGCCCCCAAACGGACGCTGATAAACGCGACCATCATCCAGACGCGAGAAAGGCAGGCCCATATGCTCCAGCTCAAGAATCGCCTCCGGGCCGGTTTTGCACATATATTCAATCGCATCCTGGTCGCCGATATAGTCGGAACCTTTGACGGTGTCGTACATATGCCATTCCCAGTTATCTTCATGGGTATTACCCAGCGCAACGGTAATACCGCCCTGCGCAGATACGGTGTGGGAACGGGTCGGGAAAACTTTAGATAACAGGGCGCAGCTCTGGCCGGCCTGGGAGATTTGCAGTGCGGCCCGCATTCCTGCGCCACCTGCGCCGATCACCACGGCATCAAACTCTCTGATTGGCAAACTCATTTACACACCCCACACCACAACAAATCCATAAATCGCATACCACAACAACGCCACGACAATCACAAATTGCAACAGCAAGCGGGCTGGCAGTGATTTGACGTAGTCTGTTAACACCTGCCACATGCCAATCCAGCCGTGGATCAAAATGGAGAACAGCGTCAGCAGTGTGAACACTTTGGTGAATGCGGAAGCGAAAAAGCCACGCCAAAGATCATAAGTCAGCGTGTCTGTCATCACCACGAAACCGAGGATGTAGACAATGTAGAGCGTAATGAGAATTGCAGTTGCCCGCAGCAGCAGCCAGTCCTGAATGCCGTTGCGACCCAAAGCGGATGCATTGCTTACCATACGAGGACTCCCGCCAGAATTGCCAGCACGACAGTGATCACAAAAGTCATATGAGCAGAACGCTTACCAACCTGCAGCGTTTCAGCCAGATAACCAAAATCCATCAACATATGACGAATCCCGCTCACCGCGTGATAGGCCAGCGCCGTTAAAATGCCCCACATAATGAACTTCGCGAAGAAGCCATCCATGATGGACGCAGCGTGCTGGAAACCTTCAGGAGAAGAGAGAGAAAGACCGAGCAGCCACAGCAGGATGCCAATAGCAACTAATGTGATTACGCCGGAGACACGGTGAAGAATGGACGATATTGCAGTAACGGGAAACCGGATCGTCGAGAGATCCAAGTTGACAGGTCTTTGTTTTTTCACGGTTTTGCCCACACAGCTCTTTTTTATTTTGCTTCCTCCGGACCTGAGGCGGAGTCTAATCACAACGCGTGGCAGACTTAACCGTCACCAAAAAAGCAACATCCAGTGTTAATTGACGCGGTAGTAAACGCTGGGTGGCTCCTGGTGTCAGGGTGTTCCGGAGACCTGCCTGGAGTATAGAAGGATCACATTCTGATTACAATTCCCCTACAAACTCTTTGGTATATTTTAGGTGGAACAGTGATCCTACTCACGATTTTCACAATTGATACAAATTTAATTATCTGATTTGACAATAGTTCAACAATTCAGTTACAAACTAAGCCTGGAAATTCCTATGATGCACAAAAGTTATGGGGATACACTTTCACCTAAGCGCAAGTTATGTAACATTGCGATAAAGAGCTTTTAAAAAGCATCAGGTTATTGGTTACCAAGAAGTTATGTCCTGAACGGATCTTTAACAACCGCGATATGCAGCATGTCCATGGCTCACCGGTTCCCGCCAGGAACGCGCCGCTCACTCTGTACCCTGCACCGGCTTTATCCCCGCAGAGTGATACTGTGTAGTTTTGCCAACCGCAACATGAACGCGTTTCAGGTGTCTAAAGATCCTTACCTACATAAGGCGCTATGGAGACGAAAATGACAGATAAAAAAGTAACGCTAACTCTACAAGATGGAACATCTATTGAACTGGACGTGCTGAAAGGCACGCTGGGCCAGGATGTGGTTGATGTCCGCGCTCTGGGTTCAAGTGGCCTGTTCACCTTCGATCCCGGTTTTACTTCTACAGCGTCCTGCGAATCTAAAATCACCTTTATTGATGGTGATGAAGGTATTCTGCTGCACCGTGGTTTCCCTATCTCTGAGCTGGCGACCCACTCTAACTATCTGGAAGTCTGTTACATCCTGCTTAACGGCGAAGCGCCAGACCAGAAACAGTTTGATGAGTTCCGCACGACGGTTACCCGCCACACTATGATTCATGAGCAGATCACCCGCCTGTTCCACGGTTTCCGTCGTGACTCTCATCCGATGGCAGTAATGTGCGGCGTCACTGGCGCACTGGCTGCGTTTTACCATGATTCGCTGGATGTAAACATTGAGCGCCACCGCGAAATCGCGGCATTCCGTTTGCTCTCTAAAATGCCGACCATGGCAGCGATGTGTTACAAATATTCTATCGGCCAGCCGTTTGTCTATCCGCGCAACGACCTCTCTTATGCGGGTAACTTCCTGCACATGATGTTCGCGACACCGTGCGAAGAGTACAAAGTGAATCCTGTGCTGGAACGCGCCATGGACCGCATCCTGATTTTGCATGCTGACCATGAGCAGAATGCCTCAACCTCGACCGTACGTACTGCGGGTTCAAGCGGCGCGAATCCGTTTGCCTGTATCGCCGCCGGGATCGCCTCCCTGTGGGGACCGGCGCACGGCGGTGCAAATGAAGCGACGCTGCGTATGCTGGAAGAGATCAGCACCGTTGAGCACATTCCGGAATTTGTTAAACGCGCCAAGGACAAAAATGACTCATTCCGTCTGATGGGCTTTGGTCATCGCGTTTATAAAAACTACGATCCTCGCGCGACCGTGATGCGCGATACCTGCCATGAAGTCCTGAATGAGCTGGGTATGAAGGACGACCTGCTGGAAGTGGCGATGGAGCTGGAGCACATTGCGCTGAACGATCCTTACTTTATCGAGCGCAAACTCTATCCAAACGTGGATTTCTACTCAGGGATTATTCTCAAAGCAATGGGTATTCCATCCTCCATGTTTACGGTGATCTTCGCAATGGCCCGTACGGTTGGCTGGATTGCACACTGGAAAGAGATGCATGATGAAGGCATGAAGATTGCCCGTCCGCGTCAGCTTTACACCGGTTATACCGAGCGCGAGTTTAGCTCACAGCTGAAAAAGTAAGATTCGGTTGATAGCGGAGAGAGATCTCCGCTGAGCCCGTTGAGAAGCCTGCATAGGAGTTAATCTGGCCGCAACGATTAAATCCAACGCGCAGATAACACGGTCAGAAGAGGAAAGCGTCCCGCGCCATGGATGGCGAGGGCCGAGCATGACAGGGATGTCGGCCTTCGCGTCTTTCCGATCTGACCGTGTTATCTGAGCAGGCTCGGTCTCACAGCAACCTGTGTCTGCCCTCACACGCTTTTGCCTTTATCCCCTTTCTATCTCTGGCAACCTGGACACCAGTAAAAAGGCCGTGATGAGAGCGTCCCCTTTTCAATCATCGTGCCACAGCGTCTGCATTTCCTGCCTTGGCGATGAAATACTTCAAACTGAAATGCCGCTTCCTCATGATATTTCTTCATGGTTCCACGCATACGGTAGGCATGACGCGGTACCGAGAGCAGCGCCTCACTGAATGCAGTCAGCTGATCTTCACTGAGCGTCTGCGCCCGGTGCTGCGGCAGCAACTGTGCCAGCCAGAGAATTTCGGCACGCAGGTAGTTTCCCAGTCCGGCCAGAAAAGCCTGGTCCAGCAGCAGACCACTGAACTGTCTCCGCCGGAAACGGGGTGAAAGCAGCCGATCTTTCACCTCCTCTACTGTCAGCGCGCTGTTCAGCACATCCGGTCCGATGCGGGTAAGAAACGGATGCGCCGCCAGCGTATCCGCGTTAAGCAGTTCAATCTCTGAGGCGCTGTAGAGCAGAATCGCTTTGCCTGCCGTTGCCAGCCGCACCCGCAACTGACGCGTGGTATTCAGTTCGGTATCGGGTTTCACAATGCGCCAGACACCATAAAGCTGATTATGACTGTACAGTGTCAGGCCATTGCTGAAATGAGTCAGCAGCGCTTTGCCCCGCGTTTCAATCGCCTGTACTTGCTCACCAATCAGTGAAGGTTCGTAGGTTTTGAGCTGAGGAAACGCGAACCATGCCTCCGTTAAAGGCTGACCTACAATAGCGGCTTCAAGTTTATCCGCCACGCGGCGAATTTCCGGTCCTTCAGGCATCGTTCATCCTTTTAATGGGTGGCACCGCCAACCTGTTTAATATCGTCGCCGGTCTCCAGCGTGACCTTTACCGCAATCTCCAGCGCCTGAATAATGGTCTCCACCGCCATGCTCGGCGCGCCGGGGTGCTGCGCCGCCTGTTCAGGCAGATAGGGAATATGGATAAAACCGCCCCGCGCTGGACTTTGATGCTGCTCAAGCCAGTGCAGCAGGCCATACATCACCCGGTTACAGGTAAAGGTGCCTGCGGTTTGCGAGACAGATGCAGGTATACCCGCCTCGCGCACCGCCGCCACAATCGCTTTGATTGGCAAACGGGAGAAATAGGCTGCCGGGCCGCCTGCCACAATCGGCTCATCCACCGGCTGGTAACCGGTGTTGTCAGGGATACGGGCGTCATCGACATTAATACCGATGCGTTCAACAGTAATGTCGCTGCGGCCACCCGCCTGCCCTACAGACAGCACCGCATCCGGTTTGACCTCTGCCAGAGCCTGATTCAGCACAGTGAGTACCTGACTGAAGACCACCGGCAACCGGCGGATCACGATTGTCGCCCCGCTAATCTCTTTGCCTTCCAGCGCGCGCACCGCTTCCCATGAAGGGTTAATCGTTTCCCCGCCAAAAGGTTCAAAGGCGGTCATCAGGACAGTTTTCATGCGGCCTCACAGAAACATCAGGAAATAGAGCAGGAAAATGTTAACGATTAACAGTAGCACACCGGTCGGAATCTGAGCCTTGATCACCGCGTTCCGATCGGGCAGTTCCAGCAGCGCCGCCGGGACAATATTGAAGTTGGCCGCCATCGGCGTCATCAGCGTGCCGCAGTAGCCGGAGAACATGCCAATCGCCGCCATCACCGCTGGGTTTCCGCCGTGCTGCAATACCAGAATCGGAATGCCGACGCCTGCGGTGATAATCGGAAACGCCGCAAAGGCGTTGCCCATGATCATCGTTAACAGCGCCATCCCGACGGCATAGACCGTTACCGCGACAAAGCGACTATCTACCGCCAGCCAGGTTTCCGTCAGGTGCGCAATGGCATTGCCCACGCCGGCGCTGGTAAACAGCAGTCCCAGGGTGGCGAGGATCTGCGGCAGGATAAAGGCCCAGCCAATCGAATCCAGCAGGCGGCGGGTCTCCTGCATCGACTGCACCGCTTTTTCATGGGTTAGTTTTAATGCCACCAGCCAGCCAATTATGCAACCTACCATCATTGAAAAAAGTGTGACCAGCGTGGCGTGATTACCGGGACCGAACACCGCATCCTGTAAACCGGGAATATGATTAAACGCCAGCACACCGACCACGGTCACAACCGGAATCGCCAGCGCAGGCAGAAACAGTTTATTGCGCAGACGCAACGCACTGGCCTGTTTCTCTTCATCGCTGCGCTGATGATAGCGCCCCAGCCGGACACCGCCAAAACCCGCAATCAGCGCCATCACCACCACAATCACACCGATGCCGATGTGCAGCATACGGGTCCCGTCCGCGGCCGATCCCCGCCAGGCACTCATCAGTTGCGACGTCCAGTCACCGACCAGGAAAACCAGGCCATATAAGGCCCAGAACAGCCCGGTGGTAAATCGACGTGGATTCGCGCTGTCACGCCAGGAGAGAATTGCCACCACCAGCAGAATAATGCCCGCCAGCCACATCAGATACTGTTGCTGGAACATGACTCGCCTCCTTTGGCTTTCAGCGCCTGACTGTTCAGCAGCTGTAGCTCACGCGCCAGTTGACGGTCCAGGCGCACCAGACGCGCAGAATGGATCAGGAACGCGGCAATGGCGGTCGGAATGCCCCATAAGGCAATGTGCAGCGGTTCAGTCTGAATCCCGGCCGACGCCTGCATAAAGTTATGCATAAAGATAATCGCGCCAAATGCCACGAAGATATCCTCACCGAAGAAGAGGCCAACGTTATCGGTCGCCGCTGACATCGCGCGCAACCGATGGCGCAGCTCAGGTGAGATCTCGCCATAGCGGTTTTCAGTTGCCCCTTCCGCCATCGGTGCCAGCAGCGGACGTACCATCTGTGGATGTCCGCCGAGACTGGTTAACCCCAGCGCGGCGGTCATTTCGCGCACCAACAGGTAGACAATCAGCAGGCGTCCGGCTGTTGCCGTTTTGATCTGTGCAATCCATGCCTGCGCCCGCTCTTTCAGTCCGTGACGCTCCAGCAGACCAATGACCGCCAGCGGCAGCAGCAGAATCAACGGCAGGTTACGGGTGTTCAGAAAACCCGCCCCGAGCTTTTCCAGAATGTCCGCCAGCGGCATCATTGCGGCCAGACCGGTTACGAATCCAGCGACAATGACCACCAGCACCGGATTGAACCGTAACAGGAAGCCGACGACGATGGCGGCGATGCCCAGCAATGGCCAGAGATTTACTGCACTATCCATGGATTTCCCTCAGAGTTGAAAAACCCGGCATACGCCGGGCTAAATGTGGTTATTCAGTTGCTGGTGACACGAATCTGCTGATCGGCAAACGCATCACGCAACCGCTGTGCAAATTGCAGGGCGTGCGCGCCGTCGCCATGTAAGCAGACGGTCTGTGCATTCACCACAATCCATTCTCCACTGATACTTTTGACTTTGCCCTGCTGCACCATCGTCAGCGTCTGACTGATAGCAAGATGTTCATCTTCAATCAGTGCGCCCGGTTCGCTGCGCGGCACCAGCGCACCGCTGCTTTGATAACCACGGTCAGCAAACACTTCCTCCCGCGTGCGTAAGCCATAGTGTGCTGCAGCACGGATCGATTCGCTGTTAGCCAGTCCCACCACAATCAGCTGGCTGTCAACTGCCCGGATAGCGCGGGCAATGGCGTCAGACAGCACCGGGTCCGTTGCGGCCTGGTTATAGAGCATGCCGTGGGGTTTGACGTGAACCAGTCGCGCACCTTCGCTTTCTGCCAGGCTTTTCAGCGCGCCAATCTGATAGATCATCTGGGCGTAGACCGTTTCCGGCGGCAGCTTCATGGGGCTGCGGCCAAAGTTATCCCGATCGGGAAAGGCTGGATGCGCACCCATCGCGACGCCATATGCCTGTGCCCAGCGTACCGACTGCAGCATAGTCTGCGCATCACCTGCGTGAAAGCCACAGGCAATGTTGGCGGAACTTACCAGTTGAAGCAGCGCCTGATCGCTGGCACAGCCCTCGCCCAGGTCAGCGTTTAAATCAATTTTCATTGAGTCCCCACATCATCTGATCCAGTACGCGTTGCTGATGCTGACGAGCCATCATCGCGTCCGGCAGGGTGCAGTGAATAAAGTGAATCGGTTCACCCAAACGGATTTGCGCCAGGTGGTAGAGATCGGCTTCGATAACCGAGGCGATGCGCGGATAGCCGCCGGTGGTCTGGGCATCTGCCATCAGCACGATGGGCTGTCCATTCGGCGGTACCTGAATCACACCTGGCAGCACGCCGTGCGACAGCAATTCGCGTGGGCGCTCACGCTTAAGCTCACGTCCCTCCAGTCGGTATCCCATCCGGTTACTTTGCGGGCTGAGTTTCCATGCGGTGCGCCAGAGCGCCTGCTGCGCTTCGCGGCTGAACTCGTGATACTCCGGGCCAGGTAATGCGCGAATGCGGTTCCCCCACAGCAACTGCCGCACCCCGACTTTGCGATCGAACGTGCGAGTCGGTTTACCCAGCGGGATTTGATCGCCATCCTGTAAAGCGCGCCCCTGGAATCCGCCAAATTTTGCTTTAAGATCGGTGCTGGCAGAGCCGAGCACCGCCGGGATGTCGAAACCGCCCTGTACCGCCAGATAGCTGCGCATGCCGCGCTGCGGCATCGCCAGCGACAGGACCTGTCCCCGTTTTACGGGCGTGCGCCAGCCAGTCCATACCGGTTGACCGTCAAGCTCCGCCTGACAACCTGCGCCGGTCAGCGCAAACCAGCCATCGCGGGTAAATTCTGCTTTGAACTGGCCGAGAACCATCTCAAGCACGGCGCTGTCAGGAGCATTGCCTACCAGCACGTTGGCAGTGAACATGGCGGGCTGATCCAGCACCCCGCCAGGACTGATACCATACTGGCGCCAGCCGTAGCGGCCAGCATCCTGAATAGAGGCAGCCAGCCCGGCTCGCAGAATGTTCAACATACGCCCTCCTGTTGCGGCACAAAGCGGACTCTGTCACCGGGTCGGAGCAGCACAGGCGGTTGCTGCAGCGGATCAAACAGCGCGGTGCGCGTCTGGCCGATCAGCTGCCAGCCGCCAGGCGATGCGAGCGGATAAACACCGGTCTGGCTGCCGCCGATGCCAACCGAACCGGCTGGCACGCTAACCCTGGGTTCTGCGCGACGCGGCGTGTGCAGGCGCGGCTCCAATCCGCCAAGATAGGGGAAACCGGGCTGGAAGCCGATAAAGAACACGACATAGTCGCTGCTGCTATGCAGCTCAACCACCTGACGAGGCGTCAGCGCGGCATGTTCTGCCACCCCCGCCAGATCGGGGCCAGACTCGCCGCCGTAGATCACCGGGATCTCTATCTGACGCGACTCTGGCAACTGCGCTTCACTCTCTTCCCACCAGCGCTGAAGCCGCTCTATCGCGTCCAGCGCGCTCTGCTGAGGATCACGCAGGATCAGGGTGATGTTGTTCATGCCGGGAATCACCTCCAGCACGCTGGCATACGACTGCAGCCGCTGGTTCAGCCCCCAAATACGTTGCTGGCTCTTCAGGGAGACCGGCGGTTCCAGTTCCAGCACGACAGCGCGTTCACCCAATAAATAACACCGTGCTCGTTGCAACAGCTACCTCCCGCTCAGTTGAGATCGCGCCTGGCCGGCCTTCCCGGACCTGCCCATTGCTTATCGACTTAAAGCAAACAGTTATGCGAAAGTGACAGGGATGTGTCAACAGATTTAGGTCCTGCGCAGACGCGCAGGACAACGGAGGGGATCAGGCAGGGTTGGGAATATCGATGAAGGTCACATCAAGATTATGGTGCTGTGCCAGCCAGTCGCCCAGCGCTTTTACGCCGCCGCGTTCGGTGGCGTGATGGCCTGCGGCAAAGAAATGCAGTCCCTGCTCGCGCGCGCTGTGAATGGTCTGCTCAGAGACTTCACCCGTGATATAGGCATCAACGCCTGCGGCAGCCGCCTGGTCGATAAAGCCCTGCCCGCCCCCGCTGCACCAGGCGATACGACGAATCAGCGCGGGCGCGTTTTCACCACAATGCAACGGTTCACGTTTCAGTCGGTCACCGATTCGGCGGGCCAGCTGTTCGCCGGAGATAGGCTCAGCCAGCTCACCCCAGAACACCAGCGGCATCACTTCGCCGCGCACTTCAATATCCAGCAGTTTCGCCAGTTGGGCGTTGTTGCCTGATTCGGGATGCGCGTCGAGCGGCAGGTGCCAGCCATAGAGATTGATATCGTTGGCCAGAAGGGTACGCAGACGGCGGCGCTTCATGCCTTTAATCGCGGCCGGTTCACTTTTCCAGAAATAGCCATGATGGACGATTATCGCATCGGCCTGACGTGCCACCGCCTCATCCAGCAACGCCTGACAGGCGGTGACGCCGGTAATAACCGTTTTGATCTCGCTGCGTCCCTCAACCTGCAAACCGTTGGGGGCATAATCGCTGAAGCTATGGCTGTCGAGATACTGATTAATCAGCGTCTCTAATTCGTAATGGTTCATTCAGGCTCCTTCGAGGCCTCAGGCTGCGCTTTTGGCGCGCTCAAAGGCGTCTAATGTCTTTTTACGTGCCGTCTTATGATCCACGATTGGTACCGGATAATCGAGTTTCTTGTGATGCCTCTCCGCCCAGAGGTGCGGCTGGTGAATATCGCTGTCAGGGACGTCGGCCAGTTCCGGCAGATAGTGACGGATAAATTCGCCCTGCTCATCGAAGCGCTCACCCTGCGTGGTCGGGTTGAAGATGCGAAAATAGGGTGCTGCGTCCGTGCCGGTTGAAGCCGCCCACTGCCAGCCGCCATTGTTCGCGGCCAGGTCACCATCAATAAGCTGCTGCATAAAGTAGCGTTCGCCTTCGCGCCAGTCGATCAGTAGGTCTTTGACCAGAAAACTAGCAGTAATCATCCGTAAGCGGTTGTGCATCCAACCCAGCGCCTTCATCTGACGCATCGCAGCATCGACAATGGGATAGCCGGTTTTACCCGCTTTCCAGGCGTCGAAATGCGCGTTGTTATGCTGCCATTCAACGTTACGCGTCCAGTCGATAAACGGTTTGTGCCGACACAGCGCTGGGTAAGCAACCAGCAGATGACGGTAGAACTCGCGCCAGATCAGCTCATTCAGCCAGGTAAACGCCCGGCTGTTTTCCAGCGCATTGGGATGTTCATGCAACACGCGATGCAGGCACTGACGTGGCGACAGCACGCCGGTCGCCAGATAAACCGACAGACGACTGGTGGCATCCAGCGCCGGAAGGTCGCGTTTAGCGGGATAATCCATGATCGGCTGCGTGGCAAAATGGCGTAACCGCTTCAGCGCGGCCGCTTCGCCTGCCGGAAACAGATCCTGATCAAATGCTTCAATCGGATAGTCAAAGGCAGGAATCGGGGCCGTTTTCAACGGTGCGCTTTCGCGCGCTTTCGGTGCAGGCACGCACTCCGGCAGCCCCTGCTGCAACCGACGGACAAAGGCCTTGCTGAATGGAGTGAACACCTTATACATCGAGCGATCGCCGCTTTGCACACTGCCGGGCGGCAGCAACAGGCTGTCATCAAAGCCCTGACAGATTACGCCCGCTTCATCGAGACGCTTTTCAGCTTCCGCATCGCGCTGGCGCTCATTAATTTCATACTGGTAATTGTAAAAAAGCTGATCGACCTGGTGCTTCGCGCAGAACTGCTCCAGCGCATCAATACTGTCGCTGAAGGTCTGACACGCCAGATAGTGAAGCTCAATGCCTCGCTCCGCCAGCGCACTCTGCACCTGCAACAGGCTGGCGTGGATAAACGCCGCCTGCTTTGGTGACATATCATGCTGTTGCCACTGTTCTGGCGTGGCAAAATAGACCGCACTCACTTTTGCATCGCTGTCGCGGCAGGCGGCATGAAGCGCCAGATTGTCGTTAATGCGTAAATCGTTACGCAGCCAGACCAGATGGGTGGTCATACGCCTCCTGATTTACTGCCCGTAGCGTAAGCACAAGGCTTCGGGATAGGGATCGAAATAACGTTGCTGTGCCAGCCATGGATGCGGGAACTCCGCCATGTAGTGCTTAAGAATGGTAATCGGCACCAGCAGGGGTTGTGTGCCCTGACGATAGCGGTCAATCAGCGTTGCCAGCTCCTGACGCTGAGGTGAACTCAGCTGGCGGCGGAAGTAACCCTGCACATGCATCAGCACGTTGGTATGGTTACGACGCGAGGCGGGTCGTGACATCAGCGCCATCACGCGATTGCGGTACTCAAAGGCAAAGGCGTCCAGCGACTCCCACTCGCTCATGGAGGCGACAAACGGTCCCAGTTCGCGGTATTTCTCCTGCGAATGTGCCAGCATCATCAATTTGTAGCGACTGTGGAAGGCGATCAGCCCCTGACGGGTCAACCCGTTTTCCCACATCTGATTAAACTCATGCAGCGCACAGATGCGGCCGATAAAGTTCTCACGCAGGGCGGGATCATGCAAACGACCATCTTCTTCCAGCGGCAGCCAGGGCATTTCGCGCTGCAGGAATTCAGCAAAAATACCGGTACCCACTTTACGATTGTTGTTGTTGTCAGATTCGTAGACCCGAACCCGTTCCATGCCACAGCTGGGTGATTTGGCGCACAGGATATAGCCGGAGAGATGATGCAACGATTTAACCCGCTCAGCAGACCAGTCACGCATCTGTGCAGTAACCTCTTCGCCGCCATCTTTGCTGAAGCAAAGATGCAGCTCATCATCACCCTGCTTTACCAGACGTAGTGCCGGACGCGGCGTTGGCAGGCCAATCGCCATTTCCGGGCAGACAGGCTCAAAACGGACAAATGGGGTGAGATCGTCGGTCGCAAAAGTAAGACGCTTATGTCCACCATCAAACCTGACGCTATCGCCAAGCAGGCATGCACTGATTCCAACGGGGATTTTTTTGCTCATACTTGTACAACCTCTAAAATCTTGTAGAGGTTTAAGTGTAGCGCAAAATGGTCAGGAATAAAGCGTTAAAACGCGGTTCCGTACCGCTTATCCTCAGAAAAAACGCAAAAAAGCCCGGTCTGTTGACCAGGCCTGTTCTGCGGCAGGGCAAATTACCAGAACGCCCCACCACCGGCTTCAGACTGCGCCAGCCACACCGGTTTGGCGCTGGTTTTGCACCACACGCGGTGCAGATAGCTATAGAAACGTGCCCGATCCTGTCGAAACAGCATGACGGGAAGCGCCAGTACGCCGATAAGAACCACCAGCGTACGTCGCGCGACAATTTTGTAACGTGGATAAGCCTGATACATGGTTCTCCTCCCGGTAAAATGAAAGCCAGTAAATGTGATCTGTGTCTGACTTTACGCCAGGTTGTGTCATTTTACTACTCATCTGACCACTTATTTGCCGCTATTTTTATTGTTTAAGAATCAACCTGTAACTAAGTTACAGGGAAGTAACAGTAAGGTGACGCGAGAGTTGAGAAACCCAACAGCCGAAGCCCGCGGACGGCAGCATAAAATATTGATAAAGTAGCGCTTCGGCCCTCACTCAAAGCAGGTATTGCGTGACTACGGTTTTGCTCGTTGAAGATGAAAAAGAGATTCGCCGCTTTGTCCGACTGGCGCTGGAAAATGAAGCCCTTAGAGTTTTTGATGCCGATACTTTGCAGCGCGGACTGATTGAAGCGGCGACCCGCAAACCCGATTTAGTCATCCTCGATCTTGGCCTGCCGGATGGGGATGGCACTGATTTTATCCGTGACCTGCGCCAGTGGAGTGCTATGCCGGTGATTGTGCTGTCGGCACGCAGCGATGAGCTGGATAAGATCGCCGCACTGGACGCAGGGGCGGATGACTATCTGACTAAACCGTTCGGCATCGGCGAACTGCTGGCGCGCGTCCGGGTTGCACTACGACGTCATAACGGCCAGCAGCCCGACGCCAGAATTCATTTTGCCGATGTCAGCGTCGATTTCGCCGCACGACGGGTACAGCGCGGCGGCAGCGAGATTCACCTCACCCCGATTGAATTTCGTCTGTTGAGTATTCTGCTTAACAACGCTGGCAAAGTGCTGACGCAGCGGCAGCTGCTGAGCCAGGTATGGGGACCCAATGCAGTGGAGCACAGCCACTATCTGCGCATCTATATGGGCCATCTGCGCCAGAAGCTGGAAGCGAATCCGACACAACCGGCCCATCTGCTAACCGAAACCGGGATCGGCTACCGTTTTATGCCATAAAAAAAGGCGCCAGAGGCGCCTTTTCTCTGCCAGACTTATCAGGCGTTTTTCAGCACTGCGCTGACAATCTCTACGGCTTCTTTCTCAATCTGCGCGCGGTGTTCTGCGCCGAGGAAACTTTCACAGTAAATTTTGTAGGCATCTTCGGTGCCTGACGGACGGGCAGCAAACCAGCCATTGTCCGTCATCACTTTCAGACCGCCGATCGATGCACCATTGCCTGGCGCTGCCGTCAGACGCGCGGTGATAGGATCACCCGCCAGGGTATCTGCACTGACCATTTCTGGTGACAGCTTCGACAGCGCGGCTTTCTGCGCTGAAGTGGCTGACGCCTGCAGACGGTTGTAGCTTGGTGCGCCAAAGCGCTCAGCCAGCTCGTCATAGTGCTGCTGCGGATTTTTACCGGTCACAGCAGTAATTTCAGCCGCCAGCAGACACATGATGATGCCATCTTTGTCCGTTGACCACGGCGTACCATCGAAACGCAGGAATGAGGCACCAGCGCTCTCTTCGCCGCCGAAACCGAAGCTGCCGTCATACAGACCATCAACGAACCATTTGAAACCAACCGGCACTTCCACCAGCTTGCGACCAATGTCGTTGACCACACGGTCAATCATGGCGCTGGAGACCAGGGTTTTACCCACGGCAACATCCTGGCCCCACTGTGGACGGTGCTGGAACAGATAGTTGATCGCCACCGCCAGATAGTGGTTGGGATTCATCAGACCTGCCGGGGTCACAATGCCGTGACGGTCATAATCAGGATCGTTGCCAAACGCCAGATCGAACTTGTCACGGTAGGCCAGCAGGCCTGCCATTGCGCTTTCAGACGAGCAGTCCATGCGCACCACACCATCTTTATCCAGGTGCATAAAGCGGAAGGTTTGATCGACCGCATCATTTACCAGCGTCAGATCCAGCTTGTAGTGCTCAGCAATACGCTGCCAGTAAGCAATACCGGAACCACCCAGTGGATCAACACCCAGCTTCAGGCCCGCTTTTTGAATCGCCGGAAAGTCGATAATCTCCGCCAGACCTTCAACATAAGGCTGGATCAGATCTTTCTCGACCACATGACCGCTCGCCAGAGCCTGTTCCAGCGGCAGGCGTTTCACCTCTTTCAGCCCCTCTTTGATCAGCTGATTAGCGCGATCTTCCACCACTTTGGTGACGTTGGTATCTGCAGGTCCGCCGTTAGGTGGGTTGTACTTTATGCCGCCATCTTCCGGTGGGTTGTGCGACGGCGTAATCACGATGCCGTCAGCCAGCGGGCCACCCGCTTTGTTGTGCTCAAGAATCGCATTCGAGATTGCAGGTGTCGGCGTATAGCCATTGTCCTGCTGCACGATCACATCAACACCGTTCGCCGCCAGCACTTCCAGTACCGACAGGATGGCCGGTTCAGACAGCGCATGGGTGTCTTTACCAACGTAGCAAGGCCCGGTGATCCCATTCTTTTTACGCTCTTCAGCAATCGCCTGAGCGATCGCCAGAATGTGCATCTCGTTGAAGCTTTGACGCCCTGCACTGCCGCGATGGCCAGAAGTACCAAATTTCACCGCATGTTCCGGGTTCGCCACATCGGGCTGCAGGACATAATATTGTGACGTTAATTGTGCAACGTTAATCAAATCGCTCTGCTGGGCGGGTTGCCCGGCACGTGGGTGATTGGCCATTGGCGCTGCTCCCTGACGCTAAAGTTTTAAATGGTGCCGCAAACTTTCTCGGTCAGTTCCGCAGGGAACTGCATCGAGAGCATGATATGTTCGACCATGCTGCATTTACGACCAGTATTGGTGTTGGTGATCACCCAGTACGGCGTGCCGGGCACATGCTTCGGCTTAGTATGGGTGCCATTCTGCAACAGCGTATGCTCATCACCTGCAAAATAGACGCGGGTGCGGCCCTGCAGAGATGCAGTAGCCTCAGCAAAGGCTGCGGTATCAAGACGATAGAGCGTTGACAAGACAAGCATAAAGCGATTCACCGCCCGCTTCTGCTCCGCATATTCATCGGAAAGCAGCAGCTCACGCACCGCGCGTACACGATCCTGCGGGCGCGAACCCACAGACGCTGACTGGGCCTCTTTCGCTGCATCTTTTGATGATGACTGTGCAGGCGAAGCGGGTGCAGTCTGACCGGCCGTAAACTTCAGCATACGACGCAGAATATCAGATGCACTTTCACCAATGTGTTGCGTGTGGCTGGCAATATAACGGTAGAGCTCTTCATCAACTTCGATCGTTTTCATCTTATTCCGTACGGTTCTTTCTCATGGCAGAACCACATGTTCCCTAAAAAGCTCTGAGTATAGTCAGTCAATTCAAAGGGTGTGCGGGTTCTAACATCAGGATTATAAAGTTAAATTCAGGCGGGTTGTTAGCAATCAAACGGTTTACGGGCAAAAGTCAGAATATGTCCTAATGCCGCCGGAACCGGCGCGCCTGAAAAGGTGAAACCATGATAACCTAAGCTCAGGTCTCAAACTTAAGAACTTTGCTATGATTTTGAACGCCCGTCTGCAAACTGAACAATCCCCTGCTGATTCTCTGCCCATCCTGCTCATCCACGGTCTGTTTGGCAGTCTCGATAACCTTGGCGTGCTGGCGCGCGGGCTGAAAGATGCCGGCCCCCTAATGCAGGTCGATGTCCGCAACCACGGACTCTCACCACAATCTGACGCGATGAACTACGCTGTAATGGCGCAGGATATGGTCGATACGCTGGATGCACATGGCATTGATCGCGTCGCAGTGATTGGTCACTCGATGGGCGGTAAAATCGCCATGACCATGAGCGCGCTGGTGCCGGAACGCATTGAGCGACTGGTGATGATTGATATCGCCCCGGTGGATTACCAGACCCGCCGCCATGACCAGATATTTGCTGGCATTCGTGCCGTAACCGATGCGGGTGTCTCATCTCGCAGCGAGGCGGCCCGCATTATGCGCACGGTGATCGAAGAAGAAGGGGTAATCCAGTTCCTGCTGAAATCATTTCAGGAGGGTGAGTGGCGCTTCAACGTACCGGTGCTGTGGGACAACTACACCACGATTTCTGGCTGGCAGCCGGTTCCTGCGTGGGATCATCCGGCACTGTTTATTCGCGGCGGCGATTCCAGTTACCTGGATAACCGTTATCGTGATGCCTTGCTGCAGCAATTTCCGGCCGCTCAGGCGCATGTGATTGGTGGCGCAGGACATTGGGTTCATGCAGAGAAACCCGATGCCGTTTTGCGCACTGTCCGACGCTTCTTTGCGCTTTAAAAGCAAATAGATGGCGGCAAAAGTTTAGGATTGGCGTCCGGAGTAAGCGTGAAGTATGATGGCGCGCTAAAATTTTGCCGCGGGTCAGTTTTGCTGCGGCAATGGCCAATAATTTATAATCTGCGCGGTGAGTGTCTGGCGCCCGCCCCCATTCAGTTTTACTAAGCCATGGCAAAAGAACAGACTGACCGCACGACGCTCGATCTCTTTGCTGATGAGCGCCGTCCTGGTCGACCCAAAACCAGTCCGCTTTCGCGTGATGAACAACTGCGCATTAACAAGCGCAATCAACTGAAACGTGACAAAGGACGCGGACTTCGTCGTGTCGAACTGAAAATGAACAGTGAAGCCGTCGATGCACTCAATACGCTGGCAGAACAGCGCAATCTTAGCCGTAGCGAACTGATTGAACAGATACTACTGGCGCAGCTCAAACTGGATTAATGCGGGCAAATCGCACGCAGGAGCAAATGTCGAGGCTTTAACCGTTCCGCGGGTTTGTCTCGTCTGCTATTATTCGCTGAATTGTGCTGCGGCACACATCATATCATCAGGATTTAAGAGGTTATTTTACTCATGGCACTCGTAGGCATCTTCTTTGGCAGCGATACCGGCAACACCGAAAACATTGCAAAAATGATCCAGAAACAGCTGGGTAAAGACGTTGCAGAAGTGCATGACATCGCGAAAAGTACAAAAGAAGATCTGGAAGCGTTTGATATCCTGCTGTTGGGTATTCCGACCTGGTACTACGGTGAAGCGCAGTGCGACTGGGATGACTTTTTCCCGACGCTGGAAGAGATCGATTTTAACGGCAAACTGGTTGCGCTGTTTGGCTGCGGCGACCAGGAAGATTACGCAGAGTACTTCTGTGATGCGATGGGCACTATCCGCGACATCATCGAGCCGCACGGCGCCGTGATTGTGGGACACTGGCCGACTGAAGGCTACCATTTTGAGGCCTCAAAAGGTCTGGCCGATGATACCCACTTCCTGGGTCTGGCCATTGACGAAGATCGCCAGCCTGAACTGACCAGCCAGCGAGTAGAACTGTGGGTTAAGCAAATTTTTGATGAACTGCAGCTGAAAGAGATCATCGAAGCCTGATCCTCCCCGACTCGATGTGAGCGCCAGCTCACATTGAGGCAATGGAAATTCCTATAGAAATAATAGCCACATTTTTTTAACTTTCTCCGTTTAATCTGTAGAATACCCGCATCGATCTTCCGCTTATTTCTCAGGCGGCAAGACTAAGCGATGGACTAACAGACATCTGCCAGAATCTTCCCCGGCCCGGTGACCCATCCCTATAGCCCATGATGATTCAGGCACGCCCTCTGGTTTTCATTTCATCGCTTCGGTTCTATAATGAGACGCAAATGAGAATGAGCATAGATCGACATTCAAGGCGACAAGCCACAAAAGTGAATATTAGTAACAGGACAAAATCCGCATGACTGACAACAACACCGCATTAAAGAAGGCTGGCCTGAAAGTAACGCTGCCCAGATTGAAAATTCTGGAAGTGCTTCAGGAACCTGAGTGCCATCACGTCAGTGCGGAAGATTTGTATAAACGCCTGATCGACATCGGCGAAGAGATTGGCCTGGCTACCGTTTACCGTGTTCTGAACCAGTTTGATGACGCCGGTATTGTGACCCGCCACAACTTTGAAGGCGGCAAATCTGTCTTCGAACTGACGCAGCAGCATCATCACGATCATCTGATCTGCCTGGATTGCGGCAAGGTTATTGAGTTCAGCGATGAGTCGATCGAAACCCGTCAGCGTGAAATCGCGACACGCCATGGCATCAAGCTAACCAACCACAGCCTCTATCTGTATGGGCACTGTACGTTGGGCGATTGTCGTGAAGACGAAACCCTGCACGACCAGTAAAACGGGTGTGTCATGAAAATAAACCGGTGAATTCACCGGTTTTTTTCGTTGCTTTTCTGCTGTCAGTCAGGCGACCAGCGTTTCCTGCAAATAACGCCAGCGCGGAATTGAGCTACTGCAATCCAGAATCGCCAGCGAAATTCGGCTCTGGTTATTACCATTCATTATCTGCATTTCACGATACTGTACGGTGATCTCTTTTTCATGATGAGAGAGGATCACATGTTCACAGGTCGCGATTCGCATGCCTTCCCGCTGTCCCTGCAACTGTCGGAAAAGATCTTCGACGTCGTTCAAATTGTACTCTTTGCCCTTTGGCGTCACCATGCGGAATTCAGGATGAAAATAGGACATCAGCAGCTCAAAACTGTCGTCTGATCCGACTGGCTGATTAAAAATACGTTCAATGAGCTGATGTAAAACGACGACACTGTGTTTGGCTTCCTGAGCGAGGACGGTCATTTTTTTTCCTTCTGCAACCCGCTTTGCAACCTCTGAGAGCGCATAGCCTACCTGAATGGTGACAATTCACATCCTGAAATTGATTAATTTTTTTAAACTCAGATTACTCCCACAATGCCATATTGGACCGGTTGTGCCTAATGCAGAATAAATGTCGGCAATGGTGAAAATCGGAGCAACAAAAAAGGGCGATAAATCGCCCTTTTGTCATTTTATGAGGCCAGCCTCAAAAAATTATTCGCCAGCTTTAGTCCAGGTATCACGAAGACCGACGGTGCGATTAAACACCAGCTGCGACGGCGTAGAGTAAACGCTGTCAGCACAGAAATAACCTTCACGTTCAAACTGGAACGGTGTGGTCGGTTCTGCCTCGCGGAGGCTGGGTTCAACAACACCATTTTTGATTGTCAGTGACGCTGGATTGATTACCGCCAGGAAGTCCTCTGCAGCGGCCGGGTTTGGCACACTGAACAGACGGTCGTACAGACGGAACTCAGCAGGCTGCGCGTGATCCGCAGAAACCCAGTGAATCACCCCTTTCACCTTGCGACCATCGGCAGGATCTTTGCTCAGCGTATCTACATCGCTGGTGCAGTAGATGCAGGTAATATTACCTGCTTCATCTTTGGCGACCCGCTCAGCCCGAATCACATAGGCGTTGCGCAGGCGTACTTCTTTGCCCAGCACCAGACGCTTATATTGCTTGTTCGCTTCTTCACGGAAATCTGCACGATCGATCCAGATCTCGCGGCTGAACGGCACTTCACGCGTGCCCATCTCCGCTTTGGCCGGATGATTGGGCATGGTGATGATTTCGCTATGTCCTGCTGGCAGGTTTTCGATCACCACTTTAAGGGGATCCATAACTGCCATGGCGCGTGGTGCATTCTCGTTAAGATCATCGCGGATGCAGGACTCCAGCGAGGCCATTTCCACGATGTTATCCTGCTTAGTGACGCCAATACGACGGCAGAACTCACGGATAGAAGCGGCGGTGTAACCACGACGACGCAAACCTGAGACGGTCAACATACGCGGATCGTCCCAGCCTTCGACGTGCTTCTCGATCACCAACTGAGTCAGTTTGCGTTTCGACATCACCGCATACTCCAGATTCAGGCGCGAGAATTCATACTGGCGCGGATGAACCGGAATGGTGATGTTATCCAGTACCCAGTCATAGAGACGGCGGTTGTCCTGGAACTCCAGCGTACACAGCGAGTGCGTAATGCCTTCCAGCGCATCGGAGATGCAGTGGGTAAAGTCATACATTGGGTAGATACACCACTTGTTGCCGGTCTGGTGGTGTTCCGCGAACTTGATGCGGTAAAGCACCGGATCACGCATCACAATGAAATTAGAGGCCATATCGATTTTGGCGCGCAGACAGGCGCTGCCTTCGGCAAACTCACCGTTTCGCATCTTCTCAAACAGCGCCAGGTTCTCTTCCACGCTGCGATCGCGATAAGGACTGTTTTTTCCTGGCGCTTTAAGCGTGCCGCGATATTCGCGAATCTCATCCGGACTCAGTTCATCAACGTAAGCTAGCCCTTTGGAAATCAGCTCGATAGCATAGTTATAGAGCTGATCAAAATAGTTTGATGAGTAACAGACCTCACCGCTCCACTCAAAACCCAGCCACTGGACGTCACGCTTGATGGATTCAACGAATTCCATATCCTCTTTGACCGGATTAGTATCGTCGAAACGCAGATTACATTGCCCCTGATAATCCTGGGCGATGCCAAAATTCAGACAGATCGATTTCGCATGACCAATATGCAGATAGCCATTGGGCTCCGGCGGAAAACGGGTATGCACGCTGCTGTGCTTACCGCTCGCCAAATCTTCGTCAATGATCTGACGAATAAAGTTAGTTGGGCGGGCTTCAGCCTCACTCATCTCAAAAATCCTCAATACGAATAACGGGTGATTTGTACTACGAAGTAACGGAGTATGATCCACAAAGCGTCTGAGGGAAACAACCGTTTGTTAAGCCTTTAAAACAAAAAAGGCAGGAATCGCTTCCTGCCTGTGGGGTTGTGTTGCGGGGATTAGCCTTTCACTTCATATAGCGGGGTTTCCCCTGCCACCACCTGACCGCGGGCCAGTAAAGTCAGACCGGCGAAATCGTCGCTGTTGCTCACCACCACCGGACTCACCATTGAGCGGGCATTAGCGTTAAGGAATTCCAGGTCCATCTCGAGCACTGACTGACCGGCAACCACGCTGGCACCCTCTTCAACCAGACGGGTGAAGCCTTTACCGTCCAATGCCACCGTATCCAGTCCCATATGCACCACAATCTCCACACCGTTATCTGTTTCCAGACAGAAGGCGTGATTGGTGTTAAAGATTTTCACCAGCGTTCCGGCAATCGGTGACACCACCCATTTGTCGCTGGGTTTGATCGCCAGACCATCACCCACGGCTTTGCTGGCAAAGGCTTCATCTGGAACATCATCCAACGCGACCACTTCACCAGTTACCGGTGCCACTAATGTAGCGATTACACGCTTCTCACTGTTCAGCACCGCCTGCGGTTTAACTTCCGGCTCAGCCGGCGCACTGCTGGTGGCTGCTGCAGAGACCGGGCCTTTGGTCAGCACTTTTTTCATGGCCGAAGCGATGCTTTCTGCCTGGGTACCCACGATGATCTGCACGCTCTGTTTGTTGAGGCGGATCACACCTGACGCCCCCAAACGCTTAGCAACGCCCTCATTCACCTGAGCCGAATCATTTACGTTAAGGCGCAGACGGGTAATACAGGCATCGATGCTGGTTAAGTTAGCTGAACCACCTATCGCACCAATGTAATGGCGCGCCAGCGATTCAGTGGCTGTTTCACCATCATCGGTTTTATCAACGTTCACGTCATAACCATCACTTTCATCTCCGGCGACCGCCAGCTCACGGCCCGGCGTCATCAGGTTGAATTTTTTGATGGTGAAGCGGAAAACTACGTAATAGATAACGAAGAAGACCAGGCCCTGCGGGATCAGCATGTACCAGTGAGTCGCCAGCGGGTTACGGGTCGACAGCACCATATCCACCAGCCCGGCGCTGAAACCAAATCCGGCAATCCAGTGCATGCTGGCAGCGATGAAGACAGAGATACCGGTCAGGACGGCGTGGATCAGATAAAGCACCGGTGCCACGAACATGAAGGAGAACTCCAGCGGCTCGGTGATGCCAGTAAAAAAGGCGGCAAACGCAGCAGCCAGCATAATGCTCCCCACTTTGACGCGGTTCTCAGGACGCGCACAATGGTAAATGGCCAGCGCAGCACCCGGCAGACCAAACATCATAATCGGGAAGAACCCTGCCTGATAGCGACCGGTAATGCCCACAGTTGCTGAGCCGTCAGCCAGTGACTGCGCACCGCCAAGGAATTTAGGAATGTCATTAATACCCGCAACATCAAACCAGAACACCGAGTTCAGGGCGTGATGCAGACCTACCGGAATCAGCAGGCGGTTGAAGAAGGCGTAGATACCAGCACCGACAGAGCCGAGTTTCTGAATATGTTCACCAAAACCCACCAGACCATTAAAAATAACCGGCCAGATATACATCAGGATAAAGGCGACCAGGATCATCAGGAACGAGACAAGAATCGGCACCAGCCGACGGCCGCTGAAGAAGGAGAGCGCTTTAGGCAGTTCGACGTGACTGAAGCGGTTATAGACCTCCGCCGACAGAATACCAACCAGAATACCGACAAACTGATTATTAATTTTGCCAAACGCCACAGGCACCTGGTCAACCGGCATCTTCTGAATCATCGCCACCGCGGCCGGTGAGCAGAGCGTGGTGACCACCAGGAATCCGACAAAACCAGTCAGGGCGGCGGCTCCATCTTTATCTTTCGACATGCCATATGCGACACCAATCGCAAACAGCACTGACATGTTTTCGATGATGGCTGCACCAGACTTGATTAGCAACGCAGCCAGCGCATTACCTGCACCCCAGCTAACTGGATCAATCCAGTAACCAACCCCCATTAATATTGCTGCTGCTGGCAGGGTTGCTACCGGCACCATTAGTGCGCGCCCCACCTTTTGTAAGTAACCTAACATGTATCCTTCCCCCTATGAGCCTGACTTGTCGCTTTGCGCCGCTTAATGTTGTTATGTCAGCTACAAAGATTGTTAATACACTTCATATCACGCAGCGAAGTGTAATGATAAATTAATTCGCCTCGCAAATTAAAAGCCTTGTAAATGTGATTTTTATCACTAAAAAACATCGTTTCACCCTGCAACATCTGGCTAAAGCTACAAACTTATTTTATGATCCGAAATATTGAATTACGCTCCGGTCGTGGCGAGAATAAACATTCTGTTCAGGTTGTTGAATAACGCAGCGGTGTTAGCGATCCCCTTCCATTATCTATTGAGGTGAAACATGAGACTGATTCCTTTAGCGACGCCAACCCAGGTGGGTAAATGGGCCGCCCGACATATTGTTAACCGTATCAATGCGTTTAACCCGACGGCGGATAAACCTTTTGTCCTGGGTCTGCCAACAGGCGGCACGCCACTAGAGGCGTACAAACACCTGATTGATATGCATAAAGCGGGCCAGGTGACTTTTAAACATGTGATTACGTTCAATATGGATGAATATGTTGGCCTGCCAAAAGAGCATCCTGAAAGCTATCACAGCTTTATGTATCGCAATTTCTTCGATCATGTTGATATTCAACCAGAAAATATCAATCTGTTGAATGGTAATGCACCCGATATTGACGCAGAATGTCGTCAGTACGAAGAGAAAATTCGCGCATTGGGTAAAATTCACCTGTTTATGGGCGGTGTTGGTAACGACGGTCATATCGCATTTAACGAACCGGCTTCTTCACTGGCCTCCCGTACTCGCATTAAAACCCTGACCCATGATACCCGTGTGGCGAACTCCCGTTTCTTTAACGGCGACGTTGACCAGGTGCCTAAATATGCGCTGACGGTCGGCGTCGGCACACTGCTGGATGCTGAGGAAGTGATGATTCTGGTTACCGGCCATGTTAAAGCCCAGGCCTTGCAGGCGGCAGTTGAAGGCAACGTTAATCACATGTGGACCATCAGTTGCCTGCAGCTCCACGCGAAATCGGTTGTGGTGTGTGATGAGCCGGCCACCATGGAACTCAAAGTGAAAACCGTGAAATATTTCCGCGAAATGGAAGCGGAAAATATGAAAGGCGTGTAACAAAACATTGTCATGCCTGCTATTACCCTGAGTGATAGCAGGCCAGGACGGGAGAAAAGAGATGTACGCATTAATTAACGGTCGAATCTACAGCGGCCATGAGGTTCTGGATAATCACGCGGTCGTGGTAGCCGACGGGCATATTGCGCACGTTTGCCCGCGTGAAGCGCTCCCAACCGGTATTGAGCAGAAGGATATGGCGGGTGCGATCATTGCGCCGGGATTTATCGATCTCCAGCTCAACGGCTGTGGGGGTGTGCAGTTCAATGACAGCATTGACGCGCTCAGCATTGAAACGCTGGAAACGATGCAGCGCGCCAATGAAAAGTCTGGCTGCACCAGCTTTTTACCTACGCTGATTACCAGCAGCGACGCCCTGATGAAGCGGGCGATTGAAACCATGCGCGCATATCTGCAGAAACATCAGCATCAGGCGCTGGGTCTGCATCTGGAAGGGCCCTGGCTGAGTAAGGCGAAAAAAGGCACCCACGACCCGGCGCTTATTCGTCTGCCGGATGCTGCGATGGTGCAGTATCTTTGTGATAATGCCGACGTCATCAGCAAAGTGACGCTTGCCCCTGAAAATGCGGGTAGCGATGTGATTCGTCAATTGACGGATGCAGGGATTATTGTCTCAGCCGGTCACTCGAATGCGACCTATAAAGAGGCTAAAGCGGGCTTTTCTGCTGGCGTAAGTTTCGCGACGCACCTCTACAACGCGATGCCGAACTTTGCCGGACGTGAACCTGGGCTTATCGGTGCGCTGTTTGATTCGCCTGATGTATACTGCGGCATTATTGCGGATGGTTTACATGTACATTACGCTAACGTGCGCAATGCAAAACGCATTAAAGGCGATAAACTGGTGCTGGTAACGGATGCCACCGCACCAGCTGGCGCGGCGATTAACGAGTTTATTTTTGCAGGCAAAACAATCTATTATCGCGATGGGCTCTGTGTCGATGAAAACGGCACATTAAGTGGTTCAGCCCTGACGATGATTGAAGCGGTACAAAACAGCGTTGAGCATGTCGGCATCGCACTGGATGAGGCGTTGCGCATGGCATCACTCTACCCGGCACGGGCGATGGGCGTGGAAAGGCAGTTAGGCTCGATCGAAGCAGGAAAAATCGCGAACCTGACTGTGTTTACGCGCGACTTTAAAATCATTAAGACGTTTGTCAACGGAGACGACGTCCTGAGCGAGTAAGCACTGAATGACCACTGGCGGCCAGTCACAAATAGGAAATGTCGATCTTGTTAAGCAACTCAATAGCGCAGCGGTTTACCGGCTGATTGATCAACAGGGGCCGATATCGCGCATTCAGATTGCCGAACTCAGCCAGCTCGCCCCCGCCAGCGTCACAAAAATTACCCGTCAGTTGATTGAGCGAGGCCTGATCAAAGAGGTAGACCAGCAGGCGTCTACCGGTGGTCGCCGCGCCATCTCCATCATCACTGAAACCCGCCATTTCCATACCATCGGCGTCCGCCTCGGACGCAACGATGCCACCCTGACCCTGTTCGACCTCAGCGGTAAATCGCTGGCGCAGGAGGATTATGTGCTGCCTGAACGCACTCAGGAGACGCTGGAACACGCGCTGTTTAACGCCATCAGCAGCTTCATTGAGCAGCACCAGCGTAAAATACGTGAGCTGATCGCGATTTCAGTCATCCTGCCAGGGCTGGTCGATCCGATTAACGGCGTGATCCGTTATATGCCACACATCTCTGTCAGCCACTGGCCGCTGGTCGCCAGCCTGAAAAAACGGTTCAATGTCACCAGTTTTGTTGGTCACGATATTCGCAGCCTGGCGCTGGCCGAGCACTATTTCGGTGCAAGCCGCGACTGTGCTGACTCAATTCTGGTGCGTTTACACCGGGGCACCGGCGCCGGCATTATTGCGAATGGCCATATTTTTCTCGGCAGCAACGGCAACGTTGGCGAGATAGGCCATATTCAGGTCGATCCTCTTGGTGAGCGCTGCCACTGCGGCAACTTTGGCTGTCTTGAAACCATTGCCGCCAACGGCGCTATTGAGAATCGTGTTCGGCATCTGCTGAACCAGGGCTATCCCAGCGTACTGAGGCTGGAGGCATGCCAGATGCCCCACATCTGTAAAGCAGCCAATCAGGGTGATGCGCTGGCCTGCGAAGTGGTCGAGCACGTTGGCCGTTATCTTGGCAAAGCTATTGCTATCGCGATCAACCTGTTCAATCCACAAAAAGTGGTGCTGGCGGGTGAGATTACTGAGGCAGAGAAAGTATTGCTGCCCGCAATTGAGGGCTGCATTAACACCCAGGCATTAGAGGCCTTCCGTAAAAATCTGCCGGTCGTGCGATCCACCCTGGATCATCGTTCTGCTATTGGCGCGTTTGCGCTTGCTAAACGTGCCATGCTTAACGGCATTCTGCTGCAACATCTTCTGGAAGACTAAGCTAACCCGCTGCTCTGGCGGGCCACATCGGATCTGACTATGACCATTAAAAGCGTAATTTGTGATATCGATGGCGTGCTAATGCACGATAACACCGCCGTTCCCGGCGCACAGGAATTTTTACAGCGCATTCTGGCCAAAGAGATGCCGCTGGTGGTGCTGACGAACTATCCCTCGCAAACCGAACAGGATTTGGCCAACCGTTTTGCCTCGGCCGGTGTCGAGGTGCCCGAATCCGTTTTCTATACCTCCGCAATGGCCACAGCCGATTTCCTGCGCCGTCAGGAGGGCAAAAAGGCGTATGTGATTGGTGAGGGCGCACTGATTCATGAACTCTACAAAGCGGGCTTTACCATTACCGATGTAAATCCCGATTTTGTCATTGTGGGGGAAACGCGCTCATTTAATTGGGACATGATGCATAAAGCAGCCTTTTTCGTGGCTAACGGCGCTCGCTTCATTGCCACTAACCCCGATACCCATGCGCGCGGTTTTGTTCCAGCCTGTGGCGCGCTCTGTGCGGGTATTGAGAAGATATCGGGCCGACGCCCGTTTGTTGTCGGCAAACCCAGTCCCTACATCATGCGCGCCGCGTTGAACAAAATGCAGGCCCACTCCGAAGAGACGGTGATTGTTGGTGACAACCTGCGCACAGACATTCTGGCCGGCTTTCAGGCGGGTCTGGAGACGGTGCTGGTGCTGTCCGGCGTCTCAACGCTGACTGATATTGATGCCATGCCGTTCCGTCCGGACTGGATCTACCCTTCTGTTGCCGATATTGACCTGTTCTGATTTGTTTCTCTTATGACGCATCCGGCTAATCTGCGATGCGTCGCACCTTTTTGCTCGCCTCTCCCACTTTCCCTGCCTGATTTTCGCTCAAAAAAACCATTCCATTGCTGATTCAACACTAAAACAACACTTAAATTATCGTTTATTCAATTTAACAACCATGAGAGCAATATTTTTATCAGTAAATCACGATTCCTCTTGCATTGAATGCATTAAATAGCGCATTTTCTTATGTATCACGCAGCATCAGGCTGCCGGACAAACGTAAAAGATAACATCGCCGTAAGGTGAGTTCAGGAGTCAGTTATGTGTTCAATTTTTGGTGTGCTGGATCTGAAAACCGATCCTGTTGAACTGCGCAGAAAAGCGCTGGAATGTTCACGCTTGATGCGTCATCGCGGCCCGGACTGGTCAGGCGTCTACGCGGATGACCATGCTATTCTGGCGCATGAACGCCTCTCAATTGTTGACGTTAACAATGGCGCACAGCCGCTGTACAACGCCGATCACACTCATGTACTGGCGGTAAACGGCGAGATTTATAACCATCAGGCACTGCGTGCTGAACTTAGCGATCGTTACGCATTTCAGACTGGTTCTGACTGTGAAGTGATTCTGGCACTCTATCAGGAGAAAGGTGCCGATTTCCTCGATGAGCTGGAAGGGATGTTCGCCTTTATCCTCTATGACAGCGTTAAAAACACATACCTGATTGGTCGCGATCACATCGGCATCATCCCGCTCTATATGGGTAACGATGAGCATGGCAACCTCTATGTAGCATCAGAAATGAAAGCGCTGGTGCCTGTCTGCCGTTCGATCAAAGAGTTCCCACCGGGAAGCTACCTCTCCAGCACCGATGGGGAAATGCGTCGTTACTGGCAGCGTGACTGGATGGATTACAAAAACGTTGAGCACAACACCACCGACGCCGCTGGCCTGAAACATGCGCTGGAAGAGTCCGTGAAAAGCCACCTGATGTCAGATGTTCCTTACGGTGTGCTGCTGTCAGGCGGTCTGGACTCCTCCATCATTTCAGCCGTGACCAAACGTTACGCAGCGAAGCGGGTTGAAGATCAGGATAAAAGTGATGCGTGGTGGCCCCAACTGCACTCCTTCGCTGTAGGACTGGAAGGTTCACCGGATTTAAAAGCGGCAAAATCGGTGGCGGAACATCTGGGTACCGTGCACCATGAAATTCACTTCACCGTGCAGGAAGGACTGGATGCGATTCGCGATGTGATTTATCACATTGAAACGTATGACGTGACTACCATTCGGGCGTCTACGCCGATGTACTTAATGTCGCGAAAAATTAAAGCGATGGGCATTAAGATGGTGCTGTCGGGTGAAGGTGCAGACGAAGTGTTCGGCGGCTACCTCTATTTCCACAAGGCGCCAAACGCCAAAGAATTTCACGAAGAAAACGTGCGTAAATTGCAGGCACTGCATATGTTCGACTGTGCCCGTGCCAACAAAGCGATGTCCGCCTGGGGCGTTGAAGCTCGCGTGCCGTTCCTGGATAAAAAATTCCTGGATGTGGCGATGCGTATTAACCCGGCAGACAAAATGTGTGGCAGCAACGGGAAAATGGAAAAGCACATTCTGCGTGAATGTTTCTCCTCTTACCTGCCGGAAAGCGTGGCGTGGCGCCAGAAAGAGCAGTTCTCAGATGGAGTGGGTTACAGCTGGATCGACTCACTGAAAGAAGTGGCCGCGAAGCAAATCAGCGATCAGCAGCTGACCACCGCCCATTTCCGTTTCCCGTTCAACACGCCAGGGTCAAAAGAAGCCTATCTCTATCGTGAGATTTTTGAAGAGCTATTCCCGTTAGCGAGTGCGGCAGAGTGTGTGCCCGGCGGTCCATCCGTCGCCTGTTCATCAGCCAAAGCCATTGAATGGGATGAAGCGTTTAAAAACATGGACGATCCTTCCGGACGTGCCGTGGGTGTGCATCAGTCAGCGTATAAATAAGCCGACAGAGAGCAGCCAGAATGGGCCCGCAGCGGCCCATTTTTTGACGATTAGCATTGTATTCACTGAAAAATTGCCGAATAAAGCGCCAGGCTGGTTATAAGCCAGTCAAACAGCGATTATCTGGCAAAAAACGGTAAAAAACTTGTTGACGCTGTCTGGTCAACTCCGCATAATGCGCCCCGCAACGCCGATGAAGGTAACGCGAAAAAAGATGGCTACGTAGCTCAGCTGGTTAGAGCACAGCACTCGTAATG
>Ga0209067_10000173_pt1 | contig 44408 bp, 24 predicted proteins | sample ColStrG_CSR_2013_FD_187199 | JGI IMG/M metagenome (GOLD analysis project Ga0209067, IMG submission 187199) | Freshwater sediment microbial communities in response to fracking from Pennsylvania, USA - Cold Stream Run_MetaG_CSR_2013 (SPAdes)... | ecosystem: Environmental > Aquatic > Freshwater >... | reverse complement strand
TATGAGTATAATCTAAAGTATTAATACTTTTTTTTATAAAATTAAACCATTTTTTCATGATTTTATTGTTTTTATTGCCATTTTTTTATGGTTTATATAAATTAAAACGATATTTATATTTTTTTATCCATTTTTTTACGTATATATTAAATTATCAATTGTTTTATACCGATTTTTTTTGACATTAAAATTTTTAGCCTAAAAAAATCAAAACTTCCTTTCTAAAATCAAAAGGAAATCTATTTCCATACAGTAAAGGAAATCTGTAAAGAGATTTTCTAATTTTAGGAAAGAGAAAATAAAATGAAAACTATCCTAGGCCTGGTATTATGTGGAGGATTAAGCTCCAGGATGGGTAGGGATAAGGGTTTACTTGAAAGAGAGGGGCAAATATGGGCCAAAGCGGCTGGAAGAAAACTAGAGAATCTGGGTTTACCGGTATATTATTCCCTTCGACCTGAGCAATTGGAGCCCTATAAAATCCATATTCAAGAGGAGGCATTTCTTTTAGATTCCCCAAGCCTACCCTATAAAGGACCTCTATTGGGGATAATGAGTGCCTTTTTAAATCATAGGGAATATTCCATTCTTTGTTTGGCTTGCGATATGACCCATATCCAGGATTCGCTTTTGCGAAAATTAATAGGCAAGGAGAAAGAAAATCCCGGAAAAAGTATTGTATTTAGAAAGGGGGAAGATAGGGAGCCTTTATGTGCCCTCTATTCCCAGAAGGATTTATCCAGCTTTCATGATTACTTTACCATGGAAGAAAGAAGAAGCTCTTCCATGATGTATTTATTAGATTTTATAGGACCCCTTTATCTGGAAATTGAGGATAGGGAAGCCGGATTTTTCCTAAATGAAAACAGCCCAGGTGATTGGATGGGAAATTGACACAAAACTGTCCTCTCCTTCGATGATTAAAAAGAATGCTTTTATGGATAGGATAAATGGCATACGGGTAATCTTTCCCTTATTTTTTCAATGCCTTAAGTATTTCCATCGAGAGCCTATTGGTAAAATCTTCCGCCCCTTCTTTATTTAAATGGAGCATATCGGTGAATTTTTCAGAATGGTTATTATAATAGGTGTCTGAAGAATAATCCCAATAGGTAACATTTGGGTATCGTTTAATAATCTTCTCTATTTCCACCTTTTGATCCAATTCCTTATTCCATTTATAGCTTTCACTAAAAAGCATGGGCGATATGACGACAAAGGTTTTAATATTATTTTTCTTGGCCAGGTCAAGAAATTGAATCAAATACCCTTTTGCTTTTTCATCGGTAGGACTTGCCGCAGTGGATAGGTTTGTATATCGCTCGAGCAATCTTTGCTTAAATTGATTTGCTTCTTTAGCACTCATATTACCCGACTGTGCTATATAACCAAAATCATCCTTGTCTTGTTTATTTGGAAATAGGGTAGCCCCGGCCAAAATAAAAAATATAGAATTAAATGGGTATATTTTAGAATATAACTTAAGTTCTTCAAAGTCCCCTATCTCTTTGATATATTTTAATAATTCCGGATGGTGGGAATAATAGGGAATTAATATGGACAATTTTTCATATTTCGTTGGGTCTACACTAATATCAAACGGATTAATATCCAGGATAAGAATCTTAGGAATATGCCTTTTAAACGCTACCTCCTGTAGGGCCGCGGAATAAACAATCTTTTCACCGGCCACTCCAAAATTATAGGTTTTATATCCCAGGTTTTTAGATAGTATAGTCGATGAATAATGCCTTTCGGCCCTGGAGGATCCAAAAACCATAATATCCTGTTTGGCGCTATCGACCGCATAGGTGATTTGATGAAAGGGTCCCACCTTCTGGCCAAAATAGAGCCTAAAGAATAGCCGACCAAGGAGCTGGTCAACCAAAATTAACACGCATAGAAATGCTCCCAGATTAATAAAAAACCGGATTACCTCGTTTTTCTTTTTCAAAATTGGAAATAGATAAATTGTCCCCCGTTAAATACGCCTAATAATAAAATTAATACAATGGTAAAGGTCAGTGCTCCCCACCGGATGAATCGATTCCCTGAATGATAGAGTTGATACTTTTTTGGAAGATATTCCATGGAAAATTCTACAATAAACAGGATCAGAATAGCTAAAATACAATGCGAAAAATTACTCGTAGCCCCTCCTCGAAAAGGGATTTCCCCAATACTTTTTAAATTCTTAATCAAAACAAGGGCATCGGATAAGGAATTTGCCCTGAAAAATATCCATGAAAAACAAACCAGGCTTATGGTGATTCCTATTCCTACAATTCTCTGAATTCTTCTTAGGAAAAGATTTTTGGATGGCTTGGGCAAATAAGGGGAAAGAAGAATATAAACTAACATGAAAAATCCATGGAGCAGTCCCCAAATCAGAAAAGTATAATTGGCACCATGCCAAATACCACTAATAATAAATACAACCATAATATTCAGGATTAACCTTCCAAATGGAACCCTATTACCACCCATAGGGAAATAGAGATAATCCCGAAACCATGTAGATAGGGAAATGTGCCATCTTCTCCAGAATTCCTGGATATTCTCGGCAAAATAAGGCCTGTTAAAGTTTCTCATCAGGTCAATGCCCATGGTCCTGGCGCATCCAATGGCGATATCCGAATACCCTGAAAAATCACAATAAATTTGAATTGCAAAGAAAAAAGAAGCTACTACTACCGAACTTCCATTATGCAACCAGGGATAATTAAAAATCAGATTCACATAAATAGCTAAGCGGTCGGCGATGACCAACTTTTTAAAAAAACCCCATAGCATTAATTTAAGCCCATCATTCATCAATTGGTAATTAAAGGGATGCTCCTCTTTTAACTGATGTATAATATTCTGGGGTCTTTCAATGGGCCCTGCCACCAATTGGGGGTAAAACATTACATAAAGACTATATATTCCTAAATTTCTTTCCGCTTTCTGGTTCCCTTTATAAACTTCAATCGTATAGCTCATTGCCTGGAAAGTATGGAAGGAAAGTCCAATGGGTAATAAAATTTTCAGATAGGGGAACCAGGGGCTTACATGGAATTTAGCTAATACCAAATCCAGATTGGTATTAAAGAAATTGAAGTATTTAAAGAAAAACAGGATCCCAATATTGGCGGTAAGGCTTAAGCCCAATAACCATTTCTTTTTATCCGGATTTTCCTGGGATTCCAATTGAATGCCAACCCAATAATCAATAAGGATAATAGAAAAAAGAATTAGAATGTAAACAGGCACAAAGGCCATATAGAAATAACAGCTGGCCAGAAATAAGATTAGCCATTTAATATTCTTGGGAACGAGAAAATAGAAAAGGGTAACGATACAATAAAAGAATATAAATTGAAAGGAATTAAATAACATATAAACTATTAGTTAACAATAATCTCTATACCCCCCCCTTATAAAATATGCTAATTCATTTGTACTCATCCCCCTCAGGAAGAACGAAAACTCCCTTCTTCCATAAAGCATACCCATTAAAACAGGATGAATTTTTTTTCTATTTAATACTATTTCTAATTCGAAACGTAGTCTACCCAAATAATTAAAATTATAACTATTAAAATATTAGGAACTAATATATAAATATTTCCATTTTTAAAATAGGGTATTTAAACCCTTTTTAATTAGAAAAATAATACTATGAAGACAAAATTAGATTATAGTTTTGACAAGCCTGGGTAATCATAGTTTTCTTAAAATATAGGGATTGGCATTCATCAAAACCCATAAAAAAACCCTTTTCAAGAGTTTGATATGGAAATCTATGGATAAGATCCCAAACCAAACCCAAAAAAAGGGTTGGATTTACCTTTGTTTTAAACTCTATGACAACTTATTCTCTTTACCAGAATGCTTTAAAATTTTTGCTTCTACATAAAAGATAATTTCTTCGGCAATATTTTTAGAATGATCTCCAATTCTTTCCAATTTTCGCATAATAGAAAGGATGTACAAAGCTTCTGGGAGGGAATTTGCATCGGCCTTAATCACATCGGCAATGGCAGCGGGCCCGGCATCATTAATGGAATCCAAAACCTCGTCCCGCTTAAAAATACTTCTGGCTAGCATGGTATCTTCTTTTTCAAAGGCGGTACGGGCATCTGTCAAAATATTGACCGCTTCATCATACATTCTTAAAAGAGACGTAGATTCCAAAGCCTCCATTTCAAAATTAACCGTACTGCTAACCACATATTTAGCTACTCCGGCGGCAATATCCCCTATTCTTTCCAAATTAGTATTAATTTTAAGTGCGGCCAGTAAAAAGCGCAAATCAACAGCAACGGGACAATGAAGGGCAAAAATATCTTCGCAATCTCGATCAATTTTTAACTCCATAGAGTTAACCCGCTTTTCCTTAACCAGGACCTCCCGGGCCAGATCCTTATCATATTGGATCATAGATTCCTTTGCCTTATTTAATTGAGACTGAACCAATATCCACATGCTAACCAATTCGGTTTTAAGCTTTGCGATTTCGTTTTCTAAGGGAGTCATTCTTTTATTAATATAAATCGATTAAAAAAATTTTTACAAACCTAAAGATAATCTTAACTAAATCTACCGGTTATATAATTTTGTGTTCGGGTATCTTTAGGACTGGTAAACATGGTCTTCGTATCATCAAATTCTACCAATTCTCCTACATAAAAAAAGGCTGTTTTATCCGAAACCCTTGCTGCCTGTTGCATATTATGGGTTACAATAATCAGGGTATAGTTTGATTTCAATTCATGAAACAAGGTTTCCACACTGGAGGTAGAAATAGGATCCAGAGCGGAGGTTGGCTCATCAAATAGGATTACGGAAGGCTCCATGGCTATGGCCCTGGCAATACATAAACGCTGTTGCTGTCCTCCCGATAAAAAAGTTCCCTTTTTATGAAGAGAATCCTTTACTTCATTCCATAATGCGGCCGAGGTTAGGGATTTTTCAACAATGGCATCCTGATCTGCTTTTTCCAATTTTAAACCATTTAGTTTATAACCGGCAATCACATTATCATAAATACTGAGATTTGGAAAAGGGTTGGGGCGCTGAAATACCATACCAATTTTATATCGAACATAAATTGGATTCATAAGGTACACCTCCTGACCTTCCAGTTTCATGGAACCTTTTACGCTGGTATTCGCAATAAGCTCGTGCATACGGTTAATGCAACGGAGGAAGGTGGTTTTACCACAACCTGAAGGGCCCATAACCGCAATAACCTGGTTCTTTTCAATCTCAATGGAGACATCCTTAACCACATGGTTATCGCCAAACCAGGCATTAAAATTTGAAGAACTTACAACTGAATGTTCCATTTTCGGGTAATAATTTTGGTAGAAATGTTAAGAATTAAAACAAACAATAATAGAATAAAAGAGGCACCCCAGGCCAGATTATGCCAGTCATCATAAGGACTGGTGGCATAGGTAAAAATTAAGTGGGGAAGGGTTTCCATGGGTTTACCCAAGGCGGTAGAAAGATAAGGGTTACCAAATGCCGTAAATAATAATGGGGCAGTCTCCCCGGCAATACGGGCCACCGAAAGAACAATTCCTGATAATATTCCCGCAAAACCGCAAGGAACAATGACCTTTAAAATTACTCGATGGTAGGGTACTCCCAAGGATAAGGCCGCCTCCTTCAAGGTATCGGGTAATAATTTCAGGGTCTCCTCGGTAGATCGAATCACAATAGGAAGCATCATAATGGCCAGGGCTACGGATCCGGAAATGGCCGAAAATCCGGAACTTGGTTTTACAATCCAAAAATAAACCGCAATACCGACTACAATAGAAGGTACTCCCTGAAGGATATCCACACATAGACCTACATAATAGGCCAATCGGGTTCTTGAATTTTCACTCAAATAAATTCCGGTTAAAATGCCAATAGGAATTGCCATCAAAGCAGAAAAAAATACAATGATTAAACTCCCAATCAAGGCATTGGCAATTCCTCCACCTTTTTCCCCTACCGGTGCCGGAACATGGGTTAAAAAAGTCCAGTTAACCTGGGTTATGCCTTGCTGGATTATATATAACAATACCACCAATAAAGGAAGAGTGATTAAAAAGGCAAGAAAAACTATAATACCTTTGAATATAGTACTCTGTATATTCCTTAGTCGAATTCTTGATTCCATAAGAATTAATTATTTGAGAAACTAGTGATAATCCGCTTACCAATCAGATTAATAATCACGGTTAGGAAGAACAATACCAATCCAATTTCAATCAGGGCTGATAAATAAACCGCATGATCGGCTTCCGTAAATTCATTGGCAATAATAGAAGCCATTGTATTTCCGGGTCCAAAAATGAGATCCTTAAATTTACTGGCAATGGCAGGAGTATTTCCAATCAGCATGGTTACCGCCATGGTTTCACCCAAGGCCCTACCAAGAGAAAGTAAGATTCCTGCAAAAAGTCCACGACGTGTAAAGGGAAGAACCACCGCACGGATAACTTCAAAACGAGTGGCTCCTAATGCATAGGCCGCTTCCTTTAGGGGGGAAGGCACCATTCGAATAAGCGTAATTCCCAGGGAAGCCGCATAGGGAATAATCATTACCGCAAGGACAATAGAGGCTGTAAATACCCCAATGCCATAGGGCGTAATGCCAATTTTACTTTCCAACCCCCTTACCAAAGGTACCAGGACAAAAAGTCCCCAAAAACCATAAATAATAGAAGGTACGGCAGCAATTAATTCAATGGCATTCTTTAATAAATCGGATAACCAACCTTTTTGATTGTATTCTCCCAAATAAATAGAAATCGCATAGGAAAAAGGTATACAGATAAGTAAAGCAATAAATGAGGTTAATAAAGTTCCAATTATAAAAGGTAAAGCTCCATAAACATCTGCAACGGGGTCCCAGGTTTTTCCCCATAGGAAGCCAATGCCCGATTTTTTAATGGAGGGAATGGATTGTAAAATAAGAGTAATTAGAATTCCAACTACTATGATCAAAAGGATCACACTCATTACAACCAAAATTCTCCTGAAAATTAATTCCCAACTTCTTTGGCTATTGGAGAGTTCTAATCGATCGTTCTTCATAAAGGCTCGTTAAAAGATCAGGTGATAGGTAAAATAAAAGATTTAGCTCTTTTATTAGATATAAAACAAGGAATACCATTTCTTTTTAGAGAAATGGTATTCCTTGAATTAAATAGTAATAGAAATTATTTAAGAATGGAAGTACCTCCGTAAGTAGCCGATTTTAAAATCTTCTCAGCTACTTTTAAAGCATTCTTAGATAAAGGGGCATAGTTTAAAGGAGTACAATAAACTTGTCCCTGGTGAATATTCCACCATAATAATTTCAACAAATTAGTTGCTTTTGCCAAGCTTCTATCATTGTATTTTTGCTCCTGGTATAAAATAGCCCAGGTAAAGCTGGAGATAGGGTAACCATCGGGATTGGTGGTATTGGTAATAGAAACCTTCGCATCGGAAGGGATATTATCCACATTACTTGCCAACGTGATAGATTTCAACGATGGGGTAATAAATTTACCAGCTGCGTTTTGAATATCAGCAATTTCCATTTTGTTCTGCAAAGCATAAATTAACTCTACATAACCTATAGCACCTGGAGTTTGCTTAATTAAACCGGCAACCCCTTCGCTTCCTTTGGCACCTAAACCTGCTGGCCAATTCACGGCGGCAGCTTTCCCAACTTTAGAAGCCCATTCTGGATTTACTTTCGTTAAGTAATCGGTAAACATATAAGAAGTACCGGAACCTTCCGAACGGTGAATCACCACAATAGGAAGATCGGGTAATTTAACGCCTTTATTCATGGACTGAATTTCAGCATTGTTCCAATTGGTGACCTTACCAAGGAAAATATCGCCTAATAATCTTCCATTCATTTTCAACGGAGTCGTTAATCCTGGCAAATTATACGAAAGAACCGCAGCTCCGGCAGCCATTGGGATATGTAAAATAGTGGCTCCAGCTGCTTTAGACTGATCCTCATTTAATGGAGCATCCGTTCCTCCAAAATCCACAGTTTTTGCAGTTAGCTGCTTAATCCCCCCACCAGAACCAATCGATTGATAATTTACGGCTACGTTATACTTTGTTTTATACTCCGCAAACATTTTGGAGAACAAAGGATTCACGAATGTACTACCTGCACCAAGGAGATTATTATCCTGGGCAGAGGATTTTAAGGAAACTAAACTTGCAAAAGCAAGAATTAGAATGGATAAACGGTTAATTGATTTCATATAATTGGTTTTTGGTTTATTAAGGTCTTATTTACCAAATACATAGTAAAAGGTAAATCTATAGGCTTCGGTATGATCATTGAACTGATAACCGCTAACATTTGAATTTCTCTTATCTCTATAGTATAGAATCCAATAATTTGGAGTGAAGTGAACATTCTTGATGGGAGTAAAATCCAAACCGAAGCTGTAATAATTTTCTCGGTAGAAGGTAGAATAGCTACTATAATTGGTGTTTACGGTATAAACATCGGCACCATTAAATTTAGTATTTGGATCGTAGGCATCGCGACGAGCAAAGAAACTCAACTTATTTTTAATGATTGGACCTTTAGCCCAAATACTGAATGCTTCTGCATTGGAATTTTCCACAGTACCCGCAGTGGTATTGTTTACTCCGTTTTTGAAGGATTGGGTATACGCTTCAACCCCTACAGTAATAGGCTTGGAATTATAGGAAACAAAAGCCTTAAACATGCTGTGCGATTGTGGTCCTAAGGTTACTGAAGTAGTGGCAGCCGTATTTACATTATCGAAATACAAATCGGCTACTAAATGGCCTTGCATGAATTTTCCCCAAAGACTTCCATAAAACATTTTAAAGAATCCCGTATTCGGAGAAGCGGCCGATAATAAGCTGGAAGTTGAGTTATTTCCAACCATAACCACGTATCCAAAATTCTTGGTTTTTGGATCGAAGGTTCCCTGGATAGCGGCACCCACATCATAAGCATTGGTTTTGTGAAAATCTGAAACCGTTTTTTCAAGGAAACGAGTACCCAAAGTGCTTTCAGAAAGGGAATTCGGTGCATTGGTATGCATTTCTTTTCCTTCATTTAAAGCGAATCCAGGAGTTCCCAATTCCCCAATCACGAAATCGGCACCTGGATAGATGTTTTTGTAACGTAAATTAAAATTTTTGATAAAGAAGGCCATTTTTCCATCCACCAGGTTATCAGAATTTTGAATAGAAGTAGTTCCATTCACACCGGTATTGGCACTAGGTTCAGAAGCTAATAACATTTCGGCGGTAAATCTTGGACTGATTTCATAATCATAGCCTAAGTAAATACGACGAAACTGGAAAGCATTTCTGGAGGAAGGCACACCGGCATAAATATTTTCTGGTCCACGATTGAAATTATCGGCGTGAGAAACATAATATAGATCCCCAAATGCATAACCCCATACTCTTCTAACCGGGTGCCAGGAAGTATCGCCTTCTACGGGGGTTGTTACTGCTTTACTTTCTGATTTATGAGAAGAGGGAGTATTCACACTCGCTATTAAATTTCCAATTGGATCCGAACTATTCGCATCATTGGACTGAGCAAAGGCTGTGGTTCCTAGAAAAAGGAGGGCTATTGCGGTTAAAGATTTTTTAAATTTAGTAAACATTTTTTCCATCAATTGAGTTAAACACATATCGGTACGAAGGTACCCTCGGCGTGTTAACTTAATGTTACCTATTCTTTATCCTAGTGTTAAGCTTAACTCTCAAATTATACAAACAGGTAACTTAGAGGTAACATCAAACCCTTCGGATCATTTTCTTATGAAGGATGCCAGCCTCGGAGAATTCCTCCCCTATGGCCTTGAATCCAAGCTTTTCATAAAAAGGAATAACCTGAACCTGGGCATTTAAGTAGAATAGTAAATTAATATCCTTACTAAAATGGGAATTTTGAAATATACCGGTTCTTGAATCTGGCCCCAGATTCCAGGATTCTTCCACGTACCGAATAATAAATTCACCAAGGAGTTTTCCAATACCATTTCCTCTAAATAAGGAAGCAATTGCAAACCTTTCCAATTTAATTCCAGATTCCGTTTTCCTTAATCGGGCCGTGCCCATAATCGCATTGCCTTCGCGGGCGAGGAAATGTTCGCATTCCAATTCAAATTGATCATGCTCCAATTGGGGGTTGACCCCTTGTTCTATAACAAAAACGGAATGGCGAAGCGCAAAAGCATTTTTAAGATCTGCCTCATCCTCAATTTTATAAATCTGAATCATTTTTGGATAGGGCCTTAAATTGGCTATTTTTACATCAAAATTAAAATTCTACCTGAATAAACCCATATTTACGGCTTCAGGTACATTGGAACGGAACTATGAGTTGGTTTAAAAGATCTACAGAAGGTATTACTACTTCAACCGATCAAAAAAAAGAATCACCGGATGGCATGTGGGTAAAATGCCCGAATTGCGGCAAAATTTTGCATGCCAGCGAGCAGGCTGAAAACGCTTATGTATGCCATTATTGCAATCACCACTTACGTATCGGATCGAAGGAGTATTTCGATATCCTTTTCGATCAGGGAATATTCACAGAATTATTTGCCAATCTGGTATCAGGCGATCCCTTAAAGTTTGAGGATTCAAAAAAATACTCGGAGCGCCTGATTGATACCATAAAAAAAACAGGGCTTAAAGATGCCATCCGTGCAGCAACTGGTAAGGTGAATGGGATTGAAATGGTGGTAGATTGTATGGATTTTGCTTTTATTGGAGGTAGTATGGGCTCCGTAGTGGGTGAAAAAATTGCCCGATCTATTGATTATTGTATTGAACATAAATTACCCCTTTTAATTATATCCAAATCCGGTGGGGCCAGGATGATGGAAGCCAGCTTCTCCCTAATGCAAATGGCAAAAACTTCGGCAAAACTAGCTTTACTTGCTGAAGCGAAAATACCCTATATCTCTTTAATGACGGATCCAACCACCGGGGGGGTTACCGCATCCTTTGCTATGCTGGGCGATATTAATATAGCCGAACCGGGTGCCATGATTGGTTTTGCCGGACCAAGAGTTATAAAAGAATTTATCAAAAAAGAATTACCCAAAGATTTTCAGCGAGCGGAATCTGTATTGGAGCAGGGCTTCCTCGATTTTATCGTAGATAGACGGAAATTAAAGGAAGAAGTAAGCCGGTTTTTCCGATTAATTAAAAATTAATAAACAAAACATATTCTTATTTTCTCCCAGTTCGAATGATAGTGGTATAACCACTATATTGTTTATACACCCCTTTTATATTCACCCGTAAAACATAAAAATAGGTTCCATCACTGAGGTTGGACCCATTCCAAATCGTCGCACCTTGCATATATCCGGATGCCTGGTACACCTCATTTCCCCAGCGGTTAAATATTTGGATATAGTTTTCCGGGTAATCAGGCAGGCCGGATACCTCAAAATTATCATTGATTCCATCCCCATTGGGGGAAAACATGGTGGGAATAACCAAGGGTTCTGGTAGTTTATTGATCCTGGAAATGGAGGCATTATTGGTAAGGTTTGGATCTATGGAAGAACTCATACCATAAACCCTATTGGTAATGGAATCGATATGGGTGGTATGCACCGTGACAACCAGGGTATCGGATGTCCTATTTAATAGGAATGGAAGGGACCAGGTAAGAATATTGCTTCCTGCATTATATTGGTAATTCCCGGCACTCAATTTCAGGTTTACCAGACTCATTCCTTTGGGGAGGGTATCGGTGACTAAAATTCCAGAAGACTTGGCAGGACCATAATTGGTCACAATAAGAGTATAGGTATAGGTATCCATATCCACCACAGGAGGTACGGAATCCCGAATTCCTAAATCTGCAATAGGAAGTACCGTAAAGATTAGAGAGCCTGGATTGGAGCATAAGGCTATTGGGATGGTTTTATCACATACTCTATAGGCCAAACTATCCGTTCCGGAATACCCTGGGTTTGGCACATAATGAATAGTACCCGTTACCGGATCCACCTGGACAGTTCCATTTTTTGGCATTGTGGTTATCAGCACCGATCCTGGATCCAGATTCCCATTGTCCTTAGCTAGTTCATTATAGACTATGGGTGTATTTGTCCCTGTTATAACGGTTTGTCTATTCACCTTGGGTAAAACCGTAATGATTAATATTCCAGTTGAAGAGGACGGTTCTCCCTGGGAATCCGACAGGGTATAGGGGATAGAAACCGTTCCTGAAAAGATGGGAAGAGAAGTGAAGACCAGGGTGCCGCTTGAATTTGCCATAATGGTACCTATACCGGGTAGGGTTATATTGTTCTGAAGGGTACTATTTCCGGGTGAAAAGTTAACGGACGAAGGATCGACTGGATAAGTACCTGCTTGCGCACTTTGAGGAATACCCAAAATCGTTAAAGGCATTCCTGAATCGGCTAGGACCGAATCGAATGGTTTTGGATTTGGGAGTATTGAACTTTGTACCTGGACCTGAACAGCCCCTATTATTTGGCATCCTGGTACATAAGTTCCCAAAATATAATAGGTTCCCGATTGGCTAATAGCCTTTGGATTGGACAAGGTTTGCGTTCGCATGGAATCCTGGTAATAGGTATACACCAAGTCCGGGGTACTGCCCGAAGTCACTGTCGCCGGGGTAATATCTACCGTAAACGGCTGGGTAACCGGGGCCGGGTTCGTAATCCTTAAAACCAAGGCTGCGGACTCGGTAATCGTTACCCCTATCGCCATACTACAGCCTCCCCCATCGGTCACGATAACCGTATAGCTCCCCGCCCCCAGGTTCATAGCCGTATCGCCCGTTTGTACCGGAACCGTATTCCACATGTACGTATAAGGAGGATAGCCCCCCGTCGCCTCCACCCAGGCCGAGCCCGTCGAATTTCCATGGCATACCACGTTCATCTGCCCCCCTAGCCTTGCCCTTAATGGGGCCGGTGGCTGGGTAATCATAACCGTGGCCGTCGTGGTACAATGATTCGAATCGGAAACCATAACCGTATAGGTTCCGGCAGGTAAGCCTGTAGCAGTAGCCGTCGTTTGAGCCGGAAGGGTGTTCCAGCTATAGGTATAAGAGGAAACCCCACCCTGTGCAACCACCGTCGCCGAGCCCGTGGCATTACCATAACAGAAAACATTCGTCTGGCTGGAAATCGAGGCCGATAAAGCCGCTGCTGGTTGGGTAATCGTTACGCTCGCGGTCGTGGTGCAATTATTCGCATCCGTTACGGTAACGGTATAGGTTCCGGAAGCAAGTCCTGTTGCGGTCGCGCCCGTTTGTACCGGACTAGAATTCCAGCTATAGGTATAAGGTCCTGTTCCTCCCGAAGGGCTCACCGTAGCCGCTCCCGTCGAATTTCCAAAGCAGAGCACATTGGTCTGGCTCGAAATGGAGGCTGATAAAGCCGCCGCCGGTTGGCTTATACTAATATTCGAGGATCCTGTACATCCCATAGAATCTATAACCGTGACGGTATACATGCCAGCCGGCAGGTTGGAGGCTGTAGGCCCAATTTGAAGGGGAATGGTATTCCAGGTATAGGTATAGGGACCAATCCCCCCAGAACCAGAAACCGTGGCAGAACCGGTTGGATTACCAAAACATAGGATATTGGTTTGAAGGATAATTTGAACATTTAATAATGGGGGTACGGTAATACTCATGGTAGAAATACTGGTCGTATCATTAGGACCTGTAATGGTCCATTGAAAATTATACGTACCCGGTATTAAACCATTTACAATAGAATTGTATTGTCCTGGATTTACAATCAAGGCCGTATTGGGACCGGAAACTTCAGACCATAATCCGGTTCCATACTTGGGATTATTTCCGGCTAAAGTTGTCGCTGTAGTAGATCCACAAGCTAAGGTCTGGTTGGGGCCTGCGTTTGACTGGGTCAATAAAGGTGTATTAACAAGGGTTAGCATTGCACTTGAACTACAGGATCCATTCGTAATCGTCCATTGTAATATGTAAGTCCCTTGCAATAATCCATAAAAGGTAGAACTAGGAGAATTTGGATTGGAGAAGGTCCCAATATTGGGGCCCGAAATCTGAGTCCATAATCCCGTTCCCACCACAGGGGTATTGGCAGAAAGGGTTATAAGTGTACTGGGATAGGAATAAATGGTATCAACCGTACTGGCGGGGGTTGGAGGAGCAGAAACTATTACATGCATTAGATTTCCAGACCCGCATCCTCCCACAAGGAGATTAATCTGCCATTGAAAATCATAGGTACCCGGACTTAGTCCGGTGATGGTGGTGGTTGGCGAATTTGGATCTGTAATAGTAACCGGTGTACCTGCAGTTTGAATCCAGGAACCCACCCCATATACAGGGGTATTAGCTGCCATGGTTGTGCTGCTTACATTACAAAGATACTGGTCTGGCCCTGCATTAGAGTTAGTTGGAGCGGGGACAATGGTCAGGGTATCGATGGAACTGGACGAACAAGATCCATTGGTAATGGTCCATTCCAACACATAGGTTCCTACGACCAATCCCGAAAATAAGGAATTAACTGAATTCGGATCACTAAATACCCCCGTATTGGGTCCTGATATTTGGGTCCAGGAACCTGTTCCTAGGGTTGGTGTATTTCCATTTAGATTAAAATAATTATTCCAGGAACATTGGGTTTCATTTGGACCAGCAAAGGCCGGCGTTGGCGGAGCGCTTACGTAGAGGTTTACCTCAGCGGTAGAAGGTGAACAGGAACCATTGGATATGGTCCAGGCAAAGGTATAGGTACCGGGTATTAATCCATTAACCTGGGTATTTGCCGAATCAGGGTTTTGGATGGTAGCAGTATTGGGTCCGGTAACTTCTGTCCAAAGACCTGTACCTATCGCCGGTGTATTCCCTTGTAGCTTGGTGGAGCTTACATTACATAAATTCTGATCGGAACCGGCATTTGAACTTGTAGGAGGGGCATATACTTGTATGATCATACCCTGCCCTTGACCACATCCTCCAAAGTCTATAGTCCAAATAAATTGGTAATTTCCGGGTACCAGCCCGGTTACCATGGCGTTTGGAGAGTGTGGATTGAGTATGGTGGCTATGGGGCCAGAATACTGGGACCAGGTCCCTATACCATAAACCGGGGTATTGCCTGCCAGGGTAGTACTGGTCAGATTGCAAAGGTTTTGATCTGGACCCGGATTGGGAAGGGTATTGGCTTGACAAATAATCGTATCTAAGACCGTGGAGGAGCAGTTTCCATTGGTAATGGACCATTGCAATACATAGGTCCCAACAATAAAACCCATAAAAAGTGATCCTCCTGAATTTGGATTTTGAATAATTAACGAATTAGGCCCAGAAATCTGGGTCCAGGTTCCTATTCCTGTAGTTGGGGTATTCCCATTTAAATAATCATAAAGCACATCGGGACATAAATCGTTTTTTGACTTGGTAACCGAGGCGGTAGTGGGTGGAGCGACCAGGGTAATGATGGCAGTTCCGTTCATTATCTGGGTACAACCTGTGGTATTGGTGGCAATAACCTGGTACGTACCCGCTGTGGTAATATTCGTAAAGCTTATAGAATTTCCAGTCCCTGATAGGGTTTGGGAGGAGGTATTTGCGGTTAAAAATTGAGTAGCTGGAATTATTTGAGTGGATTGCCCTGGATATGACCATTCTAATTTTGCTTGCGCACCGCCCTGGTTTTGAAAATATTCCAAAATTATGGGATAGGTCTGGCCGGCTATTAAATTGACCGTTATACTATTGTCCGTTGAGGGAGTATGAATGGACCAATCATTAATCAGCAAATTTCCATTTACCCAAAGCCGTATTCCATCATCACTGACGGTGGTAAAGGTATAATTCCCGGATACAGGCGCTACCAGATAACCGGACCATCGGACCGAATATTGGGTAGTATTTATTCCGGATGGTCCAAAACCATATACTTCAGGGTAGTTTATTGTCGAATCCACCTGCGTTACGTTGGGAGTACCGCTTAGGGATTCATTATTCCAATATTGGGCCGTTAAGCCCTGCTGAACAAATTGATAGTGTACCCCTGTTTGGGATCCATTTAAATTTATGGTTTGTCCCATACCAGTCGAACAAATGGCTCCACCTCCTGAAACCGTATAGGAATTTGGAAGGGAGGTAGCAAGGGTGGATACCGTTCCGTTCATCAACCCCGTACAACCCGAACTGGAATTTATGGCAATTATTGAATAATTCCCATCTGCATAGGCCTGAAAAGACAAGCCAGAACCTGTACCTTGTATCATTGGCCCTGTATTTACTCCTCCCAGTTGCAATTGATAATTTACCCCTATATCCGAATTGGAAAGGGTTATATTGGCGTACTGCCCTGAGCAATAGGCGCCACCTCCGCCTACATCGTATAGGGAAATGGGAGCAGGTTGGCTAATGGTTACCATGGTAAATTGGGTGGAACCACTGGCATCCATGACCATGATGGAATAGGTCCCGGAAGCAAGAGCATTAAATAAATTGGAACCCTGATAGGAACTACCTCCATCATCCGAATAGGAATACGGCGGGGTGCCTCCGTTAGGCTTAACCGAAATACTACCATCATTTCCCCCATTACAGGTCACATTGATAGAGCTGACTTTTATGGTAAAGGCACAAGAATAGGTATCGCCACTGGGGGTAAAATTATAGGTGCTGATTAAATTGGCTCTTTGAGTATTTGCGAGACAATATTGCAGACCTGCCGCACCAAAATTGGAAGTATGAAAAGTGTTCCCTGCATTGTTCCATCCAATTAAAGTAGAATCATAGGCGGAAGTACTTAAACCTGAACTATCCAGAAAACTATCCATATTGGTGGCATTAAAAATATACCATTTACCAAGGCTATAGGAATAGGATTTGGCTCCATAAAAGGTTCCATTAAAGTTTACAACCTTACTAGTATTCCAATTCCCCAAATTCTGGTTAAAAAGAATATCCTTGTTAAAAATATAAGACATGTCCATAACCTGACCCGTATTCCAATTCCCGATATTCTGATTAAACGATATGGCATTATTGAACAACGAAGACATATTGGTAACCATTCCAGTATTCCAATTCCCAATATTTTGGTTAAAGGCACTGGCGCCAAAAAACATATAGGACATATTTGATACCTGGCTGGTGTTCCAGGCGCCAATAGGTTGGTTAAAGGAATGTGCTCCTAAAAACATGGCCGTCATATTGGTAACCTTTGCCGTGTTCCATGTCCCAATTGCCTGATTAAATGCCTTGGCCCCATAAAATAGGAAGGACATATTCATAACATTACTGGTATTCCAAGCACCTATATTTTGATTAAAGACATTTGCACTATAAAACATATTAGACATGTCGGTAACCTGACTGGTATTCCAGGCCCCTATATCCTGGTTAAATACATTTGCATAGCCAAACATATTGGACATATTCGTGACCTGACCCGTATTCCAGTTTCCTATAGGCTGGTTGAAAGCCCCGGCACTATAAAACATTCCTGACATATTGGTTACCTGTGCCGTATTCCAGTTTCCTATAGGTTGGTTGAAAGCATTGGCATAGTCAAATTGGAAGGTCATATTGGTAACCTGACCCGTATTCCAATTTCCTATATTTTGATTAAATGCAATGGCCGCTGCAAACATATAGGACATATCGGTCCCATTTCCTGTATTCCAAGCACCAATATTCTGATTAAAATCATAGGCCGATTCAAACATTCCTGAGAAATTTTTAACATTTCCTGTGTTCCAATTCCCTATATTTTGGTTAAATGAATAGGCACTATTAAACATGGAATTCATATTCGTAATAGTACCGGTATTCCAATTATTGAAAGAGGTATTACCCACCAAGGCATAGCATTCCCAAAACATATTGGACAAATCCGTAACTCCGGTTAGCACCGGAGAATCCGTCGCTACAACATCCATATTTAAACAACCATAAAAGGCAGCATTAAAACTTTCCCAATTCATATTGGAACCCCATTGGTCAATAGAGAATAATTTTTGACCATCCCCTCCTCCATTAAAATAAATGGCTGGAAAAGTTCCCGAAATTCGAATGGCATACGTTCCGGGAGCGGCATACGTATGGGTGATATCTCCGGAAACTCCCGTACTAAAATTTCCATCTCCCCAATTCACCGAATAATTATAGGTATAAGCACCATTCGTAGGTATGGTAAACTGATTACTTGCCGAGATACCCGGATTGGAGGTTTTTACAGAAATTACAAAATCGGTCGTTTGTGCTTTTGTAGGCGAAAACCACGTTAGAAAAATAAAAAACGCAAGAAAGAAAATTGGTACGGGCCTTTTAAAGTTTTTCTTTATTTCCATTGTAAAAACTATCAGACCAAATTGGATCTAAGATTCCGGGAAGAACAATGCATTTATATTGTTCGGTAAGAATCTCTGCAATACGAATGCAATCAGTAGAAAGTTACAGGGGAAGATTCATTATCCATTAAAAGAATTGCGTATAGCCTATTTTGATAGAAAATCTCTGAAAAGTATTCAAGTCTTATTTTCTACCGGATCGAATAATAGTAGTATAACCACTATATTGTTTATTTGTCCCATTGATATTGACCTTCAAAACATAGAAATAGGTTCCCTCACTGAGGTTCGATCCATCCCATATCCTTCCTCCCTGCATATAACTGCCTGCCTGGTACACCTGGTTTCCCCAGCGATTGAATATGTCGATGGTATTCTCCGGATAATCCTGCAATCCCTGGATCAAAAACGTATCGTTGATCCCATCCCCATTGGGTGAAAAAAGGGTAGGAATGGTTAATAATTCTCCTTTCTTATCGATGGTGAGGATGGATATATTATTGGCAAGATCAGGGTCCTTCGATAAGCTCGTCACATAGACCGTATTCGTAATAGAACCCAGCTGGGTGGTATTGACCGTGATCACCAGTGTATCCGTGGCCCCACTCTTCAGGGACGGAATCGTCCAGGTAATACTATTATTTCCCGCATTCTGATTGTAATTTCCAGCACTTTGCTTCCCTTTCTGAAAGCCTACCCCATTTGGAAGGGTATCCTGGACTATAATGCCTGTAGCCAGGGCCGGACCATTATTGGTCACTAGTATCGTATACGTATAGGTATCATTATCCACCACCGGCGGCACCGTATCCCGTATCGCTATATCCGATATGGCCGACACCGTAAAGGTAAGCGTTGCCAGATTGGAGCATAAAGGAACCGGAATCGTTTTATCACAAACCGTATACACCAGGCTATCCGTTCCCGCATACCCCGGGTTCGGTACATAATGAATAGTACCCGTTACCGGATCTACCTGCACTTGTCCATTTTTAGGGTTCGAGACGATTTGCACCGATCCGGGATCCAGGTTCCCTAAATCCTTGGCCAGTACATCATACGTGAAGGGCGTATTCGTTCCCGTCGTCACCGTATCCGGAATCGCTCTCGGGCGTACAACGAACACCAGATTCCCCGTACTAGCCGATGCCTCTCCCTGTATATCCGATAGGGAATAGGGAACCGATACCATCCCTGAATAGCTGCCCAACGGGATAAATACCACCGTACCCGAGGCATTGGCCGTAAACGTGCCTATGCCCGGAAGGGTCAGGCTATGTTGAACAGTACCCGTTCCCGGAGAGAAATTAATCGACGATGGATCAATCGCATAGGTACCCGGAATGGCCTTCTGGCTAAGCCCCGGCAAATTCACCGGAATACCCGCAAATGTGTTTATTGTATCCGCCGGTACCGGCATAGGCAGTACCGAGGCCTTGATCGTTACCTGCACCCCTCCCACTACCGTGCAGCCGGGTCCATTCGTCCCCACGATATAATACCGGCCCGATTGGCTAATAGCCTTTGGATTGGACAAGGTTTGCGTTAGCATGGAATCCTGGTAATAGGTATACACCAAGCCCGGGGTACTGCCCGAAGTCACTGCCGCCGGGGTAATATCTACTGTAAACGGCTGGGTAACCGGGGCCGGGTTCGTAATCCTTAAAGCCAAGGCTGCGGACTCGGTAATCGTTACCCCTATCGCCACACTACAGCCTCCCCCATCGGTCACGATAACCGTATAGCTCCCCGCCCCCAGGTTCATGGCCGTATCGCCCGTTTGTACCGGAACCGTATTCCACATGTACGTATAAGGAGGATAGCCCCCCGTAGCCTCCACCCAGGCCGAGCCCGTCGAATTTCCATGGCATACCACGTTCATCTGCCCCCCTAGCCTTACCCTTAATGGGGCCGGTGGCTGGGTAATGGTCACCATCGCCATCGTCGTACAGCCCGCTGCATCCGTCAACGTCACCGTATATATCCCCGCCGCCATGCCTATTGCCGTTTGCGTAGTCTGCACATTCGGCGTATTCCAACTATAGCTATACGGTGCCGTTCCCCCTGTGGCCATCACCGTGGCCGTACCCGTAGCGGTCCCATAACAGGATACCGGCGTCTGCGTCGAAATCACCGCCGATAAAGGCGCCACTGGTTGACCCAGGGTCACACTATCGGTCAAACTACAACCCGAACCATCGGTAATCGTTACGGTATACGTACCCGACGATAAGCCGGTCGCCGTCGCAAAGGTCTGTACCGGACTGGTGTTCCAGGCATAGGTATAACTACCCGAACCGCCCGAAGCGGTCACCGTCGCTACCCCCGTCGCATTCCCATAACAGAGAATCTGGGTCTGGATCGTAATATTATCCGATAATGGAGCCGCCGGCTGGTGAATCACCACCTTCTTGGTCAGCGAACAACCCAGGGAATCGCTCACCGTCACAAAATAAACCCCGGCTATTAATCCCGAAGCGGTGGCCGTGGTTTGAACCGGACTCGTCGTCCAGCTATAGCTATACGGAGCCGTACCCCCCGAAGGGCTCATCGTAGCCGAACCCGTCGCATTCCCATAGCAGAGTACATCCGTTTGCGAGGAAATACTCGCCGATAGAGCCTGAGGCTGGGTAATGGTTACCGTAGCCGTCGTGGTACAATGATTCGAATCGGAAACCATAACCGTATAGGTACCGGCCTTTACATTCGAAACCGTAGCAGAGGTCTGAACCGGAAGGGTGTTCCAGCTATAGGAATAGGGGGAAACCCCGCCTTGTGCAACCACCGTCGCCGAGCCCGTGGCATTACCATTACAGAAAACATTGGTCTGGCTGGAAATCGAGGCCGTTAACGCTGCTGCCGGTTGGGTGATCGTTACGCTTGTCGTGGTCGAACAATTATTGGCGTCCTTGACCGTCACCGTATAGGTTCCGGCAGCAAGGCCTGTGGCCGTTGCGGTGGTTTGAACCGGGGTAGAATTCCAACTATAGGTATAGGGTCCGGTGCCTCCGGCTGGACTAGCCGTAGCCGCCCCAGTTGCATTCGCGAAGCAAAGTACATTGGTCTGGCTCGAAATCGAGGCCGATAAAGCCGCTACCGGTTGGGTAATCGTTACACTCGCTGTGGTCGAACAATTATTCGCATCCTTAACCGTCACCGTATAGGCTCCGGCAGCTAAAGCTGTAGCCGTGGCCGTCGTTTGAACCGGACTCGTATTCCAGGAATAGGTATAGGGCCCGGAACCTCCGGCTGGACTGGCGGTAGCCGCTCCTGTCGAATTCCCAAAACAAAGTACATTGGTCTGGCTAGAAATCGAGGCCGTTAAAGCCGATGCCGGTTGGGTGATCGTTACGCTTGCCGTCGTGGAGCAATTATTCGCATCCTTGACCGTCAAAGTATAGTTTCCGGCAGCTAATCCTGTCGCCGTAGCGGAGGTTTGAACCGGAGTCGTATTCCAGGAATAGGTATAGGGCCCGGTACCTCCGGAAGGGCTTACGGTAGCCGCTCCCGTTGCATTCCCAAAGCAAAGTACATTGGTCTGGCTGGAAATCGAAGCCGATAAAGCCGCTGCGGGTTGGGTGATCGTTACGCTGGCCGTGGTGGAGCAATTATTCACATCTTTTATGGTAACTGTATAGGTTCCGGCAGCAAGTCCTGTAGCCGTAGCGGTGGTTTGCACCGGGGTAGAATTCCAACTATATGTGTAAGGGCCGGTACCTCCGGCTGGACTAGCGGTAGCCGATCCGGTTGCATTCCCGAAGCAAAGGACATTGGTCTGGCTCGAAATAGAGGAAGATAAAGCCGCTGCTGGTTGGGTGATCGTTACGCTGGCCGTCGTAGAGCAATTATTCGCATCGGTAACCGTAACGGTATAGGTTCCAGCTGCTAATCCTGTGGCTGTAGCCGTGGTTTGAATCGGGCTGATATTCCAGGAAAAGGTATACGGCCCGGTGCCTCCGGAAGGACTAGCCGTAGCCGAACCCATTGCATTCCCAAAGCAAAGGACATTGGTCTGGTTCGAAATCGATGCCGATAGGGCTGCCGCCGGTTGGGTGATCGTTACACTCGCCGTGGTAGAGCAATTATTCACATCTTTTACCGTGACCGTATAGGTTCCGGCAGAAAGGCCTGTAGCCGTAGCCGTGGTTTGAACCGGACTCGTCGTCCAGCTATAGGTATAAGGCCCGGTGCCTCCTACTGGACTGACCGTGGCCGTGCCGGTGGAATTACCAAAACAAAGCACATTGGTCTGGCTCGAAATCGAAGCCGTTAAAGCCGCTGCCGGTTGGGTGATCGTCACGCTGGCCGTGGTCGAGCAATTATTCGCATCCGTTACGGTAACGGTATAGGTTCCGGCAGCTAAGGCAGTTGCCGTAGCCGTGGTTTGAATCGGGCTGGTATTCCAGGAATAGGTATAAGGTCCGGTTCCTCCAGACGAACTGGCGGTAGCTGCTCCCGTCAAATTACCAAAGCAAAGGACATCGGTCTGGCTCGAAATCGAGGCCATTAAAGCGGCCAATGGCTGACTTAAGGTTATCGTACTCACGGCCGAAGTACAGCCCAAACCATCCTTGACAATTAATTGGTAGGTGCCGGCAGGTAAGCCATTAAAAGTCCCTGATCCATAATAGTTCGATCCATTATTAATCGAATAGGTATACGTTCCATTGCCTCCCCCCCCTACTAGCACAATCGAACCATTCGCTCCTCCATAACAGGAGATGTTCGTCAAGGTCGTAGAACTGATAGTGACCACAGGATTGATCGTGATCACCGCACTTCCATTCATGTTTTGGGTACAGCCTGTCGTAGTATTCGTGGCCAAAACGGTATACGAACCGGCAGCAGTCACCGGGAAATTCAAGGAAGAACCTGTCCCCGCCACCATCGATCCCGTATTCACCCCACCTATTTGTAATTGATAATTTACCCCCGTCTGCGACCCACTCAACACAATAATCGTACTGGATCCACTGCATATGAGGGCTGTGCCACTGACCGTATACAAGGTTGGCAAAGGATTGACCGTTATCGCGGCACTCCCCGACATGGTTTGACTACAGCCCGTGGTTGAATTGGTAGCGATGATCGTATAGGTCCCTGCTGTACTAACCGGGAAATTTAAACTCGACCCCGTTCCCGCCAATAGGGAACCCGTCGTGACATTGGTGAAAAATTGTGTGGAAGGAATAACTACGGGATTCGAAACCCCAGGATAAGACCAATATAAAATAGTTTCGGCCTGTCCATTGGTTTGGTTATACGCATATCGAATCGGGTAAGACTGACCCGCCACTAAACTTATCGTTCCCGTGAGGGGGCCTGGCGAGGGGCCTGGGTAGGAATAACCATAATGATTGATAATCGTAACCCCGTTTACCGTTAAGTATCCGCCATCATCGGCGATCAGCGAGAACGTATACATACCCGTTACAGGCGCTATAATATAGCCCGTCCAAATTGCCGTCACATTCGTCAAATTTACCCCGGAAGGAAAGCCCGTCGATCCCCCATACCCTAAATAAATATCATCAATATTGCCCTCGGTCTGGGTGACAACCGGAGAGCCTGAAGGCGTCAAATTCCCCGAAGCCACTGTAGAATTATAATATTGAACCGTAAGGCCCGGGGTACCCTGGATTAATTGATAATTTACCCCATTGTCCGATCCACTCAAGGTAATATTGGTACTCGATCCAGCACAGACGGCCGTATTCGAACTACCTACCATATAGGTATTCGGTAATGAATTGACTGATATAGGAAGGCTTCCCGACATCAATTGGGTACATCCCGTGGTGGTATTCGTAGCCAAAACCGTATACGTACCTGACGTATTGACCTGAAACGTTACAGGAAAGGAAGTGCCGTTCAAGGACGGGCCAATAGCCACCCCATTATTAAGTAATTGATAATTTACCCCCGACTGCGTACCGGATAACAACACCGTCGTAGAAAAACCAGAGCAAACTACATTGGAAGGACTGCTAATCGAAAATACGGTAATAGCGGATGATTGGGTAATCGTGGCACTGGCCGTCGTCATACAATTCCCTGCATCCGTTACGGTAACCGTATAAGTTCCAGCAGCAAGTCCGGTGGCCGTTGCCGTCGTTTGAACCGGAGTCGTATTCCAGGAATAGGTATAGGGTCCGGTGCCGCCAGAAGGACTTACTGTAGCCGCTCCCGTTGCATTCCCAAAACATAGCACATTGGTCTGGCTGGAAATCGAAGCCGTTAAAGCCGCTGCCGGCTGGGTAATCGTTACGCTCGCCGTAGTCGAGCAATTATTGGCATCCATTATGGTCACCGTATAAGTTCCGGCAGGGAGTCCAGTAGCCGTAGCCGTCGTTTGAACCGGACTCGTATTCCAGGAATAGGTATAGGGCCCGGTACCTCCGGCTGGACTAGCCGTAGCCGAGCCTGTCGAATTCCCAAAGCAAAGCACATTGGTCTGGCTCGAAATCGAGGCCGTTAAAGCCGCCGCCGGTTGGGTGATCATGATACTCGCGGTTGTGGTACAAGCATTCCCATCGGTAACGGTACAAATATAGGTGCCCGCCGGTAATCCCGTTGCCGTAGGGGTCGTCTGTACAGGACTTGAATTCCAGGAGAAGGAATAGGGATAGGTACCTCCCCCCGTCGATATGGTGGCCGTTCCGGTGGAATTTCCAAAACAAAGTACATTGGTATGGGAAGTAACACTGGCCGATAGGGCTGCCGGTTGGGTTAAGGTTATACTCGTGAAAAGGGTACAACCATTCCCGTCTTTAATATAAATGGAATAGGTGCCTGCCGATAGGCCATTAAAGATATTCGAGCTTTGGTAGGTAAGACCCCCGTCATCCGAATAGGTAATGGTACCCGTTCCCCCAGATCCATGGGCATTGATACTGCCATTGCTTCCCCCATAACAGCTTATATTGGTGCCCGAAACAGATAATCCCAGGGCAAAGGGCTGGCTAATCGTCATTGGGGTATTGGTCGAACTACATCCTCCATTATCCACCACCATAATATTATAAGGGCCAGGGGCTAATCCGGTGAAAATATTGGAAGCTTGATAGCTGGTGCCATTATTGATGGAATAGGAATAATTCCCATTGCCACCCGTGGCATTGATCGTGATCTGACCCGTAGAATATCCACTACAAAGCGGATTTACCTGGGTATAGGTAAAGGTGATAGGGTTTGCCGTCGAAACGGTAATCGTTTGCAGGGCAGAGGTACAGCCACCGGCATCTTTTACTATGACGGAATAATTCCCGGAAGACAAGCCAGTAAAAATATTGGAAGCCTGGTAGCTCGCACCTCCGTTATCGGAATAGGATAAGGGAGCGACCCCTCCCGAAGCATTCACTGTTATTTTCCCGGTACTGGCTCCGGAACATCCGGAGGGACCTATGCTGGTCGTAAAATTTATAGAAGGTGCAGGACCGGTTACCGTAAAGGACGTGGTATAAAGACAGCCATGAGCATCTTTGATATAAATGGTATAGGTTCCTTCGCCCACGTTAAGAAAACTACCACTTTGATAGGTGATACCATCCAGGGAATAGGTATATGGGGGAGTGCCATTTTGTGCATTGGGATATAAATGTCCATTGGCCAATCCATAACAGGAAGGGGCCTGACCAACAAATGGACTTGCGGTTAGGGGAAGGGGACTAAGTAGATAATAGGAATTTGCCACGTCCAATAAGCAACCCTTGGCATCGACCACATAAAGATTATAATTGGATCCGGTGGCAAGACCGGTAAAAATATTGCTGGATTGATAACTAGAACCGCCATTAATGGAATATTGGTAGGGAGGGGTCCCACCATGCGCATTATTGAAAATAATAGAACCATTGCTCAATCCGGAACAACTTGGTTGGATTTGAGAAACCGAATCAACACCTAAAGCCGCATTGGGTTGGGTTAGGGTAAGAGGATACACCGAGGAAGTACAGCCCAATCCATCTCTTACCAGGGTGGAATAGGTACCCGCACTTAATCCTAAAAAGGTACCCGAGGAATAATAGGTGGTTCCGTTATCAATAGAATACATATAGGAACCATTTCCCCCAGCTCCGGAAAGAATTAAAGATCCATTGGTTCCCCCAAAACAGGAAACATTATTCAGGATACTGGAGGCTAAGGTAACACTCGGATTAATGGAAACTTGGGCATTCCCCGACATAGTTTGAACACAGCCAGAGGAAGAATTGGTGGCTAGAATGGTATAGGTACCTGCCGAAATTCCGGTAAAAATCAGGGGCGAACCCGTACCGGCTACCGGTGACCCAGCATTTACCCCGCCCAATTGTAATTGGTAGTTTACCCCAGATTGAGAACCCGATAAATTTATCGCGATGCCAGAACCACCAGAACAGTACGTTCCCCCTCCCGAAACAGTATAGGTGTTCGGCAAGGGATTATTTATTACCGTAATGGTCGATTGCGAAGAAGCACAGGAACCATTTGAAATGGTCCATACAAATTTATAGGTACCCGGAATTAAACCGGTAACAGAGGTTAGGGCTGAATCGGGTTTCGCAATAGTTGCTGTATTGGGACCTGAAAATTGGGTCCATTTCCCTATCCCAATTAAGGGCCTATTCCCGGCAAGGTTTGTAGAGGTTTGGTTACAAAATGTTTGATCGGGGCCTGCGTTTGCGGTGGTAGGGCTTGCATATACATTCACAATCATGCCCTGTCCCTGACCACATCCTCCAAAATTTATCGTCCAAATAAATTGGTAGTTTCCCGGAACGAGTCCTGTTATGGTTGCATTTGGGGAATGGGGATTCACAATAGTTGCAGCTGGTCCGGAATACTGGGACCAGGTTCCTGTGCCATATATCGGGGTATTACCTGCCATGGTGGTGCTGGTAACATTGCAAAGGTTTTGATCGGGGCCTGGATTCGGAGTGGTATTGGCCTGACAAATTATGGTATCTAAAACACTGGAAGAACAATTGCCATTTGTAATCTTCCATTGAAGCACATAGGTTCCTGCTATATACCCTTGAATAAGAGAACCTCCTGAATTTGGACTTTGAATAGTGACCGTATTAGGTCCTGAAATCTCGGTCCAGGTTCCTGTCCCTATACTGGGAGTATTCCCGTTTAAATAGGAATAGAGTGTGGTAACACATAAATTATTCGAAGATTTTGCCACGGTAGACGTTGTGGGCGGCGGTACCACCGTAATGGTTGAACTTCCATTCATGTTCTGGGTACATCCCGTACTGGTATTGGTGGCCACCACCGTATAAGTGCCAGCGGCAGAAACCGGGAAGTTTAGAGCAGAGCCTGTTCCTGGAATAATTTGACCGGGGCTTATATTGGTATAAAACTGGCTTGCAGGAATAACTGCTAAGTTAGGCTGACCCGGATAGGACCAGGAGAGTATGGTTTCTGCTGCTCCTTGTCCTTGTAAATAAGCATATCGAATAGGATAGGCCTGTCCTGCCGTTAAATTTATGGTACCTGTAAACGGACCAGAGGTGCCAGACCACCCCCAAGTAAAATGATTAATGATATTAACCCCGTTAATGGTTAAATATCCCCCATCATCAGCAATTAAGGAAAAGGTATAGGTACCCGTAACCGGGGCAATAATATAACCTGTCCAAATGGTTGTAAAATAGGTCGTATTGACCCCAGAAGGAGGACCGGTAGCGCCACCATAATACGAGTAAACATCATTAATATTGGGTTCTGTTTGGGTTATAACAGGAGATACAGGAGGGGTTTGATCTCCGGTGGCTCCTGTCAAACTATTATAATTATAATAATTGGCAATAAGACCAGGAGCACCCTGGATTAACTGGTAATTTATACCAGCTTCCGATCCGCTTAAGGTTATATTGGTACTGGAACCCGTACAAATGTTCCCCGTATTGCCGACGGTAAATTGGGTAGGTAAGGGGTTTACCGTTATCGGTATACTGCCATTCATTAACTGGCTACAACCCGTAGAAGCATTGATAGCCTGGATGGTATAAGTTCCTGCTGAACTTACCGGAAATGTGATGGTAATATTAAAGCCTTCTCCAGGAACCAACGAACCATACGGAGCTCCATTTAATAGTACTTGATAATTAACGCCTTGGTCGGAATTAGGAATGGATAAATAAGCGGTTGAGCCCGAACAAATGGTATTTGTCGAGGTGGTAACCGGATAAATATTGGGTAGGGGATTTAAGGAAACGCTGGCCGAACCCGACATAATCGTCTGGCAGCCGGTGGCATTGGTGGCAATGACCTGGTAGGTACCGGCCCCAGTAATATTGGTAAAGCTTATGGGGTTCCCGGTTCCGGCGACGGTTTGACCGCTAATATTGGCCGTAAGAAATTGACTTGCGGGAATAATTTGGGTGGATTGACCCGGGTAGGACCATTCCAATTGAGCCTGGGTGCCTCCCAGACCCTGATAATACTCTAAATTAATAGGGTATATCTGTCCAGCCGTTAAATTAACCAAACCACTGCTATCAGTGGCAGTTACATGGTTGGACCAATCATTCAGCACTAAATTTCCATTAATCCAAAGCCTTATTCCATCGTCCGAAAGGGTTTTAAAGGTATAGTTGCCACTAACCGGAGCTATAATATAGCCTGTCCACCGGGTTGAATAGGCGGTAGGATATACTCCTGAGGGTCCAAAGCCTCCCGTAGAATAGGGATAATTTACGTTCGGTTCCACCTGGCTCGCTACCGGGGTTCCAGCAAAATCCACATTATTCCAATATTGAGCGGTTAGACCCTGTTGCTCAAATTGATAATTAACTCCGGTCTGCGAACCACTCAGCTTAATAGTAACTCCTGTTCCTCCTGAACAATAGGCTCCTCCCCCACTAACCGTAAACGTACTGGGTAGTGAGGTCGAAGTCGTCGTCACACTTCCATTCATTAGGGTGGAGCAGGTGGTATAGGAATTCGAACCCACTAGGGTATAAGTACCATTGGCAGAGGCGGGAAAGGATAATTCAGCTCCAGTTCCTACAAGGATTGTGCTGGTGGGTACCCCATTTAAGTATAATTGGTAATTAATTCCATAATCCGATTTTGACAGGGTAATATTTCCATGTCCCCCAAGGCAATATGCTCCACCCCCTCCAACAGTATAGGCCGTGGGCGGGGCAGAAATAATTAATCGTTGATTGGTAGTTAATGCACCCCCATCATAGGTATAAAATACCGTATCGACCCCTGGGGTGCTGGTAGCCAGGTTAATTTGCCCGGTACTTGGATCCAGGGATAAACCTGTGGCAGAAGTACTGAAGGTTCCTCCCGGCAAGCCTGTTATGGTAGGGCTAACGGTTCCATTATTGGTACAGAGAAAACTGGCTGGATAAGAAATGGTGGTATTGGGGATGGTAAGCAGGGTATAATACCCATTGGCAATTTTGGAGGCCGGAACCGCAAAGGAGACTGTAAAACCGTTCACCGTTCCGGCATTCACTAAAATGGAATTGGTTCCGGAACTAAAACTACCATCCGAAGAATTAAACAATAAGGCATAGGTAGCCCCAAAGGCAGGGCTGGAGGCATTATAATCCTGAAAATTAAAATTCAAGCTGATATTTCCGGACGCATTACCTCCGTTCTTCATTATATACCAGGATCGGTTCCAATAACTTAGATTGCTGCCTATACCTGTCAGATTCTTTCCTGTTAAAACCGTATTGGCCTGTCCATTATGCGCCCCCATGATATAGCCGGGATTGGAGGCATTGAGGAAATCTGATGCATTGGAACCACTGCTAAAACCCAATCCATCGGTCGATCCATTCAAGGTGTTTTGAGGGTTGGAAAGAACGAAATCAGAACTATTGGTATACCCAATCCCCACCAGGTTTTGATTATAGCTTGTACTCGTAGGTGGTGTAAATTTGGTGGAACTAATGGTGGTTCCCCATTCGGTAGCCAGGTAATTTTCTAATATAATTCTTTGGGTAGTGGATAAAGCCGTGTTAAAAAACAAGATTTCCGAAAGGATTCCGTCAAAATAGGAGTCAGAGGTCCAACTACTTTTGCCTATATAATTCTGCGTTCTGGTAATAGAATTCGGAATATAGGTTATGGAAGATCCTAATTGTCCCGTAGAGGATTGAGGAGAACCTGCGGAATAAAAACTAACAGTACTAGTATTACCGGGGGTACCTCCGGCCTGAACAGACTCAAATAAATTAAAGGCTAAAGGATTTATAGGATTCGTGGTGGTATACGTTTGAGCATACCCTCCAACATATCCCTCGCTGAAAAAATTATTCGTATTATAATATCTTCCGTAATCAATATTACTACTCTGCTGCCCATTTCCAAAACAAATAACCTTGTTCCAATTAGAATTGGTGGGAAAAAAGCTAAGCATAGCCATATTGCTTTGTCCTGAAGAAAAGGACATGGAAGCGGGGAGAGAAGGAAGGGTTAAAAATTGAGAATTGGTACTACTGTATAATACTGCCGGCCGGGCATTCGGTCCTGCGTTGAAACTATATACCGGCATTTGGGAGGTAATGGATTGGGAAAAATTATAGCCGTTTCCACTTAAATCATTCCATTGGCTTACCTGGTTACTGGCATTATAGGTTAAAGAAGAGGCTTTATTAGCGTTGAGCCAGATTTGAAGATTGGAATTCCCTAATCCACCAGGATAATACTGACTAAAAGCCCTATTATTTCCAAAAAAATTGATGAATAAACCTAAAGAGAGAAAATAGAGATATCGTATCAATTTTCTTTTTAGGCTCATATTCTATTTCAAAATTCCTGCAGGGATAGTTTGATTTTTAAAGGAATTCTAATTTTGGATTCCTCTATTCAAGCTATTTTTTACGTTTAGGAAATAGATATGTTACAATAGTCAAGGAAAGGAAATTTTTATTATCCATTCATAAAGCCCTGACAAGGAGATTAAAAAACCCAATGGATTGGAAACCATGGCATTTGCGCAAATTAGCAGGAAGGAAATTCCAATAAGATTGCGTTCTACCTCCCGCAGGGCGATTTAAAGGGACAAAATTCGCAGGTTTTTGTATTAGGGGTTTGGGTAAAGGGAATATTGGGATTGAAAAGGTTTTCCAGGCTTTTCTTCAAATTTTTTTCAAAATTCACCAATTCATTTTCTAGAAAAGCTCCGGCAAGGGCAATGGTATTTTTACCATTCGCTTTTAAATCCGGGTATTGCTCTAGCTCCTGTTTAGCATTAGACTTTTTAAACCGGGTATCGGGAATCAAGCTTCGCACCGTATATAAATTAGGTTCGGCAATAGGTATTTTTAAAGCTATACGGGCTATATAGGAATAAAACAAGGCCTGTATAAGGGCCTTATTAACCTTGGCCCTATCCGGATCAAAATTATCTTCCAGGGAGCTATATTTCGATGCCTCTTTCCCTGTTTTATAATCTACTAACCTGTACATTCCCTCTCTAAAGTCCAACCGATCTAAAATCCCTTTAAGGATTATTTTTTGATCCTTATTTTGAATTTTAATGGAAAATGGGGTAAAGAAATTTTCAGTGTATTCCAGGAATAACACCTTAAAGGGTACCAGTTTCATATCATGATGGAGTATTTTTTCGGCATACTCCTGAATAATGGCCAGGGCAATTTTATCCTTCCCATTTAATATAGAGGAATCATTCTGATTAGGATAATTTATAGTAAGAAAAGACTGAACGCAAAGACTTTCCAAGGCTTTCATCTTCTTTTCAAGGAAATCCTTATCGATTTCTATTCCATCCCCAGTACTCTCCTTATAAACTTCGAAAAGTACCAAATGCAGCACTTTTCCTAATTGCTGGGCATCCAGACTTTCCGTCAAGGTCTCCTCTTCCTTGATGCCGGCTATATATCGAAAATAAAATTGTAAAGAGCAGCTTAAATAGGTGGTAAACCGGGAGGCAGACAGAATGGAGGGATTTTTTTCGGATGAACGAAAATACTTTTCCAATTCCTCCCAAACTTTCCCCGTCTTTTCCACACGAATGGATTTAAGTTCCATGGTTTGGAAATTGGGGGCATAATTAAAATGTTGAATCTTTAACCCGGATTCATATTCTATTTGACGCAGAAACCGGCTTGGCTCACCCGAATTATTCTCGTCCTGGATGGAATTATAGAGTATAGAAATATCCTGGCTACGATGAAAAAGCCTATAAAAAACATAGGCTACTAAAGCTTCCTGATCTTCCTGCACAGTTAATCCATAAGCTTTTCGAATGGAATGAGGTATAAAACTCTCACCTTTTAATGGTTTGGGAAGAAAGGTTTCTGAGGCCCCCAAAATATAAAGGTCCTCAAAATCAAGTGCCCGGGTTTCCATTAATCCCATAATTTGTAATCCCTGAAGGGGCTCTCCTTTTAAAGGCACAGATAGGGATTTCAAAACTTTTTTCAGCAGCAGTAGGGTTAAAGAAAAAGGGATTCTTTGATTTTCAAAGGTCAATTGATCGTTGAGCTTGACCAATTCCTTAATGGTGGCTGTTGCCAGTTCCCAATCCAGACCCATTAAATTCCCAGCGGAAAAATCAATCCCAATCTCTATCCACTCAATTAAATCTACTATTGGATAGAAGGATTTGGAAGAATCCTTTCCTAAAATTTCCATAATAGGAAAAGCTATCTGGAAATCGGCCCTTGTAATTTCTTTTTGTCCAATCGATAAAATCCATTCCCTGAATTCCCTCTTCTGATCCCTATCTAATGGAGACAGGGCATGATCCAATACCTTTTCCAAATCCTTCATTAAAAAAGTATCTCTTTTTTGTATCCCAATTTTCTCCTGAAAATCTAGCCAAATCTGAATAAATCCGAATAATGGGGAATTTAATAAGGAATACCCCATAGTTATATTCAATAGTATTTCCTTCCCCTTTTTATCCCTTGGCAGAGATTGCAAAACCGGAATTAATAGGTTTTCATCCGCCAGAACCAGGGCGGTTTTGGAAATCGAATCCTGGGGAGTATTGGAAAGATTCTTCATTAACTGGGGCAGGAACTTTGCCTGTGCCACCCTACCTTGAATGGCATAAAGGCTTATCTTCTTTTCCTTTTGCCTTAAAAACGCATTTGGCTTACCCAGGGCATTCTCCAAATTAAATTTCTCCAAATTCCTGCGCAAGAACCTTCCGGCCTCCTGAAATTCATCCTCGATATAATATTCATCCACATCAAAATAAAATAGAGCCCTGCCCTCCTTTTGCCATTTCTGAAACAGGATGGATTCTGATTTACTCAAGGCATTAAAGCCTATAAAAACCAATTTGCCTTTTTGGTAGGGGTTTAGAAATTGGGGAATATCCTCCTTTCCTTCGGCTAAATTGCGATAAAGTTTGCCCTGAGTACTAAGTCCCTTTTCAATTAAAATCTGATGGAACCGGGTATAAACCCTTTCCATCTTATTCCACATTCGAATGAATTGTTCCTGATGCCCCTGCATTTTGTTGGGAGAGAAACCTGACCAAAATCCTTTCAGGAACGCCAATTGTTCTTCATCCAGGTTTCCAAAATCGCGGTCAATGATGGCCAAATCTCTAAGATCCTGGTAAATCTTTTGTACCGGTATTAAATCCTCGTCCAAACCGGAAAAATCGGCCAAAATAGTCTGGCCTATATGATAGAACCGGTCCATGGTCAGCGATTCCCATTCTCCAGGTTCAAGACAATCCTGAAAAGCCTCCCAAAGGGAGAAAAACTGGCTTAGATTATCGGCAATTTTTAAATGAGAAGATAAACCAAAAAATTCCTGAATGGTGAATAAATCGGGACTCCAAACGGGTTTCTCCTGATGGGCTGCCAAATAGTTTTGCATAAAAACAAGGGGTCTTTTATTGACAAAAACCAAGGCCGAATGCGCCAATCCACCCCCTAATTTTATCGTTAAATCTTCTACAACTTCTTCTAAAAAGCTCTTCATTTCCGCCTTCAGGAATTAAAAACCTCTATTAATTGCTCCTGGAATCCATAAAAAAGATAAGCACGTACCCCTGGATATCCCATTTGTTTTAATAAGTCCGCATACCCAAGAACCTGGGTTTTATGTTCCCTTTCCTGGTTTTGGGTAAACTTATAATCTAATACCAGGGTCTCCTGGTCCTTGAATAAAATCTTATCCGGCCGGTAAACCGCTCCTTTTCCAGCCAGTATCGTTCTTTCCCTGTACACCGACCCGGTATTCTCCATTAATCTTTTTAGCTCCCAATGGTTCATAATTTTTTCCAGCTGTATTTTTAGTTCATCGGTTTGGGAGGCTAAAAAAAGACCTTCATTCCTTGATTCTAATAGAACCTTATCCAAATCCCTGATATCCTCCAGTTTGGATAAGATTTGATGGAGCAGGTTTCCATTTTCTGCCGCTTTATTCATTCGGAACCGGTTTTTACTATCCAGACTATTCATAGATTCTTTTTCACTCAATAAGCCTGAAACGGAATAGGTTTCCAAATCAAAAATCTTCGAAGGGATTCCGTTAATTGGCTCCTGCTTAGAGATATCACCCCATTCAATCTTCACCATTTGCTTCTCCTCCTTTTTCAATAAACCCATTCGGATTAAAGAATAATAGAGAATGTTCCCCATATTTTTACTCTCCTCGAAGGTTTTCATGGCATTTTTAGAAGGTAGGGAACTGGTTATAAAAATAAAGTCCCTGGCCCTTGTTAAGGCTACATATAAGGTGTTTAAGGAATCCAGATAGGTATCCATTAATTCCTTGAAATAGTCTTTCGAAACCAGAGATTTTGATAATTCCTGGGTAAACTTTACCGGAACCAAACCTAATTCCTCAAATTCGGTATTACGGGTAGATATCCAAATATCATTGGCGATTCCTTTCAAACTCCAGTCTCCAAATGGAATAAAGACGGCCCGGTAGGCCAAACCCTTCGCTTTATGAATCGTGGAAATTTGGATGGCATTCGGGCTATTCCCCGACGACAAACCCTTTTCTTTACCTTCCTGTTCCCAATAATCCAGAAAGTTCCGGATACCTTCCTCTCCATATTGAGAAAAATCAAGTATAAGATCCCGAAATCCCAGTAAAAAAGGTTTAAACTCGGGATAATGGTTTAAACGGAATGCATCCATCAAATATTCTATAATCTCCCCCAGGGGTAGGGAAATCAGTTTTGATTTATTTTGGTAAATCTTTTCTGGAAGAAATTTCTCAAGTTCCTCTATATTATTTTCTAAAATTTCTTCCTGGGGAAAGCTTCGGTTTTCAATATCAGCCAAAAGAATCAAGCAGGAGCAAAGGTTTAATTTCGTTTTTCCCGAAAAATCATTTAGATAATAAAGGCAATGGATTAAAATATCGATCACCTTTTGTTTTCCCAGAATAAGGGCATCACCAGAAACCACCGGTAAATTTTTTTCCAATAAGGCATTTAAGGCCTTTTTCACCTGATCATTGGTTTTAACCAAAATGGCCATATCGGAGTAAGTATATCCTTCTTCCTTTATTAATCGCTTAATTTCCTGGATATGGGCTTTCAGGAATATATTTTCCTCCTCATCTTCCTCATCCTTATTTCCTTCCTCCCCTGACGAAAGGAACCATATCTTCACCTTTCCCCCTTCCGGCACATTCTTTGGCGCCTTTTGATATGCTTCTTTGTAAATATTAGGGAATAAATCATGGTAACGAAAATTATTCCACCATTCCTTTATTTCGTTATCCGGATGATTCCCAATCTCGTAATTTAATATATCCTTCAATACCTCCGGTGCCATAGTAAACAGATTATTGTTAAAATCAATAATATTTCTATGACTTCTGAAATTCTCCCCTAGGGAATCCTGTTCTATATTTTCCTGCCCTAAATCCTTTTCTGCCTTATGATATAATAATTCATAATCTCCATTTCTCCATCGATAAATGGATTGTTTTACATCCCCTACGATCAGGTTTTGTATTCTATTCCCAAAATGGGTCGAAATGGATTCCTCCAATAAGGGCATAAAATTATTCCATTGCAATTGGGAAGTATCCTGAAACTCATCCAACAAATAATTCCGGAAACGATTCCCAATTTTCTCCCAGATAAACGAGGGATTGGTCGATCCTGGAAGGGTTATCCCCTCCAATAAGGTTTGCGTATCGGTTATCAATAAATCACCCGATTCTTCCCTGTATTTTTTCAAAAGACGGATCAAATCAGGAAATAACCGAACATAGGGAAGGTTTATAAGGATTTGACGGTTCAGGAAATAGGATTTTGATTCCTTTTCGTAAAAAACCTTCATCTTTTCCAGGTAGGGATTTAAAATCGTATAAATTTCTGGAACTTCTTTCCCTGGCTTAAACCATTCCTCCCTATCATCCACCAATACGAAAAGGTCCTCCAACTTCTCCAAATCCCCGTGCTTTAAATTCTCCTGGAAGTTCTTTTTAAACTTGAATACCTTTGAACTCGACATTCCTTTAAAAACTTCCGGTTCCCAGCTAAATCCTTCCAGGTCTTTTTGGGCATCTTTTAACAGGAAATCGATTTGTTCTAAAAATTGAGCGTTTTTATTTCGGCCTTTTCGAATTAATTGATCAAAGACCTCTTTGTAGGTGGAATTTTCAGGAAAATGGTTCAAGACATTTTCAAAATGCCGAAAATCTTCCTTGAAAACCTGTTCGGCCAAGGTAGAAAAGGTTTTCCGGTAATCCCAGGAGGTATCCTCTCCTATTCGATCTAAAACAATATCAATAAAATGGTTTAAGAGATCTGAATTGGTATCCAGTTCCTTTTCCAAACGGTATATCAATTCCTTTTTTACTTTTTCCGTATTGATCTCAATCTTGAACCCAGGTTCCAATCCCAATTCAAAGGCGAATCCGCGAATGACCTTTTGAACAAAGGAATCAATAGTCATAATAGAGAAATGACTATAATCATGCAAAATTCGCCGGAAAATTTTATTCGCCTTTTCCCTTATGCCTTCAGGGCCATATTCGGGGAATTTCCCAAGAAGGATATTGGAATAAGGACTTTGAATATCCCCTTCAGCCAATCGCTTTAGCTCTTCCAGTATCCTGGATTTCATCTCTGCGGTAGCCTTATTGGTAAAGGTTACGGCCAGAATATCCTTGTATTTGGTTTCTTTTTTTTCTGCAAAAAGAAGTTCCAGATAATAGGCAGTTAGGGTAAAGGTTTTACCGGAACCTGCCGAAGCCTTTAAAATTTTTACGGGTTTTTGACGTATAGCCATTCCCGGAAATCTAGGGTTTTTTAAAAGGAATTTCCTATGGATTCAATATCTTTTTTAAAACTTCGACCGTTTTATCAATTTCTTCCCGGGTATTAAATTTGGAAAAAGAGAAACGTACGGATGGCCTATTAGCGGATACTCCAAGGGCCGTTAAAACATGGGAACCCTGATCGGAACCGGACGAGCAGGCTGAGCCTCCGGAAGCCGATATTCCCTGTATATCCAGGTTAAATAATAGCATTTCCCCCAAATCCGATTCCGGAAAGGAAATATTTAATACCGTATATAAGCCTTCTTCTGGTTTTTTTGCCCCATTCATTATGGTATCCGGAATCTCCTTTAGGATTCTATCGGCCATATAGGTTTTTAAGGCCTGAATGGATTCCTGGTGACGGGTTCTATGGGTTTCTGCAATTTCAAAAGCCTTATCCAAGCCCATAATCCCTAATAAATTTTCGGTACCTCCCCGCATATTTCTTTCTTGCGATCCTCCGTGGATAAAAGGATGTACTTTAACCGTATTTCGTATATAAATAAATCCTACTCCTTTAGGCCCATGGAATTTATGCGCTGCAGAGGCCAGGAAATGCAGTTTTTGTTTTTGTAGATCATGCGCATAATGACCCATGGTTTGTACCGTATCCGAATGAAATAGGGCATTATGCTCGGCCGCCAGTTCACCAATGCGGTTAATATCATTCAAGGTGCCAATTTCATTATTGGCCTCCATTAGGCTTATCATGGTTTTCGGTTTCCCCTTCAGCATTTCCTCTAATTGGTCATTGGAAATTTTTCCTTCCTTATCCAGGTCCAATAAACTAAAGGTGATTTTTCCTTCCCGGGATAAATTCTGAATCGTATGCAATACGGCATGGTGCTCGATGGGACTGGTAATAATATGTTTAACTCCTAAATCGGATACCGAAGTTTGTATGGCCATATTATCGGCCTCCGTACCTCCTGAAGTAAAAAATATTTCGGATGGGGTACAATTCAGGTAACCCGAAATTCTTTTCCTTGCTTTTTCAATTACCGACCGGGATTCCCTTCCCAGGGCATGAATGGAGGAAGGATTTCCATATACATCTTTCATACCCCTGGTCATTACCTCAATGACCTCCGGATCCATGGGCGTTGTCGCCGCATTATCCAGGTAAATTCTATGTGTATTCATATTAGGGATGCATCAATCCTTTCAGGTCGGCTATTAATTGATCTGCCAGCATTTGAGCCGATTCCATACTGGTCGATTCAGCGTAAATGCGCAAAATGGGTTCTGTATTCGATTTTCGCAAATGAACCCATTGTTTACCAAAATCTATTCTAAGCCCATCTGAATCTAATATGGGCTGGTTTTTGTATCGTTTCTTAATTTCCAGAAAAATAGGCTCCATATCCAACCCTTTAGGCAAATCCAATTTATTTTTGGATAAAAAATAATTGGGATATGTAGCCCTTAATTCGGATGCCTTTAAACCTGTATGGGCCAGATGACTTAGGAATAATGCAATCCCTACCAGGGCATCCCGTCCATAATGGTAATTAGGCAGAATAACCCCTCCATTTCCTTCCCCGCCTATGACGGCTTCTACCGATTTCATCTTTTCTACCACATTAACCTCCCCAACCGAGGAGGCAAAGTATTTCCCCCCATATAATTCGGTTATATCCTGCAAAGCACGGGTGGAGGATAAATTGGAAACCGTATTTCCTACCTTATTTTTCAACACAAAATCTGCGACCGCTACCAGGGTGTACTCTTCACCAAAAAGGTTCCCATCTTCATTCATAAAAACCAATCTATCTACATCGGGATCGATGGCAATGCCAAGGTCAGCTTTTTCCCTTATTACTGTTTCTGATAATTCGGTAAGATTTGCCGGTAAAGGCTCTGGATTATGGGTAAAATGTCCATCGGGGGTACAATTTAATTCAATAATATGCTCAATTCCCAATGCCTTCAGCAAGGCAGGGACAAATAGGCCACCGGTGGAATTCACCGCATCGACCACTATGGTAAACCCTGCCTTCCCTATGGCCTCTTTATCTACCAGGGGAAGGTGTAAAATATCCTGAATATGTATATCCAGGTATTGGTGATTTATCTCCACCCCACCTATAGAATCCACTTCGGAGAAGGAAATGGATTCCTGGTCGGCAATACGGAGAATTTCCTGTCCATTTTTATCGGATAAAAATTCACCATGGGAATTCAATAATTTAAGGGCGTTCCACTGCTTTGGATTATGGCTGGCGGTCAGGATAATACCTCCAAGGGCTTTTTCCCTGGTAACGGCTATTTCAACCGTTGGGGTGGTGGACAAACCTAGGTCTAATACCCGAATCCCCATCGATACCAGGGTTCCACAAACCAAATCCCGAACCATCGCTCCGGAGATTCGGGCATCCCGGCCTATCACAATCGTCCTGGATTCAGATTTATTTTGTTCTTTAGCCCAAAAGGCATATGCTGCGGTATATTTTACTATATCTATTGGACTTAGGGAATCACCGGAAGGACCTCCAATGGTGCCTCTTATCCCAGATATCGATTTTATCAGGGTCATATAAAATATTTCCGCCAAATTTAAAATAATTCATGAGCCCTATTATCTTTATTTTTTTTAGCCGTCGGGGTTAATCAATACCTAATCCCATTCAAATCCTGTCTGAAGTCATGTCCACAAGCTTACCCCATACCCCAGTTTCCTGGGAAATAAAATTTAAAGAAGAAATTCTATTAGATCATATTCTTGCCCATCTCCATATTCCATCTGGAAGTAAAATTCTTGATCTTACCTGCGGATCAGGAGAAACCACCGAATACCTAAGTATTAAAGGCTATGAGGCTATTGGGATAGATGTAGATATGGAAAAAATCCGGCATGGGCTATTGATGTATAAAAACCTATCTCTTTACCAGCATGATATGCAGGACATATTTTATGTTCATTTCTTTCATCTGGCCCTGGTTTTATATACCGACGAGGTATTTATTCGGAAACCGAACGAGAATGGATATATTTTGAAAAATATATTCACCTGTCTTGCCCCCGGTGGTTTTCTGGTCTTGGGATTAAAAACCGAAGGAATGGCTTCGATTCAGCCCCTTATAGATAATGTTCTTGGAAAAGATTATCCTGTGGAACAGATATCCCTAATACCGGCCTCAGAATCTAAAGGAACCCGATTGCCAAATCATTTATTGATTTTTAAAAAATAAGGACAAGCCAAAACTATTAAATCAATTCGCATTGGATTTCTGGCAAATATTAAAAAACTGGGACCTCCAGGCATTCCATTTTATTAACGAAAAATGGGCAAATCCTTTATTCGATTCGGTTTTGCCCTGGACACGGGAAAAATGGATCTGGGCTCCCCTTTACATTTTATTATGCTATTTCTGGATCCGAAAGTACCATTGGAGAGGGGTTTATCTCATTTTAATCTTAGCCCTAACCGTAGGAATATCGGACCTCCTGTCTGCCCACCTTATTAAATTTTATTTTCACCGATTGCGCCCCTGCCAGAACCTGGAATGGGTGGGGCATTTGATTAGACGTATTGATTGTGGTTCAGGATTTAGTTTTGTTTCCAGTCATGCCTCCAATCATTTTACCCTGGCTGCCTTCGTATCGCTTTATTTACGAAAAGAATATCCTTATTGGGAACCCCTGGCTTATTTATGGGCGGGTCTGATTGCCTATTCTCAGGTTTATGTTGGGGTACATTTCCCGCTCGATGTTTTGGGTGGAGCTTTGCTGGGCTTAGGTTTGGGATGGACCTCTGGTTACCTAAGTATTCGTTTTCTAAAAATATTTCCTTTATCCTCGAAGTCGGTCTAAGTACTCATTTAGTTTTTCCATCTCTTCGATTAATAAAACCCCCTGAAACATTTTTTTAGCTTCATAGGAATTTTCAATTTCAGCCAAAAGATCCAGGCCCTTCCTGGTAATGGATATGTCCACGGCTCTTCTATCATTTGGACAAATTTTTCTTTCCACCAATTCCTTCTGCAATAATCGATCAACAATCCTGGAGGTATCGGACATTTTATCCAGCATTTTATCTTTCAATAGGTTTACCGTAGCTGGCTTACATTGACCTCGCAAAATTCGGAGGATATTATACTGTTGAACCGTGATATTAAAAGGATCAAAGGTTTTTTTTAGGTTATTATTAATCCAGTTATAGGTAAAAACAATATTAACCAAAGTCTTTTCATGCAGGCAATCAAATTTTTCGACAACAATTTCTTTTTCTAATTCCATGGCGTTTGTAACCTATCTGCTATAATACCAATTTTTTTCGAAAATGTTTTATAAAAGTCGAAATCGGGAATTTACTTTCTTCAAAACCAGGCCAATAGCAAAAGTAGATGCTTTCCTAAGTTATACTTCCTTTTCAGGTATTTGTTTCGAAGGAAACCAAATCGAATATAAATATAGGGCCTGTTCTATAAGACTATGTTTATCGTCATTATATAGGATAAAATCTGCTAGTTTCTCCTTTTCCTCTTCCGGCATCTGATTTCGCATTCTTTCCTGAATTTTTTCTTCTGATAAACCATCTCTGGCTTTTACTCTTTCCATCCTTATTGCATAAGGAGCTGAAACCAGCACGTTAAAATCATTTTGTACATGGCTCTTACTTTCAAATAAAATGGCGGCCTCTTTTATACAAAAGGGAATCCTTCCCGGAGATTCCTTCTCTAACCGGGTCGACCATTGATCAAATTCCCGAAAAACAGCCGGGTGAACCAGGGAATTCAAGGTATTCAACTTTTCTTCCTGACCAAAAACCTGTCCTGCCATTTTTTCCCGGTTAAGTTTCCCGTCAGGGGTATATATATCCTCACCAAAATGCAATTTAATGGCCTTAATTAGATCCTGGTCCTGGTTCATAAGGTTCCTTGCTTCCCAATCAGAATTAAAAACAGGAATTCCCAATAACCTATAAATATGGCAAACCGTCGATTTACCACTGCCAATTCCTCCGGTGATTCCTATTCGTAGCATCTATTTATATATTAAAAAGTCCACAAAGCCGGGCTTCTTTTTTATAATTCGAATAAAATCCGGCGACCGGTTTATCTCAACCTTTAATTTTCCAATGCCGGGATTTTTTTTCCAATCGTTCAAATTAACCCTGGCCTCGAATAAATCTTCCTTTACGGTAGAATAATAACTTAGGGGAACCAAATACGTAATTTCAATTCGGGAAGGTATAAGGGTTATACTATTTCCTTCCTCATTATTTTGAATTTTAATAGGAAGGCTAATTATATTTTCAGTAAACCTATCCACATTTATCTTTATTCGGGCGTGATCCGGTTCCAACCGAATTTCAGGTAAATGCTTATCGCTAAGTACTATAGAAGTATCGATCGACTTATTTACATTATTTAAAAGAATATTGGGCAGTTTCCAGGATCGAATACCGGCAACCAAAGCCTTTGGTCCGCGAATCAGTACCGAATCAGGATACATCCTGGCAGGATTGGAATAATAAAACTGTTTTTGAAAACTAGCCTGAAAACCTATTTGAAGGGGAACCTTTTTTGCTAATGGATAAATTCTTTGAAGGGGAATGGAATCGGTTAATATTTCTTCCACCTGGATTCCACTGGGCATCTGGGCATTGATTTCTTGAAAATAGGGGTGCAAATGGATACTGTTCCGAAATTTGAAATTCCCAGAAATGCGTATGGGGCTTTTATCCTGCTTTCGGATATATTGGGTTAGGGATAAACCATTTCCCCGTATTTTCACCCAAAATATTTTTATGGGCAAGGGTATTTCCTTCTGGTTTTCCTTTTGGACAATTAATAGGGATAAACCTGTTTTAATGGAAAAATCCCTGGAAAAATAGAATAATAGCCAGAGTAAAAAGGCAAAAAATAAACTGCCTAAAAAAACACCCCCGTTTCTTGGTATAAATGGAAACAGGGGTGCATTTTTTGCCATAAAAAGGCTATTGAATACCTGTATTAACTAGGATTTGGAAACCTCCGTACTAGCTACTTTTGGCTTATTTAAAGCTTCGGATAATTCCATGGAAATGGCCGATTTCTCCATTTTCACCCGTACATTATGATCAATTTCCACCATAAAAAAGGAAGGATCTACTTCTGTGATCTTTCCATGTATGCCATGATTGGTAATGACCCGATCCCCTTTTTGAAGTTTATCTAAAAAGGTTTTTTGGTCTTTTAATTTTTTCGATTGGGGACGAATCATGAAAAAATAAAAAACCGCAACGATCGAAACGATCATTAAAATATTCGGTAAGGGATTTTGACTCCCTCCGGTTGGAGTAGCCATTAATAATAGAAGATTCATGAATTATTTATTTTTAGAATTTACCACTCCCTGCAAACGCACCATGTGAACACGGGGAATGGTGTTTGCAAAAATGGTAATATTTTTGAATTGTGGGCCAAACTTTCCTTTTGAATCAAACTGAATGGTAAAACTACCCGTATCAGAAACCGCTACAGGGTTACTGGTATAACTAACGGTGGTGCAGCCACAGGAAGGGACAATCTTCTTAATAACCAATGGAGAATGCCCTACATTGCGAAAATGAAAGGTATGGTGCACTATATCCCCCTCGCTAATATTCCCAAAATTAAAAGCAGAAGCCTCTTTTGAAAATTCAGGGGCCTGAATGGAATCTTCATGGGTAAAAATTTCCACCCCATGTAAATTATGGGGATCCAGTATGGATGACTGCGCTTGGGGCTGTTGGTTACAGGCCATCAACCCCATTAGGCTCGTTCCTACGAGAAGAAAAAAGAAAATAATTTTTGTGGAAAATACTTTCATAAGAAATTTAAGATTCGTTTAAATT